>Ga0307373_10010717_pt1 | contig 13427 bp, 10 predicted proteins | sample OX2MG_FD_202534 | JGI IMG/M metagenome (GOLD analysis project Ga0307373, IMG submission 202534) | Soil microbial communities from Risofladan, Vaasa, Finland - OX-2 | ecosystem: Environmental > Terrestrial > Soil > Coastal area > Acid sulfate soil | place: Finland: Risofladan, Vaasa | collected... | reverse complement strand
CTTTGAAAGTGTCGATCAGGGGAATGCGGGGTGCCGGCTTGCCGGAGTAATCCAGTTCGCAGAGCAGCATGCGGCCGTAGCCTGTCACAATCGGGCAAGCAATATAGCCGTCATACTGAGTCACCGGCTCTTTGCCTCGCAACACGGCGAGCAGGTTTGTGGCAGCGACCGGAGCCTGATGCGCGACCGCCGCACCCGTCTTCGCGTTGGGCGTGCCCGCCACGTCCCCAAGCGCAAAAACATTGGGGAAATTCACGTGCTGCAAGGTGTGCTTGCTCACCTTCACCCAGCCCTCTTGAGGCTTGTCCGGATCGGCAAGGGCGCTTTGCCGAATAAAGTCGGGAGCGCTTTGCGGTGGAACGGCATGCAGGATATCGTACGGGATTGTGACCCGTTGCTTTTCTGTGCCATTTTTGAGCTGGAAAACGGCTTCTTTCTTTTCGGGCAGAATTTCAACCAGCTCGTGATTGAACCGGGCGTCAATTCCGTACCGCTCTACCACCCGGTTCAACACCGCCGCGTACTCCTTGGCGCCGTAAATCGACCCTGTCGCCGAGCCGTAAATCACCCTGGCGTCGCGCAGGATACCCCTGCGGCGAAAGTGGTCTGCGGCTAAATACAGGATTTTCTGTGGCGCTCCAGGGCACTTGATCGGCGTCCCTGGCATGTGGAACAGGGCCGTGCCACCTTTGAAATTCTTGATCAGGTTCCAGGTCTTGGGCGCAAGCTCGTAGTTGTAATTGCTCGATGCGTCGCCACGGTCGATGGCCCTTTTCAGACCGGGGATGGCGTCCCAGTTGAGCTGGATACCAACTGCGACGACCAAAAAGTCATAGCTTACCGTGGCCCCGGATTGGGTCCGGATCGATTGCCGCTCTGGATCGACCTCCTCAACACGGTCCTGGATCCACCGGACTCCCCCGGGAATGAAGCTGGCTTCACTGCGGGCGGTTACCTCTTTCCGGACGACGCCTGCGCCCACCAGTGTCCAAAGAGGTTGATAGAAATGCCGGGTGGACGGCTCGATGATCGCAATGTCCTGCTGCCCCGCCCGCCGAAGTAAACTGGCAGTCATGATACCCGCGGTCCCGCCACCCAAAATGACAATCCGGTGGTGGGCTTTTGTTAAATCGCTGTCTTGCGCCATGGAATCCTCCTGAATGGATTTTGCCCGGAATGCAGGTTTCCGGTACGCGGCCGCTCGCCTGGGTGGGAGCTGATGACTTGTTTGTGTTGGGAAAAATTAAAACAGAGAGAGTCAGCTCACACTGCGGCGAAAGAAAGGCAACAACAACAGCATTTGTGGCCGCACGAGCTAAACATACGGGGAGACTATCACATCCTCTAAAATAAAGCACTAACAAATTCATCGAACAATAGGGCGACCGCGCGATGCGTCATCCGGCCGCCACGCCATCAACCTCTCGCGTGTGTCAGCGCGACTCCGTGCCGTCTTCGCCGGAGAAAGTCATGGCAAGGAAACTCGCATCAACAGCCCTGCTCTGGGGGCGGGTGAAATCAGAAAAGGCGGAGGGTTGAAACCGCCCGTTGAATCGCGTCAAGAACCGGGGAGGGATAAACTCCGATCCAGACCAGCAGAACAGTCAAGGCCGCAAGAACGTAGCTTCCGGACCATGAATGCGCCGGGAGGGTAACCGGAGCGCCCTCGCCGGCCTCAGCCGGAGACTTGTACAGGGCGACCAGGATGCGAAGATAGTAAAAGAGGCCGATGACGCTGGTCACAATCAGGACAAAAACCAAACCCCACAAGGATGCGGAAACTCCGGTCGCAACCAGGAAAAACTTTCCGACAAAGCCGGCGGTCAGCGGAATTCCCGCCAGCGACAGCAGCATCATGGTAAAGATTCCGGCGAGAGCAGGACGCCGCCAGAACAAGCCCTGATAATCATCCAGAGAGTCGGCGTCTCTTTCACCGTTCGAAAGAACGCTTACCACGCCAAACGCGCCGAGGGTGGTCACAAAGTAGGCGACCAGGTAAAAAGTGACGGCTTCCGCCGCCCGGTTGCCCCCCGCCAGAAAAGCCACGAGCACGTAGCCGAGGTGGGCAATGGACGAGTAAGCCAGTATCCGCTTGACGTTGTTCTGCAGCAGGGCCAGAAGGTTGCCCACAATCATTGAGGCGATGGCAATGATGCTGAACACTACAAACACCGAATGCAGGTGGTACGCCCCGGTCGCGTAAAAGTACCTCAGCAACAAAGCAACCATGGCGCCCTTCGATACGGTTGCCACGAACGCGGTCACCGGCGCGGGCGCGCCTTCATAAACATCGGGCGTCCACATGTGGAACGGCACCACGGCCAGCTTGAATCCAATGCCCGTGATCATTAACGCCAGGCCGGGATAGATGAGGGTCTTGTCGTAGGAAGCTCCGCCCATCAGCATGGCTGCGATCTCCCCGAACTGCAGGGTTCCAAGCTGAGCGTAAATCAGCGCCATTCCAAACAGAAGAAAGGCGGCGGAGGCGGCAGCCAGTACAAGATATTTGATCCCGGCCTCAAGCGAAAGCTTGCGGTTGCACAGGTAGGCGCTCATCGCGTAGAGCGCAACACTCAGGATTTCCAGCCCCAGAAAGAATGAAACAAAGTGATTGCTGGCAACCAGGACCGAAGATCCCAGCGCTGCCGTGAGGATCAGGACATAAAGCTCTTCGCGATACCCCGCCTGATTTTCCATGTACCCGTAGGCCAGGATGACGGTCACAAAAGTGGCCGCGATGATCAGGCCCATGTAGAAGAGCGCATAACCGTCAATCACCAGCAGGGGCGTGACCTGAATCGGCGCCAGCGAAGCCGCGGCCCAGAGAGAGACGAAAGCCCCAGCCAGCCCGGCCAGGGTCAGCCAGACGGCCAGCAGGTGGCTGCGCCGAATACACACCGCCACCATCACCACAACCGCGGACACGGTCAGGACCAGGAGGGGAAGTAACGCAATAAGGTCAGGTCCGTTCAAGGTTCATCTCCGATTCATTCCTGGAAGCAGGCTCCGATCATAGGACAATTGATGCACGCTCGGATTCAGGGTCATAACGGGTTGGGGAGCGGCATATTGCTGCAGCTTGCGCATCGCCGGCTTAAAAGTTCTGAACAGGGGTTGCGGATAAAGGCCGATCCAGAGCAGGATCAGCATCATCGGGATTATCATGAGCAACTCGCGCTTTCCGAGGTCGGGCAGCGACCACTCGTGGACATTGGGGCCATGGAAGGCGCGCTGAATAACCTTTAACCCATAAAGAGTTGAGATGAGGATCCCGATCGTGGCAGCCACCGTCACCCCGAGGCTGACCCGGTAGGTTCCCAGCAAGACAAGAAACTCACCCACAAAATCTCCCAGACCGGGCAAGCCGATGGACGCCAGGGCAAAGAACATGACAGTCCCGCTCATCATCGGAACCGTCGCCCATAGGCCCCGCAAACGGTCCATTTCGCGCGTATGCGTCCGCTCCTGCAAGCCGCCGACCAGCATGAAGAGGGCGCCGGTGCTGATGCCGTGGGCGATCATCACAATCAGCACACCCTGCAGCGCAAGCTCATTCCAGGCAAAAACGCCGACCAGCGCAAACCCCAGGTGGCTGACACTGGTGTACGCCACCAGGCGCTTCAGGTCGGTCTGCCCAAAGGCAAGAACGGCGCCGTAGATAATTCCAATCACGCCCAGCGTCATGGCAATGGGAGCGAATTGGTGCGCCGCACCGGGGAACAGGGGCACCACAAAGCGCAACATCCCATATACTCCGGTTTTGAGCAGCAAACCGGCCAGGATAACGCTGCCCGCGGTAGGCGCCTCGGTATGCGCGTCCGGCAGCCAGGTGTGGAACGGGAACATGGGCAGCTTGACGGCAAACGCCACAAAGAATCCCAGCATCAGCAGCATGGCCATGTGGGGCGTCAGCACCGTGCCCAGCAGGTCTTGATACTCGAAGGTATAAATGCCGGTCACGCTGTGGTGGATAAAGTAAAGCGTCAGAATAGCGATCAGCATCAGCAGGCCGCTGAGCTGCGTGAAGATAAAGAACTTGATGGCCGCGTAAATGCGGCGCTCGTGCCCCCAGATCGCGATCAGGAAGTACATGGGCACCAGCATCAATTCCCACATAAAGTAAAACAGGAAGAGATCCACCGCCAGAAAGACGCCCAGGATGCCGGCAAGGATCAGCATTAGATTGAAGTGGAAGAAACCGACGCCATCCTGAATCTCCTTCCAGGAAACGAGCACGGCCATGATGCCCAGCAGGAAAGTGAGCAGAATCAGCAGAAGGCTCAATCCGTCCATGGCAAGGTGGAAATGGATTCCGTACTGGGGAATCCACGCCCAGTCAACCTGCTTGAACCAGTCGTTTTGAGGAAGGAGCTTCACCTGGCTGGAATTCTGCGCCCACAGGGCCAGGGCGATGACAAAGTCAATGCCGACCGCAACCAGGGAAATAACGCGCGGCCAGAGCGTACTGACCCGGCCCGCAAACCCGGCGAGGATGCCTGCCACAAGCAAAATAACGATAAGCCAGACTAGAATCATAGGAACAACACAATCGCAAGAAAGATGATGGAACCCGCCGCAATCCCTGCCGCGTACCAGCGCATGCGGCCTGTTTCCGTTTTCCGTACACCGTGATAAAAGAGCTCGGTCACCAGCGCAATACCTGTGTAAATGTAATCCACGAAATCGCTCTTATCGACCCGGGCGATCCAAAGGATAGGCCGGACGAAAACTCTTTCGTATAACCAGTCCATTCCCCAATCTGAATACCAGAACCGCTGGAGCGCTTTGGAGATCGCGGGCGCCGTGAGCGTTTCCGCGTACTCGCGTTTCTGAACATAGAAAAGGTAGGCAAAATAGAGGCCGAGCAGGAAAGCCAGCGTCACCAGGCTTTCCGATCCGAACTCCGTCATCCCTCTCGCCGGCCCTTCGGTAATAACCGGCAGGGCCTTATGCAGGAAATCCGTGAAGACGTGGATGTTGCCCAGAAACGCGGGCGTTTCAACAAAGCCCGCCACAACCGCCAGGACCGCCAGGATGACACAGGGCACCATCATCGCCGGCCCCGGACGCTTGCTGACTTTGGTCTTTGCTTCGCCGAAGAAAACTACGAAGATGAGCCGGAAGGTGTAAAGGGCGGTCAAAAACACGCCGATGACGGCCGCCAGCCACAGCAGGCCGCTCCCCCGGGCTGAAGACCACGTATCCCAGATGATCAACCCTTTGCTGTAAAAGCCCGCCGTAATCAGCGGCACGCCCGCCAGCGAGCAGCCCGCCGCCAGGAACGTCCAGAAGGCAACCGGCATCTCCTTGCGCAGGCCGCCCATCTTGAAAATGTTGTGCTCGTGGTGAAGCGACTCGATAATGACCCCGGCCCCCAGGAAGAGCAGCGCCTTGAAAAACGCGTGGGTCATAAAGTGGAACATGGCCGCCGACCAGGCGCCCACGCCGAGCGCCAGGAACATGTACCCGATCTGGCTGATGGTGGAATAGGCGAGGATGCGCTTGATGTCCGTTTGGGTCACGGCGCTGAAGCCCGCCATCAGCAGCGTTACCGCGCCCACAATGGCGACAGCCATCTGCGCGGAGGGCGCCAGAGAAAACAGCACGTGGGTCCGCGCAATCAGGTACACACCGGCCGTCACCATGGTGGCGGCGTGGATCAGGGCGCTGGTGGGCGTGGGGCCCGCCATGGCGTCCGGCAGCCAGGTTTGCAGAGGAAGCTGCGCGGATTTCCCGACCGCGCCGCCCAACAGCAATAACGCGGCCACAACCGGCAGCGTTGAACCCACCGGCCATTGCACCAGGGCCCGGTGCATCAGTTCCTGAATCTGCAGCGTCCCCAGCTTGTCAAACAGCAGGAAAAGCCCAAGGGTCATCGCGGTGTCGCCCACGCGGGTTACAATGAAGGCCTTTCTCGCCGCGAGCCCGTTCACCGGGTCTCTGTACCAGAAACCGATCAGCAGATAACTGCACAGCCCGACGCCCTCCCACCCCAGAAACAGGAGTAGCAGGTTCGACCCAAGCAGAAGGGTGCACATCGAGGCGACAAACAGATTCATGTAGGCAAAAAAACGGCTGTATCCTTCGTCCTCCAGCATGAACTCGGCTGAATAAAGGTGGATCAGGAAGCCGACGAAAGTCACCACCAGAATCATCAGGAGGGAAAGCGCATCCAGATAAAAAGAGATCTGCGGCTGAAATCCTCCCACGTCAATCCAGGTCCAAAGCACCTGCGTGAAATGATTGCCCGGCGGAGGAGAAGTGAAGAAGCTGATGGCCACCAGGAACGCAACCACCGCCGACAACGCAATCGAGCCGACGCCAAAAACGGGGACAGCCTTCCTGGGCAGGCGCCTCCCGAAGATTGCGAGCACCAGGAAACTCGCAATCGGAAACGCGGGAATCAACCACAACAGGTGAAGCACGTTATCCTCTCATCTCACTTACAGCGTCAGCATCCAGCGTCTTGAACCGGCGATAGATCTGAAGAACCAGGGCCAGTCCGACCGAAACCTCAGCGGCGGCCATCGAAAGAATAAAAAGAAACACAATCTGCCCGTCCGCCTGGCCCCATCGGGAGCCGGCGACGACGAACGCCAGGCCTGCGGCGTTCAACATGACCTCCAGCGACATCAGCATGAAGATCACATTGCGCCGCACCAAAAGGCCCGTCAGTCCCAGCGCGAACAAGATCCCCGCCAGGAGCAGCCCCTGATGCATGGGTACCGAAGCCATTTCAACTCTCCGTTTTTTCCGGTGTATGCCGGCCCAGGTGGTAAGCTCCCACCAGAGCCCCAAGCAACAACATCGACGCCAGTTCCACTCCGATCAGATAAGGCCCGAACAGCACGATTCCAACCTGCTTGGGTTCAATCACGGCGGAGCCATACACCGCGGTGCCCGGGCTGGCCACCAGATAAGCCACTTCCGCAATCAGAATAGCCGCCAGAATGGACGGTCCAACCCACATGCCCGGCCGCTGCCATTCCCTCTCCCGATCCGTGGCCGCTTTGCCCAGATTGAGCATCATGACCACAAAAACAAACAGCACCATGATCGCGCCGGCATAAACAATGACTTCCAGCGCTGCAATGAAGGGGGCGCCGATGACATAAAAGACGACGGCAACCGAGAGCAGCGAAACAATCAGATAGAGCAGTGCATGCACGGCATTCAGGCGCGTAATCGCCAGAACCGTCGAAGCAATCGCAACAATGGCCGCAATGTAGAAAACGACTTCCATAACCTTGATCTCAGGGCATCAGACTGCGGACGTCCACCGGAGCAGCCTCGTTTTCGGCTTCTCCTTTGTCTTTCCCGCCAATCTTGACGCCCGCAACCCGCCAGAAATTATAACCGTGGTATTTGCCTTCGCCGCTGATCAACAAATCTTCTTTCTCATAAACCATATTCTGCCGGTTGTGTTCACCCATCTCGAAATCCGGCGTGAGTTGGATGGCATAGGTCGGGCACGCTTCCTCGCAGTAGCCGCAGAAAATGCATCGCGAAAAATTGATCCGGAAAAAGTCCGGATAACGGCGTCCCGTCTCGTCTTCCGTCGCCTGCAACGCGATGCAATCCACCGGGCAGGCTACGGCGCAAAGGTAGCAGGCAACGCAGCGCTCTCCTCCGTCAGGATCGCGGCTCAGAATAATGCGCCCTTTGTGCCGCGGGGGAAGGTACGGCTTCTGCTCCGGGTACTGGACGGTCACCCGTGGCTGGAACATGTGCAGAAGAACATTCCAAAGCGATCTTAGGACACTCAGCATTCGAAAACTCCCAATCTAAACAAACCCGAGCCTGCCGCCTTACTTGAAAGCCAGCACGAGAGCGCCCGTCACCAGAAGGTTCAGCAGCGCCAGCGGCAGCATGATTTTCCATCCCCAGGACATCAACTGGTCAAACCGGGGCCGCGGCAAACCGGCTCGCAGCAGGATGAAAAAAACGATAAGGAGGAAAACCTTCAGAGCAAACCAGACGCCGGCCGGCAGCACAGGGCCCAGCCAACCGCCGAAATACAGCAACGTGATCATGCAGGAGATCAGAATGACCCCCATGTACTCACCCACAAAAAACATGCCGAACTTCATGCCGGAATATTCGGAATGGAATCCCGCCACCAGTTCGCTCTCCGCCTCCGGCAAGTCGAAAGGCAAACGCCGCGTCTCCGCAATGCCGGCGATCATGAAAAGCACAAAGCCAAGGAACTGCGGGATCACAAACCACACGGTGCGCTGGGCTTCGACGATAGCCTGAAGGTTGAACGAGCCGGCCATCAGCACGGCTCCCATCATGGCCAGACCCATGAACACTTCGTAGCTCAGCATCTGCGCCGATGCGCGCAATCCCCCGAGCAGCGAGTATTTGCTTGAAGAGGACCAGCCGGCAAGGACCACGCTGTAAACACCCAGCGACGACAACCCCAGGAAGAACAGCACCCCGATATTCAAGTTCGCGACCACAAACGACGGCGCGAAAGGAATCACCGCAAACGTCAAAAGAACGGTCACCACGATAATCGCGGGCGCCAGCACAAAGACGACCTTGTCCGCGAAAGGCGGGATCCAATCCTCCTTGAAGAAGATCTTGACCATGTCCGCCACAGGCTGAAGCAGCCCGAACGGCCCCACCCGGTTCGGTCCATAGCGATCCTGCCAGAGGGCCAGTAAACGCCGCTCCAGCCAGATCAGGACGGCCGCCAGGTTCAGGGGCACCATCAGAACGACGAAGATAACGATAAGGTAGAAGATCGTTGTATTCATGATCGTGAAAGCCTGGTCCAGACAGGCAGCCCGGCTCCTTCCAGTGGGACCAGTCCGGCCGGAAGTCCCGCAATCCCTTTCGGCAGATCGGGATGAACCACAACCGGAAGCCGCTGCGGGGAGCCGGCCAGGCTGAGTTCAACCTGGTCGCCCTCCTGCACCTTCAGGCGCTCGGAGTCTGCTGCACTCAGAGCAACATAGGGCTTGGGCGCCAATTGCGCGACCGCCGGGGACTGTCCGCTCAACTCCTCCGACCCAAAAACGTGATAGAGCGGCACCAGCAGCCATTCATCCGGTCGAGCCTGGAAGGCGCTGGCCGGCGCTGCAAAATACAGACCGCCGCCAACCTGCGGAGGCTCCATCAGCCGCACGCCCGGATCTCCTCCGCGGAGCGGGCCATTGATCTCGCTCTGGAACTTATTAACCGACTGGATGGAATTCCAGCCGGGAGACCAGAAAAACGGGATCAGGGAGGAAGGCGGCTGCGCAGGGTAACCTTCCATCGAAAAAGCCAGCGCGGAATCCGGGTCGCTCGGCGGCTTCGGCTCGCTGACTTTGATGTTAGCCAGCATGGCCGTTCGTCCGCTATACCGGTGCGGAGAACGCGGGATTTTTTCGCCTATCTCGCGGAATTTTGCGGAAGGTGCCGCTTCGGTAATCTTTGCCAGCGCGGGCACTGCGCCGGCCGTCGCAGAAACCAGATCGTCCAATAGGTTCCAGGAACCCGCCTGGGGGTGTCCTGCAATCCTCATGATCTCGGTCAGCCACCGCCAGCTCTCCTGAATATCATCTTTCGGCGGGTAAGCCTGGAAAAACCGCTGGGCGCGTCCTTCGTTGTTCACAAAAGTTCCGTCCGATTCGGCAAATGCGCCTGCCGGCAGCACAAACTCCGCCTTGGAAGCGGTCGGCGTCGCGAGGTAATCCAGAACGATCATGTGCCGGACTGCCTGCATCAATTTATCGACGGACTTGGCCGAAGCCCGCCGGTACAGATCGTTTTCCAGAATAATGACGGTATCCGCCTTGCCTTCCTCAACCGCCTTAAAGGCCGCAGCCAAGCTGTCCCCGCCCAGCAGTCCCAGTCCGAGACTGTTCGCTTCCGGCATGGTGAAACTCAGCGCGGCTGCCTTGCCATTCTTCGCGAGCGCCCTCGCCACGTTCGCCGCGGCCTGGATCACCGCCTCACTGTTCAAACTGGGACCGGCGACAATGAGCGGTCGCTTCCCGGTCTTGAGAGCCTGGGCGATGCGCTCAGCCAATAAGCGAAGCTCGTCCGGAAGATCCGGCGCCGCAGGCGCCTGCGAATCAAGGGCGTGGGCAACCGCAAAGCCCAGCCGCGCAATGTCGTCCGGAGCGGCATGATAAGCTTCCGTGGCGACGTCATCGAGGCGAGTGGCGTTGGGCGTGGCGATGAACAGGGGGCCCTTGTCATACTGAATCGCCTCGCGAACGGCATGGTCCAGCCAGCGGGGAATCTTCATCTTGTCGGTTGCTTCCATGGGCTGCTGCCGGACCGATTGCCGCAGGGCCAAGGCCATTCTCGGAGCCACGTTGCTGACGTCTTCGCCGAGGATCAGTACGGCGTCGGAGAGTTCAATCTCATGGAGAGATGGCGACCGCGCCGGTCCCTGCTGCAGGATCTCCGCCATCACGGAAACCAGATGGGAAGACTCATCGGACATGCCGTTAAAGAACCTGTCGGGCCCGACCAGGCTCCGCAAAGCGAAATTGGATTCCAGCGAGGCGCGTGGCGACCCGATCCCAATCACCTTGCCGTTGCCCTTCAGAATTTCACTCACCTGCTCAACCGCTTTCGCCTTTGGAAGGGCTTTCAGCTTGCCGTCCTGGCGGGATAGCGTCTGCAGCACTCTTTGCTCGCTGTTGACAAATTCGTAGCCGAAGCGGCCGCGGTCACACAGGAAATAGCCGTTGACCTCGCCGTTGTAACGGTTCAGGATGCGCCGCAGGGATCCGTAACGCTCGCCGGCGGAGGTGCTGCATCCAAGACCGCAGTGGACGCACACCGAGGGCGCCATCTGCAGGTCCCACTTGCGCGCGTAGTGTTCCTTGAGCGTCTTGTCCGTAAAAACGCCCGTGGGGCAGATCTCGACAAGATTGCCCGCAAACTCGTTTTCCAGGATTCCATCTTCCTGCCGGCCGAAAAACGCCATATTCCGCAAACCGAAGACCTGCAGGTCCGTCCCGCCGGCGTACTCCCGGTAATAACGCACGCAGCGGTAACACTGAATGCAGCGGTTCATCTCATGGTTGATCAGGGGACCCAGATTCTGGTTGCGGAAGGTGCGTTTGGGATACGGGGTGCGGCGGTAGTTGTGGCCGGTCATCACCGTCATGTCCTGAAGGTGGCACTCACCGCCCTCGTCACAAACCGGACAGTCGTGAGGATGGTTCAGCATCAGTCCTTCGACCACTCCCGCTCGAAAGGCCGCCGCGTCGGTGTCCTTCACGGAGATCCGGGAACCTTCGGAGGCGGGCGTCATGCAGGACATGACGATGCGCCCCTTTGTGTCATTCTCATCCTTGAACTGTTTGACGGCGCACTGCCGGCAGGCGCCGACCGAGCCCAGAGCCGGATGCCAGCAAAAGTACGGCAGATCAAACCCAAGCTCCAGGCAAGCCTGAAGAAGGCTCTGGTCCGGGTTTACCTCGTACCATTTGTCATCGACCCAGATCTTCGCCACTGCTATCTCCAAGGGCACCGCTTCTCATGGATGTGCCGCTCAAAATCCTCGCGGAAATATTTTAAAGCGCTCTGCAAGGGCTCCACGGCCCCGGGGGCAAGAGCGCAAAACGTGTTTCCGGGCGCCGCAAACTTGCAGATGAAAGCCAGCCTTTCGAGGTCTGTTTCCTGCCCCTGCCCGTCCTCGATGCTTTGCAGCATTTTTTCGGCCCACGAAAGCCCGCTCCAGCAGGGTGTGCACCACCCGCATGATTCCTGAGCGAAAAAGTGCTCGAGATTCTTCACCATTCCAACCGGACACGTTCGGTCGTCAAGAACGATCATGGTTCCGGTGCCCATGCGGCTGCCGGCTTTCTGGACTTCGGTGAAATCCATCTTCACGTCAAGATGCTCTTCAACCAGAAAATCCGTCGAAGCCCCGCCGGGCAGCAACCCGCGGAACCTCAGGCCTTCCTTCATCCCGCCGGCGTGTTCTTCCAGAATCTCGCGAATGGTGGTCCCCATGGGAAGCTCCCACAGGCCGGGGTGCTTGACCTTGCCGCTTGCGCCGTAAATTTTTGTCCCGCTGTCCGCCGACTTGCTCAAGCCCTTGAACCAATCCGGACCGTGGTTGATGATGTGGTGAACGTTGCAGAGCGTCTCTATGTTCTGCACGATGGTGGGCTTGCCAAAAAGCCCTGAAACCTGCGGAAAAGGCGGTTTGGTGCGCGGGTTGGCGCGCTTTCCTTCCAGCGCGTTCAGCAGCCCCGTTTCCTCGCCGCACATATAGCGTCCGCCGCTCAGGTGCAGGTGCATCTCCAGGCTGTAGCCGGAGCCCAGAATGTTCTTGCCCAGGTAATGATTCGCGTAAGCCTCGGCCAGCGCTTTTCTCAAGCGCTCTGCCGACAGGATGTACTCCCCGCGCAGGAAGATATAGGCGACATCCGCCTCAATCGCATACGCCGCGCAGATCATTCCTTCGATCAGCTGATGCGGAGTCGATTCCATCAGCAGGCGGTCTTTGAAAGTTCCCGGCTCCATCTCATCGGCGTTGGCGCACAGATATTTCGGATGAGGCGCATCCTTCCCAACGGGCACGAAGCTCCACTTCATCCCGGTGGGGAAACCCGCGCCGCCGCGGCCCCGCAAGCCCGACTGCTTGACAACCTCAACAACTTCCTTGGGCGTCAATTTCAGCGCCTTGCGCAGGCCCTGATATCCACCCGCCTGCTCGTACCCCCTGACATCAAGGGCCGAACCGTCGGCTGGAACATCTTTGGTGAGAACTTTCTCCATATCGGTTCTACTTGTAGCCTTCAAGAATGCTGTCGATCTTATCCGGGTCCAGGTCCCGGTGCAGATCGTCGTCCACCATCAGGGCCGGCGCGTGGTCGCAGGTCCCAAGGCACACGATAGGAAGCAGCGTAAACCTCCCGTCCGGGGTGGTCTCGCCCATCCGAATGCCCAGCCGGCTCATCAAGTGGTCGCGCAGCCGGTCGTAACCCATAATCCAGCAACTGACGCTGTCGCAAACCATGATCACGTGCCGGCCCACGGGCTTGCGGAAAATCAGGTTATAGAACGTGGCCACGCTGTCCAGCTCGCCAGCCGGCATCTCCAGCAGTTCCGCAATGTCCTTGAGCGCTTCGTCGGAAACCCAGCCCCGGCGCTTCTGGACCACTTTCATGGCGTCAATACTCAGGGCGCGCTTGTCCGGATAGTGTCCGAACTCCGCTTCGATCTCCTGTCGCTCCTCAGGGCTTAACACGCTTTTCAAGCTCCTTATCGGTCGATGTCCGCCAAAACAAAGTCAATGCTTCCCAGAATGGCGAGCAAATCCGGAACCATCAATCCGCGGCACTGCAAAGGCAGGGTCTGCATATGCGCAAACGACGGGGCGCGAATTCTTGTCCGGTAAGAATAAGTGCTGCCGTCGCTGACCAGGTAGTAACCGTTGTTCCCCTTGGTCGCCTCAATCGCTCCCA
>Ga0307373_10010716_pt1 | contig 13428 bp, 9 predicted proteins | sample OX2MG_FD_202534 | JGI IMG/M metagenome (GOLD analysis project Ga0307373, IMG submission 202534) | Soil microbial communities from Risofladan, Vaasa, Finland - OX-2 | ecosystem: Environmental > Terrestrial > Soil > Coastal area > Acid sulfate soil | place: Finland: Risofladan, Vaasa | collected... | reverse complement strand
TCGAAAGCCCGTCGCTTATCTCATCGCTCTTGACGAATTCCATCGCCACGCCCAGCGCCGCGAGCGCCTGGCCCACGTTGAAGCGCGCGAAGACCACGCCGATCGAGCCGGTGATAGTCGCCGGTCCCGCGACGATCCGATCCGCGCCCATCGCGACGTAGTAGCCGCCCGAGCCGGCCACGTCGCCCATCGAGACCACTACCGGCTTGCCGCGCTGGCGCGCCTCACCCACCGCGCGCCACACCAGGTCCGACCCGAGCGCTGAACCGCCGGGCGAATTGACCCGGAAAACGATCGCACGGACGCTCTTGTCGCTGGCGGCGCGATGGAATTGAGCGGCAACCGCTTCGCCGCTTAGAAAATCGCCGGCCGCGGGCGGCTCGCCGGCGACCACCGGGCCGACACCATGAATCAGCGCGATCCGCGGATCTCGGCCGGGCCGCCGGGCATAAGCAAGGCGGCGCAGGTAGCGGGCGAATCCGACGAATACGCGATCCTTGCCCTCGGGGTCGAACTCGGCGCGCAGATCTTCGAAGTAACCGGCGCGGTCGATGAGGCCGGCCTCCGACGCCGCCCGCACGCTCAGGAAGCCGCTGCCCGCAAGCTCGGCGGCGCGCGCGGAGGCGAGACCGCGGGCCTCGGCGAGGCGCGCGGCCAGCACTTCCTTGCAGTCGGCCACGATCGCCTCGAGGCTCTCGTGGAGTTCGGGCGACATCCGCTCGCGCGTAAAGGTCTCGGCCGCGCCCTTGTACTCCTTCCATTGCAGGATCTGCGCCTGGACCTTCATCTTGTCCAGCGCGCCGCGCAAAAAGACCCCGCCCGCGGCCACGCCCAGCATGGTCATCAGCGTATTGGGATTGGCCACGATTTCGCCCGCGCCGCAGGCGACCAGATACTCGCGCACGCCGGCGCTGTCGCCTTCGAGCAGGGCGATGGTGCGCTTGCCGGCGCGCCCGAGCGCGCGCAGCAACCCGTACAGCTCGTCGGCGGTGGCAAGTCCGGTTTCCAACCCGGCAATCCTGATGATCACGGCGCTTAGCCGGGGATCACGCGCGGCGCCCTCGAGGACCTGGCGCAGATCGAAGAGCGCGGGGCCGCCGCGGCCGCGCAACTGGTCCAGCGGCGAGCGCGGCGTGCTCTCGCGCATCGCGCCCGCAAGCTTGATGGTGAGCACGGCGCCGCGCGGAATCCGCGCGAGGCGCCAAACCAGCACGTAAAAAACGGCCACGATCGCGGCGGCGACAACCCACAGCCCGATTCCGACCTCCCGCAGGCCATAGTGAATCGCGAGTGCGCCAACTCCGGCCACCAGCGCCACCAGTATCGCGACCCTGACCTCGCGTCGCACTGAACCAATCGCTATCCTCATCTTCGGCTCCTTCGGACTTGGCCCGGCTTCATTTGTAAACTACCCTTTTTCCATGCACCGATCTCTTCCGCGCATACTTCCATTTGTCGTGCTCCTTGGTTTTGGCGCCGCTTCGTGCTCGATGTTCGGCTATGGGAAAAAGCCCCCCGCCCCACCGATCATCAAGCATACGGCCACGATGGATCTCACCCCCGGCATCATCGTCCACGCGCTAGTCGAGACGCCCCCAGGCTTCACGCCGATCGTGGGCGAGCCGCCGCTGTGGTTGCAGGGCGCTAAAGAGATCGCGCTGGCCGGCACGCTGCAGGGACGCACCGAGGTGCTCGGTTTCAGCGGCGGCGGTTACAAAAAGATGCGCCTGGTCGCGGCCGACGGCGGACCCGGCGCGCCGAACGGAAAGATCGTCGGCCTCGCGGCGAGCCCCAACGGACTGACGCTGGCGGTGGCCGAAGCCATGCCTGGACGGATCGAGATCGTGCTGCGCTACGTCATCAGCAATGGCGCGGAAAACTCCGTCGCCAGTTTCGACGGCAACTTCCGCGCGGTGAGCCTGACCTGGCTCGCTGCCAATACGCTTGCCGTAGGCCTGGCGGGCCAGTCCAGCGCCGCGCCGGCCGAAGCCGGTGGCCTGTACCTGATTCATGTCCTCGGCGCGACCACGATCGAACCGGTGAAGTTCACCTGCCCGCCCTCGATGCTGGTGTTCAGCCCCGATGCGCGTTTCGCGGCCGGTCAGGGCGATGAGCACACGCCGCCGTCGCTTTTCGACAGCCGCAACGGGAAGTGCCGGCAGATCGCCCCCAACGGACCAATCAGGGTTCTCGGCTGGGCACCGGGAAGCACCGCCCTGCTGTACTCGACGCCTGCCGGACGCTGGCACGGCGCGGGCGTTTTCCGCTACACCATGGCTAGGGCTAAGACCGACCTTATCGCGGTCTCGTCGAGCGCAGCGGCGTATACCGGCGCGGGCGTCGTGATGGCGCTCGGCAACCGCGATCTCAATCCGCAAACCGCGGCAGCGTCGCCCAACAAGCGGGTGACCGCGCAAATCGCGAGCTTCCTTCCCAAACAACACACGACGATCGTCAATACGCTGGGAATTCCGACCACGCCGGCGATGATGATGGCGAGCACGATGGCCTATTCGCCCGGCTTCGCCGAACTGGCTCTGCAATTATACGCGGACCGCCTCACCGGCCCAACGCGCGAAATCGTGACCTTCTCGATCATCGACCGCAAGGCATTCGTGCTGGCCCACGGGCCCGCGCGCGGCGTCGCGGTGATCGGATGGTCGCCCAGCGCCAATGATCTGGTGATCTTCGACGGCGACGGCGCCACCAGCGCGCTGGCCGTGATCAGCCCGGCGCGCTAGGTCCGGGCGGCGTCGGCGCGCGCGCACGGTGGCCGGCACCAATCGCGGGTCACGAACCGCGCCTGCCCCGCCAATACTCGGCGGCGACGGCGAACGCGGCGGCCGCACGCTCGAAGCTGTCGAACACGACCAGGCCGCGGCCGCGCGCCAGCTCCTTGGCGCGGGCGACGATCGCCTCCAAATGGGCCGGATGCAGGATCGCGGCGAAAGGCTTGCGCGAGCGGGCGTTGAACCCGGCGATCCGGTCGAGCAGGCCGGTCAGCTCCTCTTCATGAACTGGCCAGCGCGAGGCGCGCAGCCCCGTGCCGATCTCCAGCACGATCGCGTCGATGGCCGGGTCGCACTCGAGGATGTCGAGAATGCGCTCGAGGTTGGCGTGGTCGTGGCCCATTCCGATCGTCCCGCCGGCGTCGAGCGGATTGCGATAGCTGCCGCCGATGACGTTGAAAAAGCCTTTCAGCTCCGCGTACGACGCCTCGGAAAGCGCCGGCACCTCGAGCCCCGCGCATGCGAACGTGTCGGTTATCACCACCGACTGCCCGCCGGTCATCGCGACCAGGCCCATCCCGCGGCCACCGACGCGCCGCCCGCGCGCCAGCAACTCCATCGCGTCGAGCATCGCGTCGAGGCTCGCCACCGACACCGCCCCGCTCTGCGCCATCAGGGCCTGCCACACTGCGGCCGCGGTCGCCAGCGAGCCGGTATGCGAAAAAGTCGCGCGCGCCCCGGCCTCGGTCATCCCACCCTTCCATACCACCACCGGATGGCGCGCGGCGGCGCTCCTCAGACTTGCGAAAAGCCGCCGGCCGTCGCGCACGCCCTCGAGATACATCCCGATCGCGCGCGTGGCCGGATCGTCCGCCATAAGGTCGAGGTAGTCCGCCGCTTCCAGCATCAGCACGTTGCCGATCGACGCGGCCTTGTTGATGCGGATGCCGCGGGTGGGCGCCTGCAGACAGAAATTGATGCTGTGGGTGCCGCTTTGCGAGATGAAACAGACGTCGCCGCCGCTGCCAACCGCCAGGTCGGGAAAGTTGCACAACCCGATCGACGGGTTATACAACCCCATGCAGTTGGGACCGACCAGCGCGATGTCCGACTCGGCGGCGGTCGCGCGCAGCTCGCGCTCCAACTTAACCCCCAGCTCCTCGCCGGTCTCGGAAAAGCCCGAGGTGAAAAAGCCGATGCCTTTGACGCCGGCGGCGACGCAATCCTTGAGGATGCGCGGCGCGATCTGGCGGGGCACGGCGCTCACCGCATAGTCGATTGGCTCGGGCACCTCGGCCAGGCTCCGGCAATTGGTCACGCCCATGGCCTCGATGCCGGGGATTTCGTTGGGGTCGATTTGCACCGAGTACAGTTTGCGCGAGAACCGCGACATCGCGCGCAACCACATGTAACCGCCCATCCGCTTGTCGCCGATGACCGCGACCGCGCGCGCGTCGAAGGCCCGGCCGAGGTTCTCGACTCGCCGCGTGTGGCGCGGATCGGCGGCCGGCGCGGACTGCGCTACGCCTGGCTCGAGCAGGATGCGCGCGTCGAGCACCCGCAGGCCCCTGGGGTAGGCGACCACCGGATTGAGGTCCATCTCGCGTAGCGCGGGACGGCTGGCGGCGAATTCCGATATTTTCGCGACCAGGGCGGCGATCGCGTCAAGGTCGGCCGGCGCGCTTCCGCGAGCGCCATGCAACAGAGCCGCGCCGCGCAACCCATCGAGCATCGCGCGCGCGCCGGCGGCGCTGACCGGCGCGATTCTGAGCGAACTGTCCTTGAAAATCTCGACCAGCACGCCGCCGAGCCCCACCATCACCAGCGCCCCGAAGCGATCGTCGCGCGTCACCCCGGCAATCAATTCGAGTCCCGGCGCCGCCATCGCCTGCACCGCGACGCCGTCGAAGCGCGCGTCCGGACGCGCGGCGGCGAGGCTCTGGCGGATGCGCTCGAAGGCGGCCCCGACCTCGGCGGAGGAGTTCAGACCCAGCGCTACGCCGCCAACTTCGCTCTTATGCACCGCCTGTGGCGAGAGCACCTTGAGCACGACCGGAAACCCCACGCGCGCGGCGAGGTCCGCCGCCTGCTCGGCGCTCCGCGCGAGATGAGCGGTGGCGACCGGGATTCCGATCGCCTCGAGGATTTGCTTGGATTCGATTTCCGACAGTTCGGTGCGGCCGGCGCCCAGGGCCTTCGCGATTATCCGGTCGCTAATGGCGTCCACACGAGGCCTATAGCAAAGGCGCCGCGGGATTTGAACCGCGACCGCGATTTGAAACGCGCGCGCGCGACGGCCAAGATGCGATGAGCGCGGCAAGCGGATGAAGTATCGGAGCGAACAGGTTAAAGGGAGTCGGGCCAAAGATCGCCAGGTCGAAGATCGCAACGACGCGAGCGACCGGCGGGTCTTCGTCACGCGGCCGATCGCGGAGCCCGCACTCCACCGGCTAGCCGCTATCATGCGGGTGGATCTCTGGGACGACGAGATGCCGCCGCCACCCGACGAGTTGCGGGCGCGCGCGCGGCAGGCCGACGGCGTGCTCAGCATGGTGACCGACCGCTTCGACGCGGCCGTGATTCGCGCCCTGCCCCGGCTGCGCGCGATCAGCAACCTGGCGGTCGGTGTGGACAATATCGACCTCGCCGCCGCCACCCGCGCCGGCGTCGCGGTCGGCCACACGCCGGGCATCCTGACCGAGACCACAGCCGACCTGGCCTTTGCGCTGCTGATGGCGGCCGCGCGGCGAATCGCCGAAGGCGACCGCTACGTGCGCGGCGGGCGATGGCGAACGTGGGGGCCCAAGGTGCTGCTGGGACGCGACATTCACGGCGCCACGCTGGGGATCATCGGATGGGGCGCGATCGGACAGGCGATGGCGCGGCGCGCGGCCGGCTTCGGGATGCGCGTGCTCTACCTGCCCGGCCGGCATGCCGCGCGCGCGGCTGGCAGCCGGCGCCCGCGATCATCAGCCGGCGCGGCTCCTCCGGCGGCGGAGCCCAAAAGCCTCGAGCGGCTGCTGGCCGAGTCGGACTTCGTTTCGTTGCACCTGCCGCTCACGGCCACAACGCGTCACATGATCGGTGCGACGGAATTGGCGCAGATGAAACGCAGCGCCATCCTGATCAACACGGCGCGCGGCGCAATCGTCGATCGGCAGGCGCTCATCGGCGCGCTCCGGGCGGGACGGTTGGCCGGCGCCGGACTCGACGTGACCGACCCCGAGCCGATCGATGCGGACGATCCGTTACTCAAGCTGCCCAACGTCGTGGTCACGCCGCACATCGGCAGCGCGAGCCACGCGACGCGGCTCAGGATGGCCGAGCTCGCGGTGGATAACCTGCTCGACGTATTCGAAGGACGGCGGCCGCGGCATTGCGCCAACCCGGCGGTGCGCATGCGCTGACGCACAGCCGGGCCGGCAGCCCGAAGAAACGCAGCGTTACTTGATCAAGACCGGTCGTCCGCGAGCGCCGGCGAATGGCGCGCCCGGCGAGCCGGTGCTGTCGAAGGATTCCTGATCGATGAAGGTCGCCTGAATCGTGCCGCCGCTGACCGAGGAGATCCACACCGCGGCAAAGGCCACTATCTCGACTTGGCTCTTTCCGTTCGGGCTACTCCAGACCACCATCGGAAGAATGACCGCGCGCGGGTCGCTGGGGTCATGATCGGCGGCGGTCCCGCTGGGAAACTCGCTCGCCGCCTGCGCGATGCGGTCGTTGAAACCCTGGTCGACGGGGCCGACCGACTTTCCAGGCTCGGTGTCGACCCACTGGCCAATAGCAAGTGGTCCCTGGTACCCGTCGGCGATGTTGGTGCGTTCGTTGGCGCCGCCGTTGCCGCCCAGCGACAGCGAGCCCCAGTTACCGGGACCCACCGTGTTCTCGCGAAGCGCAAGCGACTCGCCCGAAACATAGGGCGTCGTGGAGTCCAGGCCAATCGGAAGCACGTCACATTGGCCGACCGTGCTGCAGAAATTTCCCGGAATGACGGTGGGCTGGCTGCCCGGCGTAGCCACCGCGCTGGAGCAATTCACGCAACTCGGCGGAAGCGGCATCTGCGCGGTCGCGGAAGCGGTCACCGTTCCCTGTGTGAGTCCGACCAGTCTGAGAAACATGTAGGGCACGGTGCGCTTGGCGCTCACCGTGATGGTCGAATAGTTAGGGCCCGGGACGGAGGCCTGATTGCCGCTCCCGTCCGTGACCAATTCGCTGTTCCTGATGCCGTCTTTCTCGGCGTACGCAACGGCGACACTGATTGCCTGAGGTGCGGCCGATGAGTCGCTTTCGAGGTAGCCTGCTCCGGCAAGAGCGGCGGCGTCGACGCCCTTCTGCAGAATGACCCAGTTCAAATATAGGACCGCTATATCGGCGCCCAGCCCCATTGCACCGAGAAGTACCGTGATTACCAGGATTAGGGTTATTCCGATCTGCCCCCTACCAGCAGTACGTTTGATGTTCAAAGCCTGCCCCCCCCGATGTTTAGGCTTCCACTAGAAAACCCCCTCAGATGTTAAAGCATTTTATGTGCCGTGAATTTGTCTAATAAATTCAATAGAGATGCGTAAACGACAAATCGATGGCAAGGATGAAGCGCAGCACCACGTTGCGCAATCGCAACGGGACATGGCAGCGTCGTGCAGTGGAAAGGAAAGCGGCGCCGGACTGTCGGTCCGACGCCGCTTCTAAAAGAATCGCCGAGGCGGAACTACTGAGTTACCATCATCTGCGTACTGGAAAGGGTTTTAGGGAACGGGATTCCGAGGAAATTCGGGTTGGTGCCAGAGGGGTCGAGGTTCAGAAAAAGGATGGAACTGGTGTCCATGGCCAGCGTGATCTGCACCCCCACCCCCGGCTTCCTCTGAGTCGCGCAAGACGTTACCCCCGAGCCGTCCGCTGCCGTGCAGACCATCTCCACGCCGATTCCGGCCGACGGTGAACTGGTGCAGCTAACTCCGTGGCTGGCAACTTTGCCCATAAATCCCGTAGCTACATTCGCATTCAAGTACGGCGACACAGTGCCGCCACTGATGAGAGTTACCACGTCGGAGCATTGCGGGCTGTTCACCGCATTGCCCTTGGCATCCTTAAGGCTGTTGTTTCCCGGGTTCGTGGCCCATCGCGTGATCTGGTAGTTCATCTGTCCCAGCGCCATGTACTCCCGTCCAATGGCGGCCATCTGGATCGCGACGAACAAGATGATAAAGGCGACGAAGCCCATCATCAGGAATTCGGTCATCGCCTGCCCTTTGGTCATTGCGCCCATACTCCGAGATGCGCGATTCGCAGCGCGTACCTTCATCTCACGATCTCCCGGCAAGAACCAATCGGCCTGAACTAATTGATCAGCACGGGGGGGGCCATCGAACCGAGGTTCGGCGCTCCGGAACTGCCTGTGGTTACACAGTTGTTAGTAGAGACATAGCACGCGCTGATCGCTGAGGTAGTGCTGCCCTGCTCCAGGTACATCAGCGCAAAGCCTTCTATTTGCCTGCTGCAATTGCCGTTGCAATTGGTGAAGTCGATAGCAGGAACGGCGACCAGGCAGGGGTCGTTGCATTTGAGCGCACTGGTGTCGCCGCCATTTAAACATGGGTCGGTGCTGGAATTGACTGGAGCGCATGATGCCAGCCTCGCATCAAGCCCTTTTTGCGCAGGCTGAGCGTTATCTTTGCCTATGCCTGGGGACGTACTGATAGTTTGGCCAAAGGAGAGAGTCCCTGCGAGGCCGCCCGCGAGCGCAGTGCCGAGTCCGCTTGCCCCCTGTCCCTGCCCAACGTCTACCCAGCCCCAGTTACCCGGTGCGCCACCCGATGACTGCATATTGTTGTTGTTGTTATTGAGTACGAATTTCGAACCAAACGTAACGTCTGGTGGGTTAAAAGCACTAAACAGGTCGGCCACACTCTTGCACGGGCTCTTGCATTGGAGCCCAACGGGAAACACTGGAGCGCCGCCTGTGGCCTCTATCGCCGCCGTCGCGCTCGCGGCGACCGAGGCTTCCTGGAGGCCAATCATCTTGCCGAAGAAATAAGGGACCGAACGCTTGATGATCACGGAGACCTGTTTATCTTGGACCGTCGGGGTCATGATTTTGTCCACGAATCCTCCCGGATGGGAGGCTTGCGTACACGCCACGGGAGTGGTGGAGACGTTGGACGGGTCGCTGACGCCGTTCATGCAGGCGTAACCGTACACATAGTTATCAGCGGCGGGAGTGACGCTCGGCGCCGAACCTGGTACTCCGGTCAGTTGCGAAGCTCCGGCCAGAGCTGCCGCGTCGGCGGCCTTTTGCACCATCGCCCAATTGAGATAGATGATTGAGAAATCCGCGCCCAGCGCCATAACCCCCAGCAGCACCGGCAGGACCAAGGTAAAGAGAACCAGTAGCTGTCCTTTTAGGAACCGAGAATGTGCTTTCATCGCAGACCCCCATGAGTTCGAAAGACGCCCGGACGTCGAACCAGAAAACCCGAACCGCCCCCGCCCCTTACCCTATCTGACCTATGTTATGCTTAGACATTCTGTGCATTTTAGCGACGCGAGGCAAGACCCATTGTGCCCATCGGAAGCGTTTTTGCTCCGGATGACACTTAAGTGCTTGATTTTGAACGCATCTTACGGGAAAGAACAATGCCCGCACCATGCGCTCGCAGCGCCAGAACGAATGCTTAGATCGCCGCAGCGATCGCTTGTGAAAGCGTGAAACGTCCTTCGTAAAGAGCACGACCCGTAACTACGCCTGCGATTCCGCGCCGAAACAGACGGCTCAGCGCAACGACATCATCGATTCGAGCGACCCCGCCGGAAGCAATTACCGGCGTCTCCGAGGATCGCGCGACCGCCTCGTACATTTCGATGTCGACCCCATTTTCGGTACCATCGCGCGATATGTCAGTCAATATGACCGCGGCTATTCCAGCCTGCCGGAAGCGCTCCAAAGCATCAGTCACGACAAGCTGACTTGTCTCGCGCCAACCCTTGATTGCCAAACGTCCCTCACGCACATCGAGCGAGCCAAACACGCGTCCCGGATGCTCGTGGCAGGCCTCGGCCAGCATCAAAGGATTGAGCATCGCGGCCGATCCGATCGACACATAGTCCGCGCCCGCCGCGATGGCCGCGCGCACCGAGTCGATCGTTCTGAGCCCTCCGCTTACGTCCAGTGCGCAACCGACCGCCGCGCGGATTGCGCGGATCGATTCCAGGTTGCGCGGTGCGCCGGCAATCGCACCGTCGAGATCCACGACGTGGATCATCCGCGCGCCCTCGTGCTCGAAGGCGCGGGCGACCGCCGCGGGGTCCTGGCCGTAGACGGTCGCGCGGTCCATCTCGCCGCGCAAAAGGCGCACGACTTCGCCGTCCTTGAGATCGATCGCCGGAATGACGGTGAACTTGTCGAACAAGTGGTTTTTTTACGAGAGCGTACCCTTGGTCGAGAGCACGCCGCCGCCCGAGCGCGGCTCGCGCCCGGTCGCCTGGTCCATCGCGCGCGCGAGCGCCTTGAAGGCGGCCTCGATGACGTGATGCGGGTTGCGACCGCCAATCAGGTTGAGATGCAGGTTCATCCCGGCTTCGTCGCTGAAGGCCTTCATGAAGTCGTGCACCAGCTCGGTCTGGAAGGTGCCCACCCGCTCCTGCGCGATCGGCACGTTGTAGGCAAGGTAGCTCCTGCCGCTGATGTCGACCACGGCCGAGCACAGCGCCTCGTCCAGCGGTACCATCGCCTCGCCGAAGCGCCGGATGCCCGCGCGATCGCCGAGCGCCTGCCGAAAGGCGCGCCCGAGCACGATGCCGACGTCCTCGACCGTGTGATGCTCGTCGATATGGAGATCGCCGCTCGCCTGGATCACGAGATCGAAGAAGCCGTGGCGCGCGAAGCTCTCGAGCATGTGGTCGAGGAACGGAACGCCGGTCGCGACCGCGCCGCGACCGCCGCCGTCGAGATTGAGCGCGACCTTGACCTCGGTCTCGCGCGTCTTGCGTTCGACCGCGGCGGAACGGGCGGAAAGCGCCTCGCCATCGGCGCTCGCGCCAGCGTGCGGCTTGTCGGCGGAAGCAACTTTCAAGCGCGCGGTCTTTAACTGTGACTTGTTGAACTGTGACTTGTTGGCCATCTTCATTACGCCGACCGCTTATGCCGCCCGACGGGCGCGCCGCACGCCGTACCGCATATCGCCACGCTGTCATCCTGGCACTGTCATCTTATCTGTCAGGCGGCCTTGGTGTAACTCGCGCGGCAGGATTTTTTCACCTTTGCCCGGGACAAGGAACCTTTCCTTATTCCAGGAGAGGTCGCCGCGAGCATCGCGTAAAACTCTCTGGTCCAAGCAGAAAACAAAAATGACCTGCTTCACCTTTTCCGCCGCACGTTGCGCGCGCCCTTGTGACCCAGCCGCAATTCGACCGCCCGCGCATGGCCCTCGAAACCTTCCATGCGGGCCAGCAGCGCGAGCGCGGGCCCGAGTTTTTCGATCGCGCGGCCGGAGGCCTCGATTACACTGGTGCGCGCGACAAAGTCATACGCGCCCAGCGGTGAGGCGAAGCGCGCCGCGCCACCTGTGGGCAGCACGTGATTGGGTCCGGCGAGGTAATCGCCGAGCGGCGCGGGGCTAAGCTCGCCCACGAACACCGCGCCCGCCGCGCCTACCCGCCCAAGCCATCGCCGCGCGTCCTTGAGGTCGAGTTCGAGATGCTCGGGTGCGATCCGGTTGGCCAGCGCGAAGGCCTCCTCGAGACTATCGACCACGACCAGGGCCCCGCGCCGTTGGAACACGCGCCGGACCGCGGCCGCGCGCGGGAGATCGGCGAGCGCGGCCTCGAGCGCGACGGCGACGCGCTCGGCGACGGCGCGCGAGGGCGTCAGCAGCACGGCGGCCTCGTCACCCGATCCATGTTCGGCCTGTGCGATAAGATCGGCCGCGACCCATTGCGCGCGCGCGCCGCCGTCGGCGATTACCAGCACCTCGCTCGGCCCGGCCATTTTATCGATATCGACCGCGCCATAGACCATCCGCTTGGCAGTCTGCACCCAGGCGTTGCCGGGGCCGACGATTTTATCGACCGCCCCGATGGTGCGTGTGCCGTAGGCGAGCGCGGCCACCGCCTGCGCGCCGCCGACGCGGTAGAACTCATCGACGCCGGCGATCGCGGCCGCCGCCAGCACCGCCGCCGAGTCGCCCGCCGGCGACGGCGGCGACACCATCACGATTTCGCCGACCCCGGCGACGCGCGCCGGAATCGCATTCATCAGCACGGTCGAAGGATACGCGCCCTGCCCGCCCGGAACGTAGATTCCAACCCGCGCCAGCGGCCGCACCGTCTGGCCCAGGCGCATCCCCGCGCCGTCGCGATACGTGAACGAGCGGCTTAGCGTGCGGCGATGGAACTCGCGGATGCGCCGCGCCGCGAGCTCGAGCGCGCGGCGCTCGGCGGTGGGCAGCGCGCGGCGCGCGGCTTCCATCTCGGCGGACCGCACGCGCAAGCCGGCGGGCGTGAGCTTCACGCGATCGAAGCGGGCGCCGAATTCGACCAGCGCGCGGTCGCCGCGCCGTCGCACGGCGGCGATTATCTTCGCCACCGCGGCGTCGATCGCCGCGCCGTCGCCGCCACGGCGCTTGAGCATCGCGTCGAGAAACCGGCCAAACGCGGCACTGTGCGAGTTCAGGATCGCGAGTTTCATCTCATCTCACGCCGCTTCCTCGTCGGGCACCCGTTCGACCGACGCGCCCAGCGCGCGCAGCTTCACGTCGAGCGCCTCGTAACCGCGGTCGAGATGGTATACGCGGCTAAGTTCCGTGCTGTTGTCGGCGGCAAGGCCGGCCAGGATGAGCCCCATGCTGGCGCGCAGATCGGTCGCCATCACGGGCGCGCCCCACAAGGCCGTCGGCCCGCGTACCACCGCGGTCGCGCCCTTCATCACTATATCGGCGCCGAGCCGCATCAGCTCGAGCGCGTGCATGAAGCGGTTTTCGAAAATCGTCTCGGTGATGACCGAGGTTCCGGCGGCCTGCGTCAGCAGCGCCATCATCTGGGCCTGCAGATCGGTGGGAAATCCGGGGTACGGCAGCGTGCGCAATTCGACCGGGCTAAGCGCCCCGCCGCGCGCGACCCGCAATCCGCCCGCGACCGGCTCGACCGTGGCGCCGGTCTCCTTGAGCTTGGCGATCACCGCGTCCAGGTGCTCGAGCGGGGCGCCACGCACCACCACGTCGCCGCCGGTCACCGCCGCCGCGATCATCAGCGAGCCGGCCTCGATGCGGTCGGGAATAACCGTGTGCTCGACGGCGCCGAGGCGCTCGACGCCTTCGATTTCGATCACGTGAGTGCCGGCGCCGGCGATGCGCGCGCCCATCGCGCACAGCATCCGCGCGAGGTCCTGCACTTCCGGCTCGCGCGCCGCGTTCTCGATCGTCGTGCGGCCGCGCGCGCGCACCGCGGCCATCATGATGTTCTCGGTGGCGCCGACCGAGGGCGAATCGAGCCACACGCGCGCGCCGCGGAGATTGCCGGCGTGGGCCTCGACATAGCCGTGGCGCATCTGGATGCGTGCGCCGAACATCCGGATTCCCGCGATGTGCAGGTTGACCGGCCGCGCGCCGATCGCGCATCCGCCCGGCGTCGAGACCCGCGCCCGTCCGGTGCGCGCGAGCAGCGGCCCCAGCACCAGGAACGACGCGCGCATCGTCTTGACCAGCTC
>Ga0307373_10010715_pt1 | contig 13429 bp, 9 predicted proteins | sample OX2MG_FD_202534 | JGI IMG/M metagenome (GOLD analysis project Ga0307373, IMG submission 202534) | Soil microbial communities from Risofladan, Vaasa, Finland - OX-2 | ecosystem: Environmental > Terrestrial > Soil > Coastal area > Acid sulfate soil | place: Finland: Risofladan, Vaasa | collected... | reverse complement strand
GAGGCCGGGCATCTGCAGGCCGCGCCGCGCCCCTTCGTTCAGGAACCGGTCGACCGGCGCCAGATCGTGGTGGGACACGATCTGCGTCAGGAAGAATTCGGCGGTGAACGCCGGGTCGGCGAGGTACTCCACCTGCCGGACGGGATCCGACGCCGGGTTGGCCCAGCCGCCGAGCACGAGGTCGGGCTCGCGGGCACGAATCATCTGGCGCAGCTGCCAGGCGTGCTCGACGCAGCGCGGCGTGCCGATGTGCCGGTCGCCGCCGAGCACGACGAGCGAACGGAAGCCCTGCTGGCGCGCGCGGTCGGCGTAGCCGAGACAGTAGTCGAGCGGGTGCTTGCACGTGAGGAACGGCACGATCCGCTCGAACGGGGCGTCGTCGCCGAGATTGATCGTCAGGTGGCGCAGGTTGTCTTCCTCGCTCGCGCCGACCGCGCTGTCGGTCAGGAAGACGAACGTGTCCCGGCGGGTCAGGCGGCGGACGGCGTGATAGGTGTCGATCCACGCATCCATGCCCTCGCTGCCGGCCAGTTCGGCCCGCGGCGGCCGCAGCTCCGCCGCGAAGACGGAGGCGTCCGAGTGCAGCGCGTCGAGCAGCGTCCCCACGCCTGAAGTATACAGGGCAGGGGGACGAGGGGCCGGAGGGATGTGCGACGTGGGGCCTCGCGCGGGTGCCGGCCCGCCGGACCTCAGCGGATCTGCAGGGCCTGCCGCATCACCGGCAACGACAGCCACAGCCGGATGCGGCTCATCAGGTCGGCCGCGGTGCGGTTGAACGCCCGCTGCCGCTCGTCCGGGGTCCCGGCGGCGGCGGCCGGATCGGGAAAACTCCAGCGGAGGCGTTCCGGGTCGCCCGGGAACACCGGACAGGTTTCGGCCGCGTGATCGCACACGGTGATCACGTAGTCGAACTGCTGGCCGACGAACGGTTCCACCGGCTTGGGCGCCTGCCCCGCCATGTCGAGGCCGAACAGATCCTGAACGGCGCGCCGCGCCATCGGATGAATGTCCTCCTTCGGCGCCGTGCCGGCGCTCACGACCTCGATGCGGCCGCCCGACGCCTGGCGCAGCAGTGCTTCGGCGATCTGCGACCGGGCCGAGTTGCCGGTGCACAGGAACAGCACGCGCAGGGGATGTCCCGGGGTTGGTTCCATCTCGACCAGACTATTTCATATATTCGCTCTGGCGTATGTAACGGGTGGGTTAATTCGGTGCTCGGGGCTCGGGGCTCGCGGAGGTCGCGCGCTGGACGTTGCACGTTATAGTGCTGGGATGTCGACGCTGAGATTTCTGGGAGCGACCCGCACGGTCACCGGTTCGAAGTATCTGCTGGATACCGGCCGGGTCCGCCTGCTGGTCGACTGCGGGCTGTTCCAGGGGCTCAAGGCGCTGCGCCTCCTCAACTGGGACGAGCATCCCGTGCGGCCGGCCGACATCGAGACGGTCGTGCTCACGCACGCGCACCTCGACCATTGCGGCTATCTGCCGCGCCTCGTCGCGCAGGGCTTCCGGGGCCGCATCTTCTGCACGGCGGGGACGGCCGAGCTGTGCCGTCTGGTGCTGCCCGACGCGGCGCGCCTCGAGGAAGAGGACGCGCGGCAGGCGAACAAGCACGGCTACACGAAGCACCGGCCGGCGCTGCCGCTGTTCACCGAGGCGGACGCGTACCGCGCGCTGACGCAGCTGCAGCCGGTCGGCTACGAGCGGCCGATGCCGGTGGCCGACGGCGTGCAGGCGGAATTCCTCAACGCCGGGCACCTGCTCGGATCGGCGTTCGTGCGGGTGACGCTCGACGGCGGGCGCCGGATTCTCTTCGGCGGCGATCTCGGCCGCTACGGCCGGCCGGTGCTGCCGGATCCGGTGCCGGTCGCCGAAACCGACCTGCTGCTGGTCGAATCGACCTACGGCGATCGGGTGCACGACCCGGACGATCACGGCGCCCGGCTGGCGGCGATCATCAACCGCGTGGCCTCCCGCGGCGGGCGGCTCATCATTCCGTCGTTCGCGATCGGCCGCGTCGAGGAAGTCCTCTACTGGATCAAACGGCTCGAGGACGAGCGGGCGATCCCGGTGCTGCCGGTCTACGTCGACAGCCCGATGGCGGCCGGGGCGCTCAAGTACTACTCGCAGCGGGTGAACGAACTCGATCCCGGTCTCCACCCGGAGGGCCGGACGCTGCACGCGTTCTGCACGGCCCGCTTCCGGACGGTGGCGACGCCGGAGGAATCCAGGCAGCTCACGGTCCGGCGCGATCCGGCCATCGTGATCTCGTCGAGCGGGATGGCGACGGGCGGGCGCGTCCTGTACCACCTGGAGTGCGCCCTGCCGGATCCCGACAGCACGGTGCTGTTCGTCGGCTACCAGGCGGCCGGCACGCGGGGCCGGCGCCTGGTCGACGGCGAGCGGCAGGTCAAGATTCACGGCCGGATGATCGACGTCCACGCCCGCGTCGAGGAGATCGATTCGATGTCGGCGCATGCCGATTCAGAGGAGATTCTGCGGTGGCTCGGCGGCTTCACGCGCCCGCCCGAACGGACCTTCATCGTGCACGGCGAGCCGTCGGCGCAGGACACGCTGAAGGCGATCATCACGCAGCGCCTCGGCTGGCGCGTCCACGTGCCGGCGTATCTCGAACAGGTCGACCTGGCGCCCCTGGCCGCGCCGCCGGCGGCCGGTGCGTGACGCGCGGCGGCGCGAACAGGCTGGCCCGGCGGCGGGTCCGATGGTAGGCTGAAAGGCGGTCGCGGCCGCGCCTCGCGGCGCGATCGGGTGGTCCTCCTTGTCCATGTCAGCAGCCATCGCGCACGACGGCGGGTCGATGTCCTCCGGCCGGCAGCAGCCGGCCGGGATGCCGGTGTCCGCGCCGGCCGCGTCACCGGAGACGCCGGCGCCGCCGGCCCGGACGACGCTGCTCGAGCAGATCGGCGAGGCGGCGGTCGCGCAGGTGTACGCCGACGGGTTCGCGTCGCTGCCGCTGAAGGACCGGATCCTCGCCTGGCACCTCTACCAGGCGGCGCTCGCCGGCCGCGACATCTACTACGACCAGAAATACGCGCACGGCCTCGACATGCGCGGCCTGCTCGAGGCGATCGTCTCGCACCCGGACGGCGTCGATCCGGTGACGCTGGCGGAGATCCTGCGCTACACCAAGCTCTTCTGGATCAACAGCGGGCCGTTCAACAACCTCACCGCCCGCAAGTTCGTGCTGACCTGCCCTCCCGCCGCGTTCGCCGCCGCGGCGCACGTCGCGCAGCGCAACGGCGCGCCCCTGCCGCTCCGCGACGGCGAGACGCTGGAGGCGCTGCTGGCCCGCCTCGAGCCGGCGTTCTTCGATCCCGCGTTCGAGCCGGTGGCCACCTGCAAGACGCCGGGCGCCGGCCGGGACATCCTCGAGGCGAGCGCGAACAACCTCTACCAGGGCGTCACGATGCAGGCGCTGGAGGGCTTCGCCGAGCGCCATCCGCTCAATTCGCGCCTGGTCGACCACGAGGGCCGGCTCGAAGAGCAGGTCTACCGCGTGGGCGGGCGCTACGGCGGGTGGATCGCCCGGATCGTCGGCCACCTGCGGGACGCGCTGCCGTACGCGTCCGAGCCGACGCAGGAGGCGCTGCGCGCCCTCATCCGGTTCTACGAGACCGGCGAGACGGCCGACCGTGAGCGGTACGACATCGCCTGGGTGCAGGACCGGACGTCGCCGGTCGACACGATCAACGGCTTCGTCGAGGTGTACCTGGACGCACGCGGCATCAAGGGCGCCTGGGAAGCGCTGGTCTTCTACGTCAACCGGGAGAAGACGGAGGCGATCCGGACGCTGGCCGACCACGCCCAGTGGTTCGAGGACCGGATGCCGTGGGACCCGCAGTACCGCAAGGAGGGGGCGCACGGCATCTCGGCCAACGCGATCGACGTGGTGCTGGAGGTCGGTGATTCGGGTCCGATCACGCCGGTCGGGATCAACCTGCCGAACGACCAGGCGATCCGCGAGCGGTACGGCAGCAAGTCGGTGTCGCTGTCGAACGTCTTCGAGGCGTACGAACAGTCGACGCCGGCCGCGTTCCGGCAGGAGTTCGCGTGGACCCCGGACGAGGTGGCGCGCGCCGAGACGTGGGGCCCGATGGCGTCGGAGCTGCTGACGAACATGCACGAGGTGATCGGCCACGGCTCGGGCAGGGTCTCGCCGGCGCTCAACGGCAACCCGCAGGCGGCGCTGAAGGAACAGTTCTCGGCGCTCGAGGAGGCGCGGGCCGATCTGGTCGCGCTCTATTTCCTGCCGGATCCGAAGCTCGTCGAGCTCGGCCTCGTGCCGGCCGGCCGCCAGGACGAGATGGTCCGGGCCGAGTACGAGGCGTACGCGCGCAACGCGCTCGTGCAGCTGCGCCGCGTCCGTCACGGCACGCAGATCGAGGAAGACCACATGCGCAACCGCCAGATGGTCGTGCGGTGGCTCATGGCGCAGACGACGGCGATCGACATCCGCGTCCGCGACGGGAAGACCTATTACGTGGTCACCGACCCGTCCGCGTTCCGGCAGGGAGCCGGCCGGCTGCTGGCCGAGGTGCAGCGGATCAAGGCCGAAGGCGACTACGCGGCGGCGGCGCGGCTGTTCGACACCTACGGCGTCCATTTCGACCCGGCGCTGCGCGACGAAGTCGTGGCGCGCGTCGATCGGCTCGCGCTCCCGTCGTACACCGGCTTCGTCATGCCGGAGCTCACGCCGGTGCACGGCCCGGACGGCCGGATCACCGACGTGACGATTGCCTATCCGCGGGACTTGACGCGGCAGATGCTCACCTTCTCGGCGTTCGGCCGGCGCCATTGACGCGCCCGTCCACAACCACGTCCGGCGGCCTGTCCGACCCGTGGGCTCAGCCGGTTTCGCGAAGCAGGTCCCGCGCAATGAACGGTCGCGTCAGAGTGAGCCCGAGGCTGGTGGCGCTCGTCCTGGGGCTCGTCACGCTGGCCGCGGGCGCCCGCGCGCAGGAACTCCCCGTCCGGAGCTGGGCCCGGCTGGTCGACGCCGTCGACCGCCGCGCGCCGACGCGCGGCGACCTCGACGTGCTGCTCATCGACGCGCGCAGCCGCAACGCCGCGCTCCAGCGGCTCGCCGTCCGCGCCCTGGGCCAGCTCGAACGCCCCGACCTGGCGCGTTATGTCTACCCTCACCTGCTGTCGCCGTCGCCTGGCGTCCGCATGGAGGCGGCGAACGCGCTCGGCCAGATGGCGCAATCGCTCGAGCCGGGCGCGGCCCTGACGCGGATGGTCACGGTCCTGCTGGACCGTCTCGACAAGGAGCCGGATCCGGAAGTGGTCGGCGTGCTGTGCCGCACGCTCGGCCGGCTGCCGTACGCCGACGCCGGCGAAGTGCAGCGGATCGAGGAGCGGCTGGTCGACGTCTCGCGGCGGCAGCGGACGGTCGATGTCGCCGTCGGCGTCGCGCTGGGACTCGAAACGCTGGTGCGCGAGCGCGGCACGCTCAGCCCGCCGGCGCCGGACACGCTCGCCCGGCTGCGCGAGCTGACGAGCGACACCACCGCGAGCGTCGCGAGCGCCGGCACCCGGGTGCGCCGGCTGGCGCTGCTGGCGCTCACGGAAGCGGGCGCGGCCGACGACGCGACGCTGCGGCAGACGGTCCTCGACCCGGACGACCAGGTCCGGCGCGAGACGATGGCCGCCGCCGGATCGGAAGCGGGCCTCGCGCATGCCGGGTCGCTGGTGGCCACCGGACTCCACGACCCGTCGCCGATGGTCCGCTACGAAGCGCTCCGCGCGTACGGCCGCCGGCTGCGGCAGAACGGCTGCGGCCCCATCGTGACGGCGGCCGCCGATGCCGACGAGCAGGTCGACCTGCTCGCGCTCGACCTGCTGGGCGGCGCCTGCCGGGCGCCGGGCACCGGGCTCGACCTGCTGGCGCGGACGGCCGGCGCGCTGCCGGCCGGGGCTGCGGGCGGCGACTGGCATCGTCCCGTGCACGCGCTGGTGTCGCTGGCCAGGCGGGCGCCGGCGCAGGCGGCCGGGCTGCTGCCGTCCTTCGCCGGATCGCCGGTCTGGGAAGTGCGCATGTATGCGGCACGCGCCGCCGGCGTGCTGCGCGACCGGGAGACGCTGCAGCGGCTCGCCCGCGACGCCGACGACAACGTCCGCAACGCTGCCCTGGAGTCGCTCGAGCAGGTCAGCGGCCACGCCGCCGATCCGGTGTACCTGTCGGCGCTGGCGCGGCCCGACTACCAGCTCGTCCGCACGGCGGCGCTGGCGCTGAAGGGGACGCCCGGTGCGCGGGAGGCGGTGCCGGCGCTGCTGGCGGCGCTCGAGCGCATCACGGCCGGGCACAAGGACACGTCACGCGACACGCGCCTCGCGCTGCTCGACCGTCTGGCGGAGCTGGGATCAGCGGCCGACGCGAAGGCGCTCACGCCGTACGTGGCCGATTTCGACCCGGCGATCGCCGCCAGGGCGGCCGCGATCCTCTCCACGTGGACCAGGCGCCACGTCCGCGCGAAGACGCAGCGCCTGGTGCTCGACGTGGATATCGACCCGGCGACGCTTGACCGGCTGCGGTCGCCGCACGCGCGGGTCACGATGGCGGACGGCCGCTTCTTCGACATCGCCCTGCTGACGACGGAGGCGCCGGCGACGGTGCTGCGCTTCGTGCAGCTGGCCGAATCGGGGTACTACAACGGGCTGACCTTCCACCGGGTCGTCCCGAACTTCGTGATTCAGGGCGGCAGTCCCGGCGCGAACGAGTACATGGGCGACGGGGCGTTCATGCCGGACGAGGTGGGGCTGTGGCCGCACGTCCGTGGTGCGGTCGGGATCTCCACGCGGGGCCATGACACCGGCGACGGGCAGATCTTCATCGACCTGGTCGACAACCCGCGTCTCGACGGCCGGTACACCGTGTTCGGCCAGGTCCTGGCCGGCATGGGCACCGTCGACCGGATCCTCGAAGGGGACGTCATTGAAAAGATCCAGGTCTTCGAGCGCTGAGCGTCGCGCGGCGGCCGGGGTGCGCTGAGGCCGCCGTGCATTTTTCCGGACGCGTCCCGTCGGATCTTGCGCCCAACCGGCTGGCGGCCGGGCTGGAGGCGTTGCGCCGGGCGGGCGTGCCTCTGCTCGATCTGACGGTCTCGAATCCGACGCGGGCCGGCCTGGCGTATCCGGACGGGCTGCTGGCGCGCCTGGCGGACGCCGGCGGGCTGGTCTACGAGCCGGCGCCGTTCGGTCTGCCGGACGCCCGCGCCGCGGTCAGCGCCGACTTCGCGCGACGCGGTCTGACGGTGCCGCCCGATCGGATCGTCCTGACGGCCAGCACCAGCGAGGCGTACAGCCTGCTGTTCAAGCTGTTGTGCGACCCTGGCGATCGTGTCCTGGTGCCGCGCCCGAGCTATCCGCTGTTCGAGCACCTGAGCCGCCTGGACGCGGTGCGCGTCGAGCCGTACGACCTCGAGTATCACGGCGTGTGGACGATCGACCTGGGCAGCGTGGAGCGGGCGGCCGGAGAGGGGACGCGCGCCGTGCTGCTCGTGAGCCCCAACAACCCGACCGGGTCGTGCCTGAAGCGGGACGAGCTGGACGCGCTCGCCGGGCTGTGCGAGGCGCGCGGCCTGGCGCTCATCGGCGACGAGGTGTTCGCCGACTATCCGCTCGATCCGGATCCCGGGGGCGCGGCCGGCGTGCTGGCGCAGGATCGCGCGCTGACGTTCGGCCTCGGCGGCCTGTCGAAGTCGGTCGGGCTGCCGCAGCTCAAGCTCGGGTGGATCGGCGTGGGCGGGCCGCCGCCGCTGGTGGCCGGCGCGCTGGCGCGGCTGGAGGTCATCTGCGACACGTACCTCTCGGTGGCGACGCCGGTGCAGCGGGCGGCGGCCGACCTGCTCGCGCGGGGGGCGGCCGTCCGGCAGCGGATCCAGGACCGCATCGCGGTCAACTACAGCGCGCTGCACGAGCTGACGTCGGCACACCCGTCCTGCCGGGTGCTCCGCGCCGAGGGCGGCTGGTACGCCGTCGTGCAGGTGCCGGCGACGCGCAGCGAGGAGGCGCTCGTGCTCGATCTGCTCAACCGCCAGCACGTCGTCGTGCACCCGGGCTACTACTTCGATTTTCCTCGTGAGGCGTTCCTGATCGTGAGCCTGCTGCCTGCACCGCAGCCGTTTGCGGAGGCCGTCGGCCGCCTGCTGGTGGAAGCGGAGGCAAGCGCCGCCTGATTGCCGGGCCGGGCGCGGGGTGTGACGATGGCGCGATCCCAGAACTCACGTCTGTCCGGAGGCCGGCACGCCGGCCTGCTGGTCCCGCTCTTCTCGTGTCCCTCGCGCCGCAGCTGGGGCATCGGTGAAATCGGCGACATCGAGCCGATGGCCGCGTGGCTGCGGTCCGCCGGGCAGGACGTGCTGCAGCTGCTGCCGCTCAACGAGATGGCGCCGGGCCAGCAGTCGCCGTACTCGGCGATCAGCGCGATGGCGATCGATCCGATCTTCATCACCGTGCCGGCGATGGAGGATTTCGTCGCCATCGGCGGCGAGGACGGCCTGGACGGCGCGCATCGCCGGCAGCTGGCGGACCTGCGGAGCGCGGGCGACCTGGACTACCGGGCGGTGCGGGTGCTGAAGGATGCCGCGTTCCGGGCGGCGTTCGCGCGCTTCCGCCGCGAGGAATGGGCGCGGGCGACGTCGCGCGCCGACGAGCTGCGCGCCTACCTGGCGGAGCAGGCCTGGTGGATCGAGGACTACGCGCTGTTCCGGGCGCTGCACGCCCGGGGCGGCGAGCACCCGTGGACCGCCTGGCCCCTCGCGCTCCAGCGGCGCGAGCCGGCGGCCGTCCGGGACGCCCGGACGGCGCTCGGCGACGAGGTCCTGTACTGGCAGTACCTGCAGTGGGTGGCCGACGCCCAGTGGGCGCGCGCGCGGCGCGACGCGGGGCTCGTCGAGCTGATGGGCGACCTGCCGTTCATGGTCGACGTCGACAGCGCGGACGTCTGGGCGCGGCAGGAGGATTTCCGCCTCGACGCCTCCATCGGCGTGCCGCCCGACGCCTTCACCGCCGACGGCCAGGACTGGGGCATGCCGGTGTACCGGTGGGATGTGCTGGCGCGCATCGACTATCACTGGCTGCGCGAGCGGGCGCGCCGCAGCGCCCAGCTGTACGCCGGCTACCGGATCGATCACCTCGTCGGCTTCTACCGCACGTACTCGCGGCCGCACGACGGCAGCGATCCGTACTTCACTCCCGGCGAGGAGCGCGACCAGGTGGCGCTCGGCGAGCGGCTGATGGGCGTCTTCCGCGAGGCGGGCGCCTGGATCGTGGCCGAGGATCTCGGCGTCGTGCCCGATTTCGTGCGGGCGTCGCTCGTGCGGATGGGCGTGCCCGGCTATCGCGTGCTGCGGTGGGAGCGCGACTGGCACGAGCCGGGACAGCCGTTCCGCGATCCCGCCTCGTATCCCGTCCTGTCGGTCGCCACCTCCGGGACGCACGACACCGAGCCGATGGCCGTCTGGTGGGAGGGCGCGCCGGACGCCGACCGGCAGGCGCTCGCGGCGGTCCCGCTCGTGCGCCGGCTCGCCGGCGATCGCGTCGATGCCGCCAGCCGGTCGTACGGGCCGGGCATCCGCGACCTGCTGCTCGAGACGCTGTTCGCGTCCGGATCCGATCTGCTGGTGCTGCCGGTGATCGACGTCTTCGGCTGGCGCGATCGCATCAACGCGCCCGGCACGATCGACCCCGGCAACTGGACCTTCCGGCTGCCGTGGTTCTGCGACGAGCTGGACGCGGCGCCCGAAGCGGCCGCCTGCCGCGACCGGCTGCGCGCGTGGAGCCGGATGTACGGGCGGGGGGCCGGGACGAGGCCCGAGGATCCGTCCTCGACCTCCGCAGGCTGACCTGGTCGGACGACTCCAATGGCAGAGCTGGCGGCCGGCAAGAATGGTCGGGGGAGGGCCGGCGGACGGGAGGTGCAGAAGCGTGCGAAACGAGGCGTTGCACGAAAAAAGCCGGCTGATTCTATTCGTCATCGGCCATGAGTTCGATTATCTTAATGAGGCCAGCGGGACCGTATGCCGGCAGATGCCGGCGCGGCCGGATGGCGCCGGCCCGGCGCAAGCGGACTCTTCCCATCGGTGATGCTCCTGTAACCCGAAGTCAGGAAGGTGTAATGCTTCGCAAGTCACTTCTGTGTTCTGCCTCGCTCCTTCTGGCGGTGGCCTGCAGCGCCCCGCCGGCCGCCGCGCCCGCGCGGGCTTCCGACATCGCGCTCGCCCGGGATTCCAGCATCGTCCAGGCGAAGGTGCCGCCTCACGCCACCCTGGCCGCGCTGCTGCGCGCCAACGACCTGGCCGAGTCGGTCGTCGCCGCCATCGTCCAGAGCACCCGGGCCGTCTTCGATCCGCGGCGGCTGATGCCGGACCACGAGTATCAGATCGCCCGATCGCTCAGCGGCCGGCTTCGCGATTTCCAGTATCAGATCGACAGCGACCGCATCCTGCGGGTGGCGTACCACCCCGGCCGGCCGGACGATTCGGCCTTCGCCGCGCGGATCATCGAGCTGCCGAGGACGCAGGTGATGGCGGTCGCGGCCGGCGTCATCGATCGGACCACGCCGTCGCTGTTCGAGGCGGTCGACGCCGCGGGCGAGACCCCCGACCTGGCGATGGCGATGGCGGCGATCTACGGCGGCGAGATCGACTTCAGCAGCGACCTGCAGCCGGGCGACCGCTTCAACGTGCTGTTCGACAAGGACGTGCGCGACGGCAAAGTGGTCGGCGAGGGGCCGATCGCCGCCGCCGAGTTCGACAACGCGGGCCGCCGGCTCGTGGCCATCCGCTTCACGCCGGACGGCGGCGAGCCCGGCTATTACGACGAGCACGGGCGATCGCTCAAGCGGTTCTTCCTGCGATCGCCGCTGAAGTTCGAGCCGAACCCGTTCATCACTTCCGGCTTCTCGCGCGACCGGTATCACCCGATCCTGCACATCTACCGCGCCCATCTCGGCGTCGACTACCGCGCGCCGATCGGCTCGCCGGTGATTGCGGTGGCCGGCGGGGTCGTGCTCTCGGCCGGATGGGACGGCGAAGCGGGGCGCCTGGTGCACCTGCGCCATGCGGACGGGTACGAAACCTATTACATGCACCTGTCGTCGATCGCCCCCGGCATCCGGCGCGGCGTGCACGTGCAGCAGGGGGAGCTGATCGGCCGGGTCGGCGAATCGGGGCTCGCGACCGGACCGCACCTGGACTTCCGCATCCGCAGCCACGGCATGTTCGTCAACCCGGTGCTGGTGCGGCGGAGCCTGCCGCCCGGCGAGCCGATTCCGGCCGCCGATCTGGAGGCGTTCCGCGCGCTCCGCGATCGCGACCTGGCGCGGCTGCACGGTCACCTCCAGCGGCCCCCGACCCTCGTCGCGGCGGACGAAGCCACGGTCGAGGCCGGGCCCCAGTAAGCGGCCGGCGGCCGGGCGTCCCGGCCGCCGCGCCCGTTCCCCACCGCTCCCGGAGCCGGTTGCGCCCGATCGCCTGTGTCCCGCCGGCCCGTGCCGCGCGGCCGGGGTGTCGTGCAGGGCGCGGGGCGGCGAGACTATAATGTTTCCGGCCTGTCCCGTGATTCCGGCCGCCTGAGGGCCGGCCGTTTCCCTGTTCACCGGTTCATATGGCACGCCTGCACTCATTCCGGGCTCTTCGCCCGACTCCGGCCGGCGCCGCCCGCGTCGCCGCCGTTCCCTACGACGTCGTCAGCACCGACGAGGCCCGCGCGCTCGCCGCCGGCAATCCGCTGAGTTTCCTCCACGTCTCGCGCGCCGAGATCGACCTGCCGCCGGCCACCGATCCGTACGCCGACGCGGTGTACGACCAGGCGCGGCAGGCGTTCGAGCGGCTGCGGCGCGAGGCCCCGCTCCTGGTCGAGGAGCGGCCGGGCGTCTACGCCTACCGGCTGCGCATGGGAACCCACGAGCAGGTCGGGGTCGCGGCCTGTTACGGCCTGGACGAGTACGAGCGGGACGTCATCCGGAAGCACGAGCGGACGCGGCGGGACAAGGAAGACGATCGGACCCGGCACATCCTGACGCTGCGGGCGCAGACCGGGCCGGTCTTTCTGACCTACCGGGCGTCGCCCGAGGTGGACGCGGTGATGACGCGGGTCACGGCGCGGGCGCCGCTGTTCGATTTCGAGGCGCCGGACGGCGTGCGCCACACGATCTGGACGGCGTCGGACGACGAGGCGGGCGCGCTGGCCGGCGCGTTCGCCCGGATTCCGACGCTGTACATCGCCGACGGCCACCATCGGGCGGCGAGCGCGGCGCGGGCGCACCAGCAGCTGCGGAACGGAGCGGTGGAGGCCGGGGCGGACGAGAGCAGCCGGTTCGTGGCCGTGGCCTTTCCGCACGACCAGGTGCAGATCCTGCCGTACAACCGGCTGGTGAAGGACCTCGCCGGCCTGACGCCCGACGCCTTCCTCGCGCAGGTCGCCGCGCGCTGTACGGTGAAGGACGGCCCGGCCTCGCCCGCGCGCAAGGGCGAGGTGGCCATGTACCTGCCGGGCCGGTGGCGGACGCTGGTGTTCGACCCGGCGCCGGCCGGCGACGTGATCGGCAGCCTGGACGTGAGCCGGCTGCAGGATCGCCTGCTCGCGCCGGTGCTGAACGTGGCCGACCCGCGCACCGACAAGCGGATCGATTTCGTCGGCGGCATCCGCGGCACCGCCGAGCTGGAGCGGGCGGTCGACAGCGGCCGCGCCGCCGTGGCGTTTTCGATGCATCCGGTGGGCGTCGGCGAGCTGATGGCGATTGCCGACGCAGGCGCGATCATGCCGCCCAAGTCGACGTGGTTCGAGCCGAAGCTGCGGGACGGGCTGCTCACTCACCTGATTTAGGGGGGACGCGATGAAAGTCCTCGTCGCCGACAAGTTCGAACAGGGCGGCCTCGACGGCCTGCGGGCCGCCGGCTGCGACGTCCTGTACCAGCCCGACCTCAAGGATGCCGCTCTCGAGCAGGCGCTGCGCGAGACGAAGGCCGCGGTGCTCGTCGTCCGCTCGACGGTGGTGACCGAAGCGATGCTGGAGGCGAGCCTGCTGTCGCTGGTGGTCCGGGCGGGGGCCGGGTACAACACGATCGACGTCAAGGCGGCGTCGCACCGCGGCATCTACGTGTCCAATTGCCCGGGCAAGAACGCCATCGCGGTGGCGGAGCTGGCGCTGGGGCTGATTCTGGCGCTGGATCGCCGCATTCCGGACAACGTCGCCGAGCTGCGCGCCGGCCGCTGGAACAAGAAGGAGTTCTCCAAGGCCCGGGGGCTCTACGGGCGGACGCTCGGCCTGCTCGGGTACGGCAACATCGGCCGCGAGGTGGCGCTCCGCGCGCACGCGTGCGGCATGCCGCTGGTCGTCTGGAGCCGGCGGTTCGCGGCCGGCGCCGGGGTGCCCGACGATGTGCCGATGGAGGTGGCGGCGACG
>Ga0307373_10010711_pt1 | contig 13434 bp, 18 predicted proteins | sample OX2MG_FD_202534 | JGI IMG/M metagenome (GOLD analysis project Ga0307373, IMG submission 202534) | Soil microbial communities from Risofladan, Vaasa, Finland - OX-2 | ecosystem: Environmental > Terrestrial > Soil > Coastal area > Acid sulfate soil | place: Finland: Risofladan, Vaasa | collected... | reverse complement strand
CATATTCACCGCCGTCAAGGAATGCAGTCGGTGCAAGGAAAAGGCATGACCATCCGTCACCCGACGAAAATCGAAGGCATCGCGGAAGCGCACGAACTGTCGCTCATGCGGATTCAGGAGAGCAATCCTGCTCGGTGTTACTTAGCGTTGGAACTCAAGGGCGAGCAGCTCGCCTCTGCCGCGCCGGGCGCAAAAGGAGAAAGCAATGTTTGACTACCTATCGCTTCACGATGGCCCTGTCATCGACGGACTTGAGCAGCACGAAAGGGTCTACGCAAAGGACCAGCCACAATATATCCCGATGCGCACACTGCCGGGCAGTAATGGGAACAGCGCCATAGCCAGGTTTCACCTGACGGAGGCACAGAGAAAGGCCATCGTGGACGGCGCCGACCTCTACTTGGAGATTCTGCACTTCGGCGGCATGCTTGCGCCGAGCCGCCTGATGATCATGAGCGATCCCGAAAATCCGTCGCCGTATTTCCTGCGCTGGTGGAAGGCGCAGACCGAGGGGACATATCGGGTAGATGCGCCGCCCCTCGCCGCTCAGGAGCCGAGCAAATGACCCCTCTCGCCCGCCCCGGCGACTACGCGATCCGCCTGCGCGGCTGGTGGGCGAGGCACGAGCGGCTGTGCGGCCTGTCGGAGCGCCTGTTCTTCACCTTCCTCGGCGCTGCGCTGGTGCGGTTGAGCGACAATATAGTGGTGCCCATGATTATCAGATACTGGAGATAGCAGATGACAAAGAGCATTGGTGAGAAGGCACAGACTACGCTGCCGGTAAAGCCGTCGGCCGAAGCAATTGCTATATTTAGGGAGTCTCAAGAGATGCAGATCTACGCAGATATGTACATGAGACGCCACAGAATGTCTCACGACGCGGCTTGGGAGAAGGTTTGTGAGGAGTTTCCTGATCTAACTGGTCGGTCCGATCTTGTCTACTCGCATGTAACCAACCTAATCACGTGCCGCAAGACGTGACCTTGTCGAGCATATACCTATATAACTAAATCTGTAAAGTAACAAAACAAGCGTAGTTCTAAATCTAGAAGGAGGAGTAAATTGGCGAAGCACGCAAATCCTAGACCCTGGCCTAGAACGCAACGTTGCTTTTCTAGGAAAACTTCTTACGGAGCGGTTCACGAGGAGAACTCAGCAGGAAATAAATTACTCTGGAAATGGTTCAAAAAGGCAAACGGTAAACCTAAGGATAAACCCGATTCGAAAGAGTTACAAGAATGGCATTCTAACAGAAAATGAGGTAAGTGGCATAGATGACAACGGTAACCAAAGCAATAGAACTAGATTACGGGCATACTCTACCAAACCATTACAGCTTCTGCAACCAGATTCACGGACACAGAGCTAAAGTAGAGGCCACGGTGGAAGGACCTACGGGTAAGACCGATGGGGAGTCTTCACAGGGAATGGTGTTAGACTTCAAATTCCTAAAGAAAGTGATGATGGAAAAGATCCACGATAAGCTGGATCACGGATTTGCTGTTTGGGTGAAAGATTCTAAGGACCTAGAATTCATCTCGAATCGGAATACTAGAATGTTAGTAACGGAAGACCCGCCCACTGCTGAGGTACTAGCGGAATGGGCGTTTAAGCAGATCCTAACAGAAGTTCCCGGTGGAGTACACTTAATTAGTGTGTCCTGGTGGGAAACACCTACCAGTGTAGCCATTTATAGACCATCAAGTACAACCTTCAAATATGGTGGTATAAGGTAGAAAAAGACCGCTTTATTTAGCACTTGCAATGCAAGCTTAATTGTGCTACAATATACTGCGGGCAACCGGGGGCATTTCTAAAACTTTGCGCGACCTTTTGCAGCGCAAACTTTGCGTGGGTTTCGGAGGATGGATAAGAGCGCAGACCCTTTAAAGAAAGGGAAGAAATCAACCCTGCATCTACCTAAGAAAAAGATTCAAGAGGACAAGCTGAAAAGATTGCAGGAACACTTTAACCCGCCAACTAGGAGCAAATCTTCATCAAGAATCTGAATGAAGTGTGTTCTTAGAAGTAGAAATAGAAGTAACCAAAAATCAAAATGGGAAGGAGGAGTCAGATATGGTTCAAGAGGGCGTTCCTCAAAATGGCGGTAGAAAGAGCAGATTCTTATTCCTAAGAAGGGATAGAGGGATACGACAAGAGACGGAAATACATATACGACCCATATCAAGTATGACCCCAAGCGAAATCACACAGGAGATTATCTTAAGAGTTAGAGCTTTACAGAGGAAAGGGTTGCTGCCCTGTAGCGATCCTAGTGTTTTGAATTCATCGGAATCTAAGGATGTTGCTACCTCCGGATCTAAACCTGCGCCAAAGCTACCGGGTAAAACGAAAAAGTTTGTAGATTTCAGAACCCTTTCTTCTGTTAAGAAGGAGCACAAGCATGGTTGACCTAGTATCTAGGGCGGAAAATACGCCTCGACCAAATCCCTCAGCTTTTCTGGGAGAAAAAGATTCAGTAGTGATTATAGAACTCATCTCGAATAGAACCATAGTAGGAAAGATTTTTGACAGGGATAACAATGTGGTATGGGTAGCGAAGCCCTTCTTCTTCGTAACTGAACCTATCGGAGGTGATCAGTACAAGATGAATTTAATCCCATTCATGGCACCAGGAGCTCTTCTCCCTAGAGGGTCGAATCTAGCCATCAAGACAATACATATTGCGTATGAGTATGAACCTATACCCCAGGTTCAGGATGCGTACATGCAGGTAACAACTGGTTTGCAGATAGCAAAGGAAATTCCCAAAAGCCTACCTAAAGGCAAGATTGGACTTGTCTAGTAGGGATAAATACTACCATGAAAGGAGAGAATATGACTAAGAAAAGCCTGGCTCTGGCCTTTACTAAATCACTGCCAAATTTGATGGGACTAGCGGAGGTAAAATGGCCCTTACCAGCCAAAAGAGAGCCCTCGTTCTTTGAACCCCCAGTAGAAAAAAAGAAACCCCTCCCTACGGAGAAGGAATTTTGTGGTTACAAGAATGAGGAGATGGAGAAGAAACGGGTAGATGCCCTAAGAGTGCTGGGAAGAAATTGGAAAGCCCACCCTAAATCTACTTTTGTAAATAGGGGTGAGCACTACCTAACAATTTATTTCCGTGAGACTATAAAGAAGAGGCCAGCGATCTCGTTGCTAACTGGTAGCATGATTCTGGGAATAGAACTTAAAGCACTGGTGGCGAGAATAGATGATAAAGAGAGGGTGTATATTGGTGACTTGAAATTAATGCGAGATCAGGATGCGTAGCAAAGTTTTATTTACGACCTTTTGCGTAACACTAACAGACATCAAGGAGCATCAAGATTATGGCCAAAAAAGGTAGACCAAGAAAGGATAAGAATCAGCCCTCCAAAGCAGACGTTCGCAAGCTTTTAAAGCTTGGAAAGCGGGCGTTCCTGGTTAAGGTATATGCGGACGGAGTGCAGGAGTTGCGGGGTAGGCTGATCGGAGAGTCCAGCCCGGGGCTAATGTCCTTTAAAACCAAACAACGTGGGACCAACAGACCCATCCTTAGGGTCATCCCGAAAGAGACAATCCTAAGCAGCACCGAAGACTCTATTGTCCTGAAAGGTAGGATAACTATCGCCGAGATCATCGCTAAGAAAATCATGAGGAAGGACGGCGTGATCTGGGTTCAGGACTTAGAGGATAAGGCGCACGCTCTTACATCCGGGTACGACGTAGAAATTATTTCGGACCTTTCGATGGAGGCTGAGTCAGAGGATAAAGAGGACGAAGACGAAGAGGAAGACGAAAAGCCCTCGAAGAAGAAAAAGAAGTCCAAGAAAGACGAGGATGATGAAGACGAAGACGAGGATGATGAAGACGAAGACGAAGACGAGGAGGACGAGAAGCCTTCGAAGAAGAAAAAGAAGAAGTCCAAGAAAGAAGACGACGAAGACGAAGATGAGGGCGAGGCGGAAGAAGAGACAACAGATGACGATTGGAACGTTTAAGAGAGGAATGACATGAAAGAGATACAGAAGACACCGCCCTCTAAGCAACCTAGAAGAATACTCGTAGCAAATGCTTCCCAAGCAGCCTCCTCTGCAAGCGCAGTAAAGGTTGACGTAGTGGACTCGGGAAAAGCTTCACCTGTCGCCAGGGCTCCAGCTCCACTAGCGTCTACGGGTGCTAGAGTGGCAGCTCTAACCGAGACTCCTACCGCAGAGATTCTGTTTGGAACTGATCCATTTGAGGAGGATGCGGGCGGAAGTTTATCCGCTACAGATCCTCTGGATGGATTGGAAATAGAAGCAGGGGATGATGATTCAGGAGAGGATGCGGGTGAAGGTGAGCAGTCGAATGACGAGGACGAGGGAGTAGAAGAAGTTGGCGTGCTGACGGTGGCGTATCGAAAGTGTTTGCGTTGCACGCACCTCATCCCTGAGATTAAAGGGAAGCTGGAAGGAGCAAAGGCATTCGAATGTACTGCGGAAAACGGCAATTCCAATTGTCCCGCAGCTTACGCTAAGATAATGATTGGTATTCCCGTTGGAAGGATTGCCCAGCAGTTGATTGAGGCGGAAGAGACTCAGGACTCTGAAAAGATCATGGGTATCCATGCTAAGCTGTCCTCCGTATCTGACTTTCAGAGAGGAAAAGTTTTTGAAGAGCTGGAGAGACTACGGAAGAAGAAGGGGGATGAGGAGGAGTAATCCCGATGGATAGATCAACCTGATGAGGGAAAGGGCGAGAGATGAAAGTCTTCTCGCCCTTTGCGTTTTGATATGAGCTACAGAGTGCTGACTATAATTCTGAATACCAGAGTGCTTTACTTGGAATCGCTTAGAGACTATGAGACCTGTCAGTCTATAGGCGTCCCCCTTATCAAGATCTCCAGGAATTTTCTGCCCCTTTTGAAGGAGAGAGCCAAGAGAAATAAAGTCAGAGTCAAAATCGTAAACTTTGCGGATGTAGAACAAGGGGTCTTCGACAAAATCACTAAACGATGGGAGCATACTTTTGAGGTAACTCCAAACAGAATTCTAATAGAGTCACCAAGAAAAAAGTCTCAGATACTAAGATCAAAAATCCTTCTGGATAAGCTGAGAGACTTCTACCAGAGCAATATGTTTGATCTGACTGTAAAAGAGAGAAGGTACCCTAGTAAGTTCCACATATCTATAGAGAGATCATTCAATGACCAAAAAAACCCAGAGTGGAAAGAGCAAGCAGATAGCTGAGATCAAGATCTCGGATAAGAAGCAGATTCTAGTTTCGATCGAGCTTTACAAGGCCAAAAAGTATCTAGCTATCCGAGAGCAGTACAAAGAGGACGAGGAGGATGAGGACTGGAAGTATGGAAAGCAGGGTCTGAACATTCCCGTCTCGGCTCTTTCAGAGAAGAAACTCGCTAAGCTAATCAAAGCGTTGGAAGAGGCCTCGGAAAAGCTCTTCTCCGAAGACGAGGATGAAGAGGAAGACGAAGAGGAAGACGAGAAGTCTTCGAAGAAGAAAAAGAAGAAGTCCAAGAAAGACGAGGACGAAGACGAGGATGATGAAGACGAAGACGAAGATGAAGACGAAGACGAGAAGTCTTCGAAGAAGAAAAAGAAGTCCAAGAAAAAGGATGACGACGAAGACGAGGCCGAAGATGCAGACGACGATTTCGATGATGACGACTGAGAAGTAGAGTAAGCGGGGGAGTATGAGAGTACGGTCTTATACTCCCCCACCCTATAAAAAGAAGGTACAGGATAAAGTGCGAATGAGCAAATACACCGAGGCGAATATAAAATCGTATCAAGGTCTTGAGGGAATCCGAAAACGACCCTCAATGTATCTGGGTGATCTGCGTGATGCGGTGTGGACTTGCTTGAGAGAGGCAGCAGATAACACGGTCGATGAAGCGTTGGCCGGGCACAACTCCATCTGCTATATAGTCATCAACAAGGATGGGTCGTACACCGTTGCCGATAGAGGTAGAGGTATTCCAGTAGGACCAATTAAGGTTGAGGAGCCCATCAACCACAAGGTGTTCGAGATCTCAGCTCTTAAGGCTACTGTATCGTTACTTCACACGGGCGGAAAGTTTGACGACAAAGTTTATAAAACCTCTCGTGGAGTACACGGTGCGGGTATAAAGGGTGTCAATGCAGTATCTACTCAGTTTCAAGTCTGGACCTTCCAGAAGAATAGATGGTGGAGCATTAGGTACGAGAAAGGAAAATTATCGAAGGATCTGTTCAAGTCCTCACCGCCCAAAGTGGGAGGGAAGGAGTGGGAACGAGGAACAGTAATTCAATTCACTCCTGACCTATCCATAATCAAGGGTAAGCTTAAGGGGTCGAACCTACTTGAATGGTCGCGAGTGACGTCCTATCTAACCCGTGGATTCAAGATTGTGGTTAGAAAGGGCTCAAAGAAGTGGGTCTTCTACGAGAAGGAAGGGCCGAAGGCATTCCTCAAGTCTGTGATCGAGAAGTACAAATGTGAGGCACTAGGTTCTCACTTCTACACCACATCACCTCTAGCGGATGTAGCTCTAGCCTTCACTGACTACGACGGAATGGATCTACGTGGGTACTCAAACGGGCTTGGTAACTTGGAGGGGGGTGTTCATGTCAACGCCACCTACAAAGCAATTTTTGATGCGATCAAACCCTTCATGGGGAAGCGTCAAACGTTTGGGTTCAATGAGATCAAAGAGGGAGTGGTTGGGCTAGTAAATGCGAAGCTATCCGCTCCCAAGTTTGATTCTCAGACGAAAGAGAAGCTAGTAGATGAGAGAGCGGATGAGCCACTTCGGGACTTACTGGTTAAGGAATTCACGCAATACTTCCGAGGCAATAAGTCACTAGCTAGGCGAATCTGCGAGAGGTGCGTGAAGCTTAAAGAGCTGAAGCAAGACTTCACGGCGAGCAAGAAGGTCTTGAAGCGCCTGAACCGTATCAAGCGCAAAGGTTTTCCAGTAAAGTTTGTAGCCTCAATCAAATCCAAACCTGAACAGAGAGAACTCTATCTAGTAGAGGGCGATTCGGCGGGTGGCTGTTTTTCCGGTGAAACCGAAGTTCAGCTTTTAAACGGAAAAACTAAAACATTCAAAGAACTTCTTTCAGAACAGGAAGCAGGAAAAAGACACTTGGGGTATGCCCACTCTAATAAAAGTGGTAGAATAAGAGTTGTAGAGTTAGAAGATGTAAGGATAACAGGACACGTATCTAGCCTAATTGAAGTCAAACTAGACAATGATGAGATAGTGCGGTGTACTCCTGATCACAAGTGGAAATTAAAGTCGGGGCTATATCTAGCAGCCAAAGATTTAACTGAGGGTCACAGCCTCATGCCTCATTATGAAAAAATAAGAGGGGGGAGGCGTCAAGTTTGGCACCCTTCTTTTAATTCTTCTAATGGTTTAATACGCGCATCATTAAAGAGTAAGAATAGAGACTACACTGGTATGTCTTCTATAGGAAGATGGGGGTATATCTATAAGTTGGTGGCTAAGTTTAGTCCTCGTCTAAGGGAGGAAAAAGCCCAATCAAAGATAAATTCTAATCCTGAATATCAAAAGAAAAGAAAATTTGCGCTAAAAGACACGCATAAGAAAAAACTCTGGGCAGTCTGCTTACTATGCGATAGGCTAAATTTCAAGGAATATGAAAATGCAAGCAGGGTTTATATGGAAAGAACGGGTCTTAGTCGAGCTCCCAAATTCACTTCTTGGAGAAGATTTTACCTTTCCTGGAAAGATTTCAAATCTGAATGGGTGAACAGGAAAGAATATGTAGAACAGAAGCAAGCGGTCAATCATAAAGTAGTATCCGTTCGCAAAATTAATCTTAAAAAGAAAATTCCGGTTTATGATCTTTCAGTGGAGAAGCACCATAACTTTGCACTAGGTGCTGGAATTTACGTTCACAACTCTGCGAAGCAAGCTAGAGACAAAAACTACCAAGAGATTCTTCCTTTGAAAGGAAAGATTCAGAACGCTATTCGTAATCCTCAGAAGGCTTTGAATTCGAATGAGATCATAAATATACTAGCAGTAGTTGGAGTCACCCCGAATAAACCAGATCCGCTGGAGAACATCCGCATAGGAAGGCTGATCCTTCTGTCCGACTCAGACGTTGATGGGTACCACATCAATTCTTTGATCCTGTCCTGCATCCATAAGTTCATGCCCAAGCTGTTCTCGATGGGCAAAGTTTATGTAGTGGAGGGTCCGGAATACTACGCGGAGTTCAAGGGTAAGCTGTACAGCAGTAAGTCACAGCAGAAACTTTTGGATAGGATTCCAGATGGAGCTAAGATCAAACACATTAAGGGTTGGGGTGAGATTGGCCCAGATAAGCTGGAGCACTTTGCCTTCAATCCGGAGACTCGTAAACTGATACGAGTTATGCCTGTGCAGGGTAAGGACAGGACGGAATTCATAAAGATAATGGGTAACGACTCTTCCACCAGAAAGAAACTACTAGGAGTCTAATGAAATGGAAGTATACGGCGTTGGAGCCTTGATCCTCGGGATGTTATCCGTATCACTTAGCTTAAGTTCTAGTCCGATTGCTCTGAACTTTTCCCATTCACTGGGTGTGTTCGCTGTAGTGCTCGTGTTATTCGCCCTGCTTCTGAAGGAGGACTAACAATGAAGATACCCTACAGTAAGGTGAAGGAGCTCAGGATGGATGAACCCGTATTCTTTAGGATTAGAGCCAGGGAGCTGTGTGAAGCAGTGAGAAGTCTATCTGATAACACGGAGCTGAGGAGCCTAGCAAAGGAGCTTGACTCTATTCTGCAAAAAGAAGGAGAGACCAAGGAGGATACTAGCTACAATCCTAAAGAGGTTATGACAATTCTAGAGGATGTGCGAGACCTTCTGGGTAAGCAATGGCACTCGGAAGCTCTTAAGTACATTGAAGACGTACTGGCCTTCAACCCAGAACTGGGAAGAAGAATGGACCCACTCCCCTACCTGGGGGCTTTCGAGTCCGCGTTTAGGACAGCCTGCCGGAAGCATAATGTGATCGCTGGCTTTGTGATCGTTGAAAAACATCACGATAAGGCTGAGAACAAGGAGTATGTAAAGTTACATACGGGAGGTCACCACATAGCAGATGCAGTTCTATCCTACCACCTTAGACCTCTAGCTGACAAACTCGGAAAGGACATCAACCCTCAGAAACCCTACCTGGAAGTCATGGACATAGAGAGACGGCACTCCTTCAATGTAGAAGCTAAACCTATCATCGCTAAGTCAAAAAAGATATGAAGATTGTTGATAACACCCTATTAGAGTATGTACAGGATGCGATGATTCGGTATGGTACGGCCGTGAATGAGGAACGCGCCCTACCCGACTACCGAGACGGATTAAAGCCCGTTGCTAGAAGAATTCTCTGGGCTATGAAAAATCTACCGAAGAACGAATGGATAAAAACAGCTAGGGTAGTGGGTGATGTAATAGGGAGGTATCACCCACACGGTGATCTTGCAGTCTCCTCAGCTATCGAGAATATGGTGCACCTGCCTACTTCTCCTCTCACTGGAGAGGGAAACTGGGGCACAGTGATAGATTCGGCGGCTGCAATGCGGTACACAAACTTGAAACTGTCTAAGTACGGGGAAACTTTCATCAACCCAGACTATCTTTCTGTATCGGAGTACATTCCTAATTACGATAACACCACTTCTGAACCAGTCCTGCTACCCGCTCTGCTGCCGAATCTTCTTCTGAACGGAACGGATGGTATAGGTTATGGAACTACAGGACGGATTCCATCCTTTTCTCTGCCTTCAGTTCTGGAGCTTATGATCCGAAAGCTGCGTAGGGAAAAGCTAGAGATCTCGGATTACGTAAACGGATTAGAGTTTGTTATGCCCTTTGGCGGAGGTGCAGTTAAGTCTAAGGACAACAAAAAAGCTATAGCAGAGTTCTTCAAAAATGGGACGGGATCGATTCAGTTTGAATGTACCCCCAAAGTTTCAAAAGATCATCGCAGGGTAGTAATAGATGAGTTCATCCCGGGTATCACCTATGAAGAATCGGACAAGCTGGATGAGGCCAAAAGGCGTCGTAGGTCTGTCTTCGAGCAGCTTCAAGACCTACCCGGTGTAGATAAGACGAACAACGTTACGGATAAGGAAGGAGTAAAATTTGAAATTCTGTTGAAGAAAATGAAGGATGAGGATTTCGAAAAGACTCTGGGTCTAATCAAGAAGAAGTTTACCGTATCTAGAACGTTTTTCACCAACGTAACCGAACGATCTAAGAAAGAGAATGAGACCTCAGTCAAACTTTTTCCCAGCACCATTCCACAGATTACAGATCTGTGGTTGAAGTGGAGACTAGACTTAGAAGTCAGATCTCTAGACAACAGAATCCGTCTTAAGAAGGTAGAGATAAACTTTAGCACAGTTCTTATAAGAGCTACAGATCGTATAGAAGAAGTGGCCAGGATCTTGAAGAAGGAGATGGATCCTCTTCCCAAGCTGCAAAAGCTATTGAAGTGCTCCAAGGAAGACGCCAACAGAATTTTGGATATGAAGATACGGCGCCTATCACGGATGGATCGAAAGGGGTTAGAGGACCAATTGAAGATGCAGAATAAGGATCTAACTAAGCTGGAGAAGTGGCGGAAGAAACCTTCTAAGAAGATAGCTCTAACCTTCCAGAAAATCTTAGAGGATCACAATTGATCTAAGCCCAATAAATAAATAGATTGACGGCCTAAATAAGGAAACTAACATGGGACATTTTGTAGAACCCAAAGTATTTCTTCTCACCGAAACCAAAGCTTCGACTGAGGGCGTTGGAGACTTTCTTTCTGAACTAGGCGTACCCGATTGGCATACAGATTCTAGATCAGATGGAGAGATGTTAATTGAGATCGCAGGTAAGTCCTGTTACTTATCCTTCGACACTTCCCTCAACAAGAACCTAACCCGAACTGGAACCAGGGATAACGAAACCTATATCCAGGAGGGTATCATCAGCACCAAGCACGGATCCGTTCTGGAACACCCTACTGTAACTTTTGCTTTGGTGCACGTTTCCAGGGTTTTCACACACGAATTGGTTAGACATAGAGTGGGTACAGCGTTTTCTCAGGTATCGGGAAGGTATGTTAGAACGGATGAGATCAATATGTTCTACCCATCCGTACTGCATAAGTACGGCGAGGAAATGAGAGCGCTTTGGTCCAAAGCCCAAAGTGAAATGGAAAACTGGATTAAGGAAATGGAGAGGATTACGGATATTAACAACATCAAAGATTTTTCTCTAAAGAAAAAGCTGACTTCGGCCTTCAGGAGACTCATAGGAAACGGGCAGGAGAACCACATCATCTTCAGTTGTAACCACCGTACTCTGCGGCATGTAATTGCGATGCGTACGGCGCCAGAAGCTGAGGAAGAAATCCGTATTGTGTTTGGCAAGATTTTCGATATTGTAAAGTATAGGTACAAGGGAATCTATGCAGATGCAAGTGTAGAAGTTGTGGACGGTCTTCCGTGGGTTAAGTTCAAACACGAGAGGGTTTGAGTCGAATTTCACTACCTACCTGTTTAGGTGGGTAAAGGTGGGTGTAGGGTGCACTAATTAGGGCTTGCGTAACTGTAAAAAGTATGTTACACTATTACAGTGAGAGAGCAAGCTATTTTCGCAAACTTTGCGGGTCACGCCCAGATCACTAATACCAAGGAGGTCAGATGAGCACAAAAACTTGATCGAGAAAGTTAATCAGCACCAATATAATTCAAACAATTAGGAGCACCCTATGGCAAAAGGAACAACTCTTTCGGAGTCTTTTCTGGAAGACATCCTTCTTAAGGACAAGAAAAAGATTGTAGTATACCTTGTTAATGGCATCAAGCTTCAAGGGGATATGATTGATTTCGATGATCTAAACATTGCCATGACCTCGGAGCGTCAAGGACCCCCGCAGTTAGTAAATCGCGCAGCAATCTCTACTATTAAACCAGATCAGGAGTAGGACAATGCCTCGTGGTAAAAAAGTCAAGAGTGCGGATCCCAAGAAAGCAGTTAAAGTCATTAAACTCGCTGCTAAGGAAGCTATCAATTCTATCAAGGCCCTGGCAAAGGATGCAATGGCCTTTGCTAGAATAGCAGGTAAGGCGGCCAAATCATCGTCTAAGGATGACGATGAAGAGGACGAGAAGCCTAAGCGGAAAGGAAAGAAAGCTAAGCGCGGCAAGAAAAAGGGCAAGAAGGTCAAATCCAAAAAGATGAAGAAACGCGCGGGTAAGAAAAAGGATGACGACGAAGACGAAGACGAAGACGAGGATGAAGACGAAGACGAAGAGGAAGACGAGAAGCCTAAGAAGAAAAAGAAGTCCAAGAAAGACGAGGATGATGAAGACGAAGACGAAGACGAAGAGGAAGACGAAAAGCCTTCGAAGAAGAAAAAGAAATCAAAGAAAGACGACGATGACGAAGACGAGGATGATGAAGACGAAGACGAAGACGAGGATGAAAAACCTAAGAAGAAAAAGAAGTCCAAAAAGGACGAGGATGAAGACGAAGATGATTGGGACGTCTAACCTCTAGTGTCTGGGGCCACCAACTACTTCTAAGTGGTTGGTGGCTGCCTGCATTTGTAAACTTAGTTTAATGGGTGTGTTCAATATCAAAGGATAAGCCCCATGGCAGTGATTCATCATCTAATCAGCATTAAAGGGCATCTAGCGAAGTTAGCGATGCCGTCCACTCTAGAGCGCAAGATACGAGAGCTCTCACAAATACGGGAGCTATCCGCACAAGCTTATAAGCTGACGAGCAAAAAAGAGACTGCGCTCCACCTCTCTCGAATCCACAACAAATTCGATTCACTTATCGGTGGGTTATCCACCGCGGACTATTCGGATAAGGATGTATCTGTTCTGAGAGGTAAAGCTCTCCGTCGAATCCTTGGCATGATAAAAGAAGAGGCTTCCAATCCCTCAGATAGAAAAGTTAAACTTGCTGTAGAGAGTTCGATAGAAAAAACAGACGAACAAATTTTAGCGGACTTGACTAAAAACTATCAACCCAAGGGTTACCAGCACCGAGATTCGGACGAAATCCTTGACTCTATATTCAAGGACGCACCCGAAGTAATAAAGAAATTTGCTCATAGAGGAAAGGATCTATCCCAGCTCCTAGTCAAACGGTTTATCTTTTCACGGGTGCCAGTCATTCCAATCACTCCTGCAAATAGGGTTAGTGATGGGATCACAAAGCTGAAGCGAGCGGGATTTCCGGTTGAGATGATCGGTAAGTATCCTGTGTTGGACGACCAACTAGTTCTGGGGCTGAATGTGGTCCACATAATGGAATCAAAAGATTCCATTCGCCGGAATGCGATGCAGTTGGCAGAGTTTATGGTTACTCAGTTAAGTCAGAGGTCTGGAAAGAAGTACGTGATTGTGGGGTCAGCAGTAAAGCACAAAACGGGGCTGTACTAT
>Ga0307373_10010708_pt1 | contig 13438 bp, 12 predicted proteins | sample OX2MG_FD_202534 | JGI IMG/M metagenome (GOLD analysis project Ga0307373, IMG submission 202534) | Soil microbial communities from Risofladan, Vaasa, Finland - OX-2 | ecosystem: Environmental > Terrestrial > Soil > Coastal area > Acid sulfate soil | place: Finland: Risofladan, Vaasa | collected... | reverse complement strand
TGAGGGCGAGCTCACGCACGATCTGCGGCGCCTGGAACGGATGCTTCAGCGCCAGGCGCACTCCAGTGACGGTGTCGCCCATTTCATAGATGCGGGCGGCGTCGCGCATGTGCACCAGCGCCAGTGCCGAGTCGTATTCGTACATGCCGGAATGGAAGATACCGCTCACGCGGAAGCGGCGCATGCGCGGCTGGATGCCCGCCGGGGTCGCGTTGCCGCGCGGGGCGACCAGCACGATCTTATCGCCCACGCGGGCGGCGAGCTGCGTGGCGAGCGCATCGCCCAGGATGATGTGATAACTGCCGGCGGTGAGCTCATCGATGCTGCCGCCGCGGATGCGATCGGCCAGCCCGACCGTGCGCCGCTCCTCGCGCGGCAGCACGCCCCGGATGGTGGTGCCGGCGGTATGCGCGCCATGCACCAGCAGCGCCTGCGCCTCGATGTAGGGCGCGGCCGCCGTCACGCCCGCGATCTTCAGCGCCTGCGCCTGATCGCGCCGCCAGTCGGTCAGGTTGCCGTTGAGCCCCATCAGCTCGGCGTGCGCGGTCACGCTCAGAATGCGCGTCTCCAGCTCGCGTGCAAATCCATTCATCACCGACAGCACCACGATCAGCACCGCCACGCCGATCGCCAGGCCCAGCACCGATACCACCGTGATGAATGACAGGAAGCCGCGACCGCGCGCCCCGCGCAGATAGCGGCCGCTGATCATCCATTCATACGAGCGCATCATGCCGCTACAGTCCCGCTATTCGTAGCGCAGCGCATCGGCCGGTGGCGTGGCCGCGGCACGCAGCGCCGGGTAGATGGTCGAGCACAGTGTCAGCAGCAGCGCCGCGACGGCGATCCAGCCGACCTCGGGCCAGTGCAGGTCGGAGGGTATCGCGGTGATGTAGTAGACCTGCGCATTGAACATCTGGAAGTGAAACACGCGCTCGAGTACCGGCACGATGCTGCTGACGTTGAGCGCGAGCAGCACCCCGAGGCCAACGCCGATGGCCACGCCGAACCAGCCGATCGCAATGCCCTGGGTGATGAAGGCCTGCAGCACCGAGCGCGGCGAGGCGCCGATGGTGCGCAGGATCGCGATATCCGTGCGCTTGTCGTTCACCACCATCACCAGCATCGCCACGATATTGAAGGCGGCCACCGCAACGATCAGCAGCAGGATCAGCGCCATCATGGTCTTCTCGATGCGGATGGCGCGAAAGTAGTCGGCGTTGTCCTGGGTCCAGTCGCGCACCGCGTGGCCGGCAGCGGCGGCGCGCACCGCCGGCATGTATTGCACCACCTTGAGCGCATCATCGAACCGCAACCGCAACCCGCTCGCGCCCTGCGCCAGCGGCGCAAAAGCGCGTACATCGGCCAGGCTTGCCAGCACCGCATTGTCGTCGTCCTCGATGCCGGCCTCGAACACCCCGGCGATATGGAAGCGGCGCAGATGCGGCTCGGGCGCCCCATTCGCGGCGCTCATTTCCACCAGCAGCGTGATCGCGTCGCCCGTGTGCACGCCGAGCTGGTCGGCGATGGTGCGGCCGATCACCACCGCGTTGCTGCCCGGCTGCAGCGCTGCCAGGCTGCCCTCGACCAGCAGTGGCGCCACATCGGCAATGTGCCGCTCGAGCGGCGGGTCGATCCCGCGCAGCATCACCGGCACCATGTCCGGCAGGTGCACCGCCAGCGCGGTCAGCTCCATGTAGGGGGCGACGCCGGTGACCCCGGGGAGCGCCTGCAGCCGCTCGCGCAACGCGCGATCGCCATCCGCGCTCGCCACCCCGTTGTCCACCACGCGCGCATCGGCATTGAGCGCCAGCAGCCGCGAGCGCAGCTCCCCACCGAAGCCGTTCATCACCGACAGCACCACGATCAGCGCCGCCACGCCGAGGGCCACGCCCGCCAGCGACACCCAGGTGATCAGCGAGACGAAGAACTTGTGCTGCCGCGAGCGCACATAGCGCAGGCCGACAAATAAGGGAAAGGGTTGAAACATGGGGCCTTGGCTCATTAAAGCATAGATTGCCGGAACCGGAACTGCGTCACAATTTAGTGCAGCCGCGCCGATTGGGCCCGCTTATCGCCGCCTGCGCAGCGTGCGTGGGGCGCAAAAGCCGCATCGGGTGGCTGCACCGGGGCGAGCGCTGCGCTATGTTGGCCCCATCAGCGGCTGACACCGGCGGAAGGGACCCCTCATGACGGGCACGAACAGGGCTGCGTTGCTGGCCGCCGCGGCCATGGTACTGGTGTATGCATCCGGTCCCGTCGCCACGGCCGAGACCATCGTGATCGATGGCCACGTCACACTGGTCAAATCGGACATCCCGCGACCCCGGCGCGGCATGACCATGAAGACGGTCGAGGCCCGCTTTGGGGACCCGAGCGAGCGCCATGCGACCGTCGGCAAGCCGCCAATCACGCGCTGGGATTACGCGCACTTCGCCGTATTCTTCGAAAAGGATCGCGTCATCCACACAGTCGTCACGGGGCCGAACGAGCCGGCCACACCAGCCGCCAAGAGCGCCACCACGCCGCCGCTAGCCTGAGGCAAGGCCGGGCCAAGTCCCGGCCTTGTCTTCGGACCTCGTACCGCCGCGCGCCTTCTCGCAGATCCTGAGCGGCCCCGCGGTTAGCCACCCCCGCGGGCGACGGCCGGCGGCGCGCTCGGCTATAGTGTGCACTCCCCCAGCGCAACCTTTGCCGGAGCCACCGCGGTCGCTCGAGAGCCGCCGCGTTCGTGAAATTGCCTTGACCACCCTGCTGCATCCACCGCTGCCGGACGCGGCCACGCCTCATTGGCGCTGGTACGGCATACACGGCAGCGCGCGGGGGCTGGTGCTGGCCGAAGCCGTCAGGGCCGATACGCGGCCGTGGGTGTTCATCGTCGATGACGTGCGCGAGCTCGAACGGATCGCCGCAGAACTGCGCTTCTTCGGTGGCGGCAACCTGCCGATCCTGACGCTGCCGGACTGGGAAGTGTTGCCGTATGACCTGTTCTCCCCGCACCCGGACATCGTCTCGGAGCGGCTACGCACGCTCTCGCGGCTGCCCTCCCTCACGCGTGGCATCCTGCTGCTGTCGGCCGATAATCTGCTGGCGCGGCTGCCGCCGGTCGACTACGTGCGCGCCCGCAGTTTCGAACTCAAGACCGGCGAGCCGCTGTCGATCGAACCGCTGCGCTCCCAGCTGGTGCAGTCGGGCTACGTGAGCGTCAGCCAGGTGAGCGGACCGGGCGAGTTTGCACTGCGCGGCTCGCTGTTTGACGTCTTCCCGATGGGGCAGGAGGCGCCGGTGCGGGTGGACCTGCTCGATGAGCGCATCGACTCGCTGCGACGCTTCGATCCGCAGACGCAGCGTTCGCTCGAGCCGCTCGGGGAGCTCGACCTGCTGCCCGCGCGCGAGCTGCCGCTGGATGCCGAGTCGATCAAGGCCTTCCGCCGCCGCTACCGCACGCGCTTTGAAGGCGACGTGACGCGCATGCCGGTCTATCGCGGCGTCAGCGAGGGCATCGCCCCGCCCGGCATCGAGTTCTACCTGCCCCTGTTCTTCGAGCGCACCGCGCACATCGTGGATTACCTGCCCGAGCAGGCGGTCATCGCCAGCGACCTGGATCTGGATGACGTACTGGAGCGTGGCTGGGAGGCGATCGGCGTACGCTACGAGGATCGGCGGCACGACATCGAGCGGCCGCTGCTGGCGCCGGATGAGGCGTTTGCGCCTCCGATGCAAATCCGCGCCGCGCTGCAGGCCTATCAGAGCGTAACCGTCGAGCACCACGCCGGCAGCGAGCCGGCCGTACCGACCACAGCGCGGGAATTTCACACCACCGCACCGCCCGAGTTCCGGCTGGATGCGCGCGCAGCCGAACCGCTCGCGCCGCTGACGGGCTTTCTGCAAAGCTATGGCGGGCGCGTGCTGATCGCGGCAGATTCCCCGGGCCGGCGCGAAGTGATCGTGGAGATGCTCGCCGCACACGGCCGTCAGCCGCGCGCGATCAGCGGCTGGGGGGCCTTCGCCGCGGGCGATGCGCGGCTGGCGATCTGCGTGGCCGAAGATCTGGCGGGGCTCGCGCTGACGCAGCCGGCGCTGCTGCTGCTGAGCGAGTCGCAGCTGTTTGGCACGCGCGCGCGCCAGGAGCGCCGCCGGCGGCGCGCCGCCCCGAGCGATCCGGCGGCGCTGCTGCGCGACCTGCAGAGCCTGGAGCCCGGCGCCCCGGTGGTGCACGAGACCTATGGCGTGGGCCGTTACGTCGGCCTGCAGATCATGCAGATCGGGGGCCAGAGCGGGGAGTTCCTGGCGCTGGAGTACCGCGATGGTGACCGCGTGTACGTGCCGGTGCATGCGATTGCGCTGGTCAATCGCTACACCGGCGGGGCCCCCGAGAGTGCGCCGCTGCACAAGCTCGGCACCGATCAGTGGGTGCGGGCGCGCCGTCACGCCGCCGAGGCCGTGCGCGACGTGGCCGCCGAGCTGCTCGACTTGCATGCGCGCCGCGCCGCGCAGCACGCCACGCCGCTCGCGGCGCGCGAGCTGGAATACCAGACCTTCGCCAATGGCTTTCCGTTCGAGGAAACCGCCGACCAGGCCGAGGCGATCCGGCAGGTGCTGCAGGACATGCAGGGCACGACACCGATGGATCGGGTGGTATGCGGCGACGTCGGCTTCGGCAAGACCGAAGTGGCGATGCGGGCCGCATTCGTCGCCGCGCAGGCCGGCGGCCAGGTCGCGGTACTGGTGCCCACCACACTGCTGGCGCAGCAGCACCTGCAGAGCTTCCGCGACCGCTTCGCCGACTGGCCAATCCGGGTCGAGGCGCTGTCGCGCTTTCGCTCCAGTGCCGAGACGGGCGTGGTGCTCGAGGGGCTCGAGCGCGGCAGCGTCGACATCGTGATCGCCACGCATCGGCTGCTGCACGCGCACGCGCGCTTTCGCAACCTCGTGCTGCTGATCATCGATGAGGAACATCGCTTTGGCGTGCGCGACAAGGAGCAGCTCAAGACGCTGCGCGCCGAGGTGCACGTGCTGACGCTGACCGCCACGCCCATTCCGCGCACGCTCAACATGGCGCTCGGTGGCCTGCGCGAGCTGTCGCTGATCACCACCGCCCCGGCGGCGCGGCTGTCGATCAAGACCTTCATCACCGAGTGGCACGCACCGACGCTGCGCGAGGCGGTCCTGCGCGAGCTGCGCCGCGGCGGCCAGGTCTATTTCGTGCACAACGAGATCCAAAGCATCGAGAAGATCGCCGCCGAGCTCGCAACACTGGTGCCGGAGGCGGACCTGCGCGTCGGGCACGGCCAGATGCGCGAGCGCGAGCTCGAACGCCTGATGGTGGATTTCTATCACCGCCGCTTCAACCTGCTGGTGTGCACCACCATCATCGAAAGCGGCATCGACGTGCCCACCGCCAATACCATGCTGATCAATCGCGCGGATCGCTTCGGCCTGGCGCAGCTGCACCAGCTGCGCGGCCGCGTGGGCCGCTCGCACCATCGCGCCTATGCCTACCTGATCGTGCCCTCGCGCCGCGCACTCGCCGCAGATGCCGCCAAGCGGCTCGATGCGATCGCATCACTGGAAGACCTGGGCGCCGGCTTCGCCCTCGCCACGCATGACCTGGAGATCCGCGGCGCCGGGGAGTTCCTCGGCGAGCAGCAGAGCGGCGAGTTGTCCGAGGTCGGGCTGTCGATGTATCTCGACATGCTCGAGCAGGCGGTCAAGGCGCTGCGCGAGGGCCGCGAGCCGCTACTGGAACGCCCGCTCGCCGCCGCATCGGAGATCGAACTGCAGGTACCGGCGCTGCTGCCGCAGGATTACGTGCCCGACGTGCATCTGCGCCTGGCGCTCTACCAGCGCATCGCCGCGGCCGATGCCGCTACGCTGCGGGATATGACGGCCGAGCTGATCGACCGCTTCGGCAGCCTGCCGGTGCCGGCCGATCATCTGCTGCGCCTGGCGCGGCTGCGCCTGGCGGCGCGGGAGCTGGGAGTGCGCCGGCTCGAGCTCGGAGCGCACGGTGGCAGCGTGCAGTTCGAGCCGCACAACCAGGTCGATGCCGCGCGCGTAGTGAAGCTGGTGCGCGCGCAGGGGCGAGAGTTTCGCCTCGAAGGACCGTTGAAGCTGCGGGTGACACGCGCGCTGCCGCAACCCGAGCAGCGCTTCGACTATGCCCAGCGATTGCTGATGCAGCTCGGCGGTACGGCCGCATGAGCCGCGCCGCCTGCTAGGATAGCGCGCATGAAGGGGCTCTCGAGGGTCGTGATCTCACTGCTGGCCGCAGCGCTGCTGCCGTTGTTCGGCCGCGCCGGGGCCGCCGATGCGCCGGCCCGCCCCGCCGCGCCGGCGGTGGCCGATGCGCCGCTGTACGACGTGGAGATGGTGGTGTTTCGCGCGGTGAAAGTGGGACCGGCGGAGGACTGGAACGTAGTGCCGCCCGGGCGCGGCTTTGGCAACACCGGCAGCGGCGGCGGCGCAGCGCCACAGGTCGTGCGCATATTGGGGGCAAATGCCTATCGGCTCGACGGCGTGGTCGATGACCTGCGTATCAACGGCTCGTGGCGCGTCGTTGCGCATGCGGCCTGGGTGCAGACCGCGCCGGCCTGGGGCAGCCACGTCGGCGTGCCGCTATCGCAGGTCGGCGTCAACGTTCCCGGCCTGAGCGGCACGGTCTACCTGGAGCGTGCACCGCTGTACCTGCACCTGGGCTTCGACGTCAGCCTGACGCATGGGGCAACCTATACGATCAACGAGATGCGCAACGTGCGCCAGAACGAAAAGCAGTACTACGACCATCCCGCGTTCGGCATCATCGCGGTGGTCAACGAGGTCAAGCAACCCGCCACCCCGTAGCGCTGCGGGCGGTGCGCCCGCAGCCCATCAGGGCAGCCGCGGCAGCAGCATCGAGCGGCCCAGGTAACGCGTCCAGATCTGCGAGCGCCCCAGCAGCGCAATACCCAGAAAGCCGCGCACCTGCAGATGCCCTCCATCCCGCAGCTGCAGCCGGCAGCGGTAAGTATGGCCATTGGCGGGGTCGTAGATCGTGCCGCCCGACCAGCGGTGCTCACCCTCGTAGTGCATGCCACCCATGATGATCTCGCCGAGCAGCTCGAGATGGCGGCGCGCCGGGTCGGGATTGGCCTCATCGAGGCGATGAGGATTACTGCCGCCGATGACCCGGCCCTGATAGAGGCCAGCGGCCGTCATGCTGATCTGGATGATGCCGTCGCGCGCTTGGGTGACCCAATCGCCGACGATGGCGTCGGCCGGTGCGCTGGCGGAGGAAGCGCCGCCGGCAGGGCCGGCAGGGCCGGCAGGGCCGGCAGGGTCGGCGGGGTCGGCAGCCCGTACGACTCCCAGCGCGAGCGCCCCGGTTGCGCACAGCAGCAACGAGGCGCACCAGCCCAGGCAGCGCCGCCGGTCCGGTCTACCCGCCATTTGATCTCCTCAATCGTTTGGCGAAAGCAGTCCTTCTACCCGATCTCGGCGGCCTCGGCTATCGCTACCGGCCCCTGATCGGCATGCTTGGCGCGCTTGAGTGCGCGCATCACCGCCTGGACCAGCGCCTCGGGTACCCGCTCCGCCGACGGATTCAGATGCGCCGCGCCGGCACTGACGGAAACGAACTTCTTGCGCCGCGCGCGCGGGTTATGGATGTGCTGCTCGAACACCCTCTGTACCACCGAGAGCGCGAACCCCGCGGTCGCGTCCGGATCGGAATTGCGGATCATCGCGATCACGCAGCCGCCGTCCCAGCGCGCCACCACGTCCGAGCCGCGGCGGAAGCAGGCGCCGATCACGCCCGAAACGCGGCGGATGCAGGCGTCGCCGGCGGCGCGGCCGAAGGTATCGTTGTAGCAGCCAAGCTCATCGATATCGAACGCCAGCAGCGTCAGCGTATGATGGGTCTCGCGTGCGCCGATCTGCCAGTCGTGCGCAAGCAGCTCCTCGAAATACGCCCGCGAGCACAGCCCGGACAGACGGTCCTCGCGCTGCAGGCTCGATTGGACGGGCGTGCGCCGCGTCGCGGGGCGCTCGCGTTCGCTGACGTCGCGATGAAAGCCGATGAAATACCGGGGCGGGCTGCCGGCGGCGATCCCTGCACCCGCGGCCGCATCCGCGACCGTCATCGGTCGCACCATGACCTCGTTCCAGAACTGCGTGCCATCCTTGCGGTAATTGCGCAGCAGTGCCCGGCAGCTCTCACCGCGTGTCAGCGCTTCGCGCAGCTTTACGCGACCTTCCTGCTCGCGATCCCAGGCCTGCAGGCGACGCAGGTCCTGGCCGATCAGCTCCGCGCTGGCATAGCCGCTCATGCGCTCGAAGGCGGCGTTGACATACACGACCGGATGGTTGGCTGACCGGACCTCGCATACGGCGATGCCCTCGGGTAGGGCGTCCAGTACGGCACGCAGAAATTCCAATGACCAGTCGCCCATTGTTATTACAGCTAGTCGGATTGGCGCGTCGGGCGGTCAAGCAGGCAAGCTCGGGTCCACGGCACCAGTTGTTGCCAGCCATTCTCGCGCGCTTTGCCAGGCCGCGGATGCGGCCAGGTTCTCAAATTCAACCTGCTTGCGGCCGCGCATGCGCACCAGCCGCAGCTGCGAGGCCGGATCGGGTTGCACCTGCAGTTCGCCAAGCAACCGCTGCACGCCCGCACGATCGTTGCACACCGGCAGCAGGTCGCAGCCGGCCGCCAGCGCCAGGCCGGCCCGCTGCGGCAGCGTTCCGACCGATGCGGCACCGGCCATCGACAGGTCATCGGCCACCACCAGGCCGCCGAAGCCCAGCTCCCGGCGTAGCACGCCGCGCACCCAACGTTCCGAGAAGCTCGCCGGCCGGGCGTCGACCGCGGCATACATCACGTGCGCGACCATCACTGCCGGCAGCGCAGCACCGATCAGGCGCCGATAGGGCAGCAGATCCTGATCCAGGTCGGCCAGTTCGCGCCGGTCGACCGGCAGGTCCAGATGCGAGTCCGCCACCACTGCCCCATGGCCCGGGAAGTGCTTGGCCGTCGCCGCCATGCCGGCGTCGCGCATGCCGTGGACGTAGGCGCTGGCCAGCTGTGCGACCACCTCGGCGCGCCGATGCAGTGCCCGCTCGCCGATGATGCTCGAGCGCCCGTAATCCAGATCCACGCACGGGGCGAACGAGAAATCGAGCCCGCAGGCCAGCAGCTCGGCGGCCATCAGCCAGCCGAGCGCTCGCGCCATCGACAGCCCGCGCTGCGCATCGGCGTCGAACTGCCGTCCGATGCGCTGCAGCGGCGGCAGTGCCGAGAAGCCGGCGCGAAAGCGCTGCACGCGGCCGCCCTCATGATCGACCGCAATCAGCAGCGGCGGCGTTCGCAGCGCGCGGATCTGCGCCGTCAGGGAGGCGAGCTGCGCGGGGTCGGTGTAGTTGCGGCTGAACAGCAGCACGGCGCCGACCAGGGGATGCGAGAGCACGGCGCGGTCCTCGGCACTGAGCGCCGTGCCGGCAATATCGACCATCAGCGGCCCGAGGCTCATCGCTGCGCCAGCAGATTTTCCGGCCACAGCCGAAATGGCCGCTGCGAGAGCCGAAAATTGTAATAGCGCTCCTCGTCGGTGACTTCCGCGCCGAGCCACGCTGGACGCTCGAATGCCGCGTCCTGCGCTTCGAGCTCGAGCTCGGCAATCACCAGCCCGGCGTTCTCGGCCAGGAACTCATCGATCTCCCAGCGCCTGCCGGCATGCATGACGATGTGGCGCCACTTCTCGATCAGCCGCCCTTCGCACAGCCGCTCGAGCATCTCGAGCGCGTCCGCCGGATCGATGGCGGCCTCGTACTCCTCGCGCGATATGCCCGGCCGCATCGCCTTGACCGACAGCCAGCCGCGCTGCCCATCGGTGCGCACCCGCACCGAGGCGCGCTCGGTATTGGCCAGATACCCCTGGCGCAGCAGTGCGCTGCTGGCAACTTGCACGCGCCAGGCGTCGCTGCGGAGCCGGAACTTGCGCTCGATCTCCAGGGCCATCAGCCTGCCCGCCAAGCCTGCAGGAACTGCGCGTGGTGCGGCTCGGCTGAAGCTCGCAGCAGGTTGCGCACTCGATCCAGTTCACCGTCCAGGGCGGCGCGATCCATCCGGCCGCGCATGAACTGGAACTGCAGGTAGACCAGGTAGGTGTTGAGCACGTCGGTCTCACAATAGCGGCGCACGGCCACGAGCTGCCCGGCCAGGTACGCCGCCCACACCTGATCGCCGGAAAAGCCGAGCTTACCGGGCAATCCCAGCAGCGCCGCCACATCGGCCAGCGAGGCGCGTGAACGCGCCTGAAATCCCGACAGTACATCCATCAGGTCCAGGTGGCGCCAGTGAAAGCGGCTCAGGTAGTTGTTGTAGCGAAAGCTACCGTCCTCATCACCGGTTTCCCAGTAGCGCGGCGCCTGCACAGCGCAGCGCAGCGCCCGGTAATGCAGCACCGGCAGATCGAAGCCGCCGCCGTTCCACGACACCAGCTCGGGCGAATATTTTTCGATACCGTCGAAGAACCGCGTCAGCAGCTGCGCCTCGCTCGAGTCCGGATCGCCCAGGCTCCACACCACCAACTGGTCCTGACTGCGCAGTGCGCAGGCGATCGCCACTACCCGCTGCTGCAGATGCGGCAGAAATTCCCTGCCGGTGGCGGCGCGCGTGCGCGCGAACATGGCCTTGGCCACCGCTGCATCGTCCAGCCCATCGAGGCCGTAGAGCTGCCGGCCGAGCGCCACATCCGGCACCGTCTCGATGTCGAAGATCAGGCAGTTCATCGCTGCTGTCGCCTGGCGGCGCGACGCGGCGTCGGGCGCAGTGCCGGGGCGCACATCAGCACCGCCAGCGCCACCACCAGCCCGGCCTCGTCGCTCAGAGTCACGTAGCCTTCGCCGATACCCAGCCGTCGGCGCATCTGCTCGCCGCGCTCGCTGTAGCGGATCTCGGGCCTGCCCCACTCGTTCTGCACCACGCCGACGTCACGCAGCCACATGCCATGCGCAAAGCCGGTGCCCATCGCCTTGACGATCGCCTCCTTGGCCGCAAAACGCATCGCCAGGAAGCGCTCGGGCCGCTGCGTGCGCTCGAACTGCACGCGCTCCTCGGGCATCAGCAGCCGCTCGACGATGCGCGCACCGAAGCGCGCGTGCGTCTCGTACATGCGCTGCGCTTCCAGCATGTCGATGCCGATGCCGAAAATCATGCGCCGGTGGCCGCGCGCGCGCGCGCCGCGAGCATCAGCGCCTTCATGGCACGCACTGCCTCGGCGAGCCCGTCGAACAGCGCCCGCGCGATGATCGCATGGCCGATGTTGAGCTCGGCGATCTCGCCGATCGCCGCCACCGGGGCGACATTGTGATAGCTCAAGCCATGGCCTGCGTGCACCGTGAGGCCGAGTCTCGCGGCCAGCCGCGCCGCCTCGCGCAGCCGCTCGAGCTCGCGGGCCTGCTGCGCCCCGCGGCTGTCGGCATACACGCCGGTGTGCAGCTCGATCACGCTCACGCGGGCGGCCGCCGCCGCCTCGATCTGCGAGGCTTGCGGGTCGACGAACAGCGAGACGCGGATACCGCTGCTGGCCAGCCGCGCACACTGCCCCGCCAGCGCCGCTGCGCCCGCAACCACGTCCAGCCCCCCCTCGGTGGTCAGCTCGGCGCGCCGCTCGGGCACCAGGCAACAGTCAGTCGGCCGCAATTCGCAGGCCAGATCGATGATCTGCGCGCTCGCGGCCATCTCCAGGTTCATGCGCGTCTCGAGCAGTTCGGCCAGCAGCCGCACGTCGCGCTCCTGAATGTGGCGTCGGTCCTCGCGCAGATGCACCGTGATGTTGTCGGCGCCGGCACGCTCGGCCAGCAGCGCGGCCTGCACCGGGTGCGGATAGCGGGTGTGGCGCTGCTGGCGCAGCGTCGCCACGTGATCGATGTTGACCCCCAGCGCGATGGTCGGGTGCATCAGGCCGTACGCTCCCTGCGTGGATAGCCGGCAAGCGAGCGGGCCACGGCGCGGGTGGCGAGCTCGCGCCCCTCCAGGCAGTGATCCAGCGCCGCGCGCATCAACGCGCGCGCCTGGCGCTGTGGCTCCTGCCCGTTGGGCGCACAGCCGGCAGCGAGCCCGCGCAGCAGGTGACCGGGAATGGCGCCCGGGCTGGCCGGCTCGGCTATCACGAAGCCATGCACGCCGGGTCGGAACTGATAATGACTCTCCGGCCGCACCGGCTCGCCCGTGTCGGCTTCGGCCACCAGGTTCAATCCGTAGCCGATGTACTCGAGCAGGCGGGTCTCAAATAGCCGCAATGGCGCCTCGGCCGAGGCGCTGGTGCACAGCTGCGCGAGTGTGGCCTCGTAATGATCGAACAGGTCCGGATGCGGATCATGGGCGGTGAGCAGCTTCAGCAGCAGTTCATTGAGATAAAAGCCGCTCATCAGGCGCGCCGCCGGCAGGGTGCCGACCGCCTCGATCAGCGCTGTATCGGCACGTTCCGCCGCAGACAGGGTCGGCGCCTCGCCGCGGCCACTCCAGGACAGCAGCAGCGCCCGGAACGGCTGCAGCGATGCGAAGCGCGAGCGCGGCCCGCGCGCGGCATGGGCAAACACCGTCAGGCGCCCGTAGTCGCGCGCAAATGCCTCGACGATCAGGCCGCTGTCGCGAAATGGCCGCTGATGCAACACATAGGCACGCGCCAGCTGCACCCGCAACGTCGAGCGGCTCATTCGACACCCAGCTGCTTGAGCGCGCGCGCATCATCAGCCCAGTCCTCGCGCACCTTGACCCACAGCGTCAGGTGCAATCGCTGCCCGAGCAGGTGGTTGAGCTCCAGACGCGCCGCCCGCCCGATGCGGCGCAGCCGCTCACCCGCAGCGCCGATCACGATCGGCTTTTGGCCGCGCCGGTCGACCCAGATGACCGCCGCGACGCTCCTGCGACCGTCCGGCTCGACCTCGATCTGTTCCACTGCCACCGCGATGCCGTAGGGCAGCTCCTCGACCAGCTCCAGGCTCAGCTTCTCGCGGATGGTCTCGGCGATGCGAAAGGACTCGCTGCGGTCGGTCAGTTGATCGGGCGGAAACAGCGCCGGGCCCACAGGCAGCGCCGCGACCACCACCCGGATGAGCGCGGGCAGGTGCGAGCGCCTGTGCGCGCTGATCGGCACGATCTGGGCGAATGCATGCCGCGTGGCCAGCTGCGCCAGGTACGGCAGCAGCCGCTCGCGCGGATGCACCCGATCGACCTTGTTGACCACCGCGATCACGGGCCGGGCCGCCTCGCGCACACGCTTCAACGCCAGCTCATCCTCCTGCGTCCATTTGAGCGCCTCGACCAGCAGCAGCACCAGGTCGCAACCACCCAGCGCCGCGGCGGCAGTACGGTTCATCGCCCGGTTCAAGCCGCGCCGCGGCCCCAAGTGCAGCCCCGGGGTGTCGACGAATGCGATCTGGGCACCGGGCAGGTTCG
>Ga0307373_10010707_pt1 | contig 13438 bp, 11 predicted proteins | sample OX2MG_FD_202534 | JGI IMG/M metagenome (GOLD analysis project Ga0307373, IMG submission 202534) | Soil microbial communities from Risofladan, Vaasa, Finland - OX-2 | ecosystem: Environmental > Terrestrial > Soil > Coastal area > Acid sulfate soil | place: Finland: Risofladan, Vaasa | collected... | reverse complement strand
GAAGTCGAGCAGCCGTGCGCCGGCCGTGTAGCCGTCGGCGATGTGGACGCGCCGCGCGTGGCATTGCGCGCACATATCGATTTCACGATCGGTGGTGCGCACGACACTGCGATGGGCGATGTTGGCGCCGGCATCCAGGATCCATCGGACCCCGCGCCGCTCAGTGAGTCGGGCCGGCAGCCCGTCGTCGCGCCAGACCAACCGGCGCACCCACGCCGGCGCCGCGGCCCACTTCACGTGGGCGGATCCGGGCCCGTGGCACGCCTCGCACCCCACGGTGAGCTCGGCGACGGTGGTGTGGTAGGTATCCTTGGCTGCGTCGTAGCCCTTCCGGACGCCCGTCGAATGACAGTCGGCGCACATGAAGTTCCAGGTGTACTCAGGATCGGTCCAGCGCAGCTCGTCGGCGGCGACGCCCCTGGCGGGGGCCTGCGGTTCCGTGGTCAGGGAGAACCACCGCTGCCCGCCGCTCAAGGCGGGGCGGGCGTCCCACGCCAGAGTGAGCGCCTGGAGCCGGCCGCCCGGAAAGTCCACGAGGTACTGCTGCAGCGGCCAGACGCCGAAGGTGTAGCGGACCGTGAAGTCGTGGAGTCGGTGGTCCACGCCCGCGGTATTCACCACGTACCGGTCGCCGCGCCGCATGAACGTGGACGTCACGCCATCATGCGAGAACCGCGTGCTATCGAACCGGCCGAGCACGGTGGCCGCGCCCGCCGGCTGCATCGCGACCGCGTGGTGCGAGGTTTTCCACACGTCGTACTCCGCCGCGTGGCAGCGGGCGCACTCCGCGGAGCCGACGAAGGTGTTGGCGCGCGCGCCGCGCGAGCGCAGGAGCAGCGCCGCCACGCTGGCCGACAGGATGGCCACGGCTGCGGCTCCGAGCGCCCATCGAGTGCTTACCTGCATGCTAGGGGCGGAACATGTCGATGTTGTGCCATTCGTCGCCGTGGTGCCAGTCCGACACGGGCGCCTGGGGCGAGACGGGCTTCAATGCAGGATGGGAGTTCACCACGACTACCTCGGGGTACCGACCCCGACACAAGACGCCCCACGCCAGGCCGAGGCCGTCAGGCCGCGCGCCACGGGATTTCCGGAGCGGTTGACGCGCGCGAATTTGTTCGATCTCCGACCGGCGGACGGCGCGGCGGTGTCGCACGACGCCTGATGCGAGCATACTGCCCGGTGATGGGGGAAACAAGGAAGCCCCGCCTCGTGATATGGCGGGGGCCCTATGGCCCGTGAACGGTGGCATGCCCTCCAATTCGACGAGGCGCTCCGGAGACGCCATTGCAGGGTACATTGGGGTATGGAGGCGGGGCCGATGAGCACACGACGACCGTACATGCGATCGCGCATTCCGCTCGGGGTGAACGCGACGACCGCGCGGGTCCTGCGCCGCTTTGCCGCTGTGGCCGGACTCGCCGCCGCGGTCGGCGGCTGTTCGGGCTGGCCCTTCTCGGCGAAGTCCGGTTCCGCCGCCGTGGGCCGCGACACGACGATCGTCGTCCAGAGCGCGAGCGGGTTGCTGCAGCGCCTGTATCTCTCCTCGAATCCGGTCGCGACGGGTGACTCGCTCCTCGTCGCGGCGACCCTCGTGAACCATTCGACGGTACCGGTGCGCGCCTGGACGGGCTACGGCTGCCGGCTGGACGGCATGACGACCACCCTGCAGTTCGCCGGGGCCGAATGCCTCGTGGTGAGCGCACCGATCAGCCTCGCACCCGGAGACTCGGTCACGGCGAGCGTGCATCGGGTGATCGCCTCGCCACCCGGCACCTACCCGCTCTCGGTGCGCCAGGCCCTGGACTCGATGGTGACGGCGTCGGTGTCGGTGATTATCGTGAAACGGTGAGGCTGGTTGTCTCGCACGCGTCGACGCGCCGGTAGGCGGGCTCCCGACGACCGAATCGTCAACTCCCGTTCATGGCCAAGCCAGAGGCCGTGCGACATATTCTTCCGTTGCTGTGAGCCCCGGTTCGCGAGACACCGGCGGTCGTTGTTGCCCCGCCCGATTCTACAGACCCGTGCGGGGCGAGTCGGAATAGTTCAAATGCAAGGTGCCGATCCGCGATATCCCGAGGTTGCCAATCTCGCACCACTGAACTTGCCGAGGCTTGCTGAAGGTTCGCCTTCGATCACCCGCGAGATATGCGACCGAAATCCATCGCCGTTCTGCTCTGCCTGCTAGTGGGCACCCGTACTCCCCTCCCCGCAGGGGTCAAGGGGAGCCCGCCCCCTGCGCAGAACGGCCTCGAGTGGCCGGAGGTGCTGCGGCTGCGCGCCGTCAAGGACTACTTCACCCTCCGCGACCGCCTCGCGACGAGTGGGCCTATCTTGACGCTGCCGGCGCGCTTCGCTCGCGCGCTGGTCGAACACGCGTTCGACGAGCCGGCCGCGTCCAACGCGACCATCGCTGCAGTACTCGCCGATGGGCGGCTGCCGGACTCGCTCGTTACGGCGTTGCGTCGCGTCCAGGTCGCGAACGATCTGCGACTCTTCTCGTACCGCGCGGGGCTCGCCGCGACGGATACGCTGCTGACCGACGTGACCGACCTTGACTCCGCGACGCTGAATGACCTGCGCAACACCCGGCGGCTCTTCCGGGCGCTGGTCGCAGTGCCACCGCAGGTGGCGGACATACGCGGCGCGGACACGCTGCGATTGGAGCGTGGGCGCATTCCGGTGCAGGTGAACGACTCCGCGCGCTACTACGTGTTCGATACAGGCGCGAACTTATCCACGATCATGCGCTCCGAGGCGGTGTCACTCGGGCTGCACATCTACCCGGCCGGGCTTGACGTCGGCACTTCGACGGATAGGCGGGTGTCGGCTGACCTGGCGGTGGCGGACCACCTCACCATCGGCCGGACCGACTACCAACACGTGGTCTTCCTGGTGCTCGACGACAGTCTGCTGAGTTTCGCTGGCGGATTCCGCATTCCCGGCATCATCGGATTCCCGGTCATCGAGCAGGTGCGTGAAGTGCAGTTTGACCGCAACGGCGAGGTCGTCTTCCCGGCGCAGTCCCCCGCGCGGGGGGCGCACAATCTGGAACTTGATGAGCTGACGCCGCTTACGCGCGTGGGCTGGCCCCACGACGGCGGCGAGGCCCGGCTACTCTGCCGGTTGGACACCGGGGCACAACGGACGCAACTGTACGATCGGTTCTACCGCCGGTTCCTCGATCTGCTCGACTCGACGACATCTCCAGAGACTCGCAAGACGGGCGGCGTGGGCGGGGTGCGCGAGCTGACGGTGCGCGTGCTGCGGCGGGTCCATTTCGTCCTTGGCGACACGACGATCGTCCTCGATTCGGCGGATGTGCTCACCCGACCCATCGCGCGGGATCGCTCCGCCGACTATCTCGACTGCAACCTTGGCCACGACGTCCTGGATGCGTTCGCCGGTTACATCATCAACTTTCGCGCGATGGAGTTCGTATTGCGGTAACGCTGCGGCAGCGAGCCGAGAGGTCAGGCCACCGCCCACGTGTTGGGTTCCGCGTCGTGAACGGCAGCATCGGTAATGGGCCCACGGACCTATGGAGGCAGCGGGGCACCACGGCCGAACATCCTTTCAACTTGGCTCAGCATTGACGCATGTGCGAGCGGTTAGCCCAAACTGCGTCGCGAATGGGGGCACAGACCACACTTGGCGCAGTTCACAGGACCATAGCGTGCGGGTCAAGGAATCGCGGCTTCGTCGGCGTTGCGGGCGTCACCGGGGGGTTGGGACTGCGACCACACATCGCAGTGCTTGCAGTAGACGTACCCCACGCGGCGGAGATAGTCTCTCGTGGCATTGCGGATGAAGACGGCCCCGCACAGGTGACACCCGAAATTCTCGGTCCCTCGGTCGGTGGGATCGGTCGGGATCGCGGGCGGATGTAATTGCTCGCTCACGCGGCCAGGCGGACGGGCAGCCGAGTAGGACTTCATGGGACCTCCAAACCTGAAGTCAACTCTCTCTAGGCCGCGGGCGCCAGTGAGGGGTCGAATCGTTCGTCGCGGTCAGGGGCGGTGTACCCTAGGCGCGTCTCCGCGGAGCGGAACGTCTCGCGGGTCAGTCGGTGCGGCCGACTCGCTGGGTTCGCGGACCGCAGTTATGTCAGAGCGCCGGAGCGGAGCGCCGCGACTCTTGTAGACACCATTGAGAGCTACGGGACTAGGTTCGCGATGAGGAAACGGGTCGTGCTCAGCTCGAGCGCCGTTCAGGACAGTAGCATGGCCCTTCTTGCGCCCCGCGGGCCCGGTACGAGGTCGTCGGGCTGCTCACCCGTATCACGCGACAGTGCGACCGCGTCAGCATTCACGGTGTGCGTCGAGCGCTGGTGGAAGCGCAGGCGGCGACGCTCGACCTTCCTCTATTTGAAGTCGCGCTCGATCCAGGCTCGCCGTGCTCCGCCACGTCCACGCGAGCTTCACGTTCCACGGGCAGACGTCCTGGGAGATGTGCCAGTGGAACCGGTGGTGGGCCTCGCACACCAGCGGACCCGCACCGTCACCGTCGGTCGACAGGGCCCGCAATCCGCCGGAGAGCCTCCGCCACGCCGCCGAGCGCGCTGGCCCCGAATCTGGGCGCGTCGGCCGCCCGCGCCTCGAGTTCAGATGCGATTTGCCCTGGCGGGATTCCACGCTCGAGGCCATCGGCGGCTACGACGAGGGCGGCGTTCAGCGCCGCGTCGTCGTGCATACGTACGGCGAGATCGCGAAAACGCGTGGCAAGGTCGGCGGCGGTCTGGACTTCCACCGGTAGGCGGATCTGGTGCCGCATCAGGATCGGCGTAGCGGCGCCTCGCGCCCCCTCGGCGGCCGCGCGGCCCATCTCCTCGGCGGTCGCATGCAGCGCGCGGTCGACTGCCTCCCGGGCGCCCGGCTGCTGCATCCGCTCCAGCAGCACGTCGAACTGGCCACCGAGATCGTCGAGCGCGGGATTGTCCGGGGGCCGGGGCACCGGGGGCGAAGGCTCTTCGGGGTCGCGGTCGGTCATACTTTGGAGTCTACCGGGGCTTCGACGAATGGGAAATCTCTCTATCGGCCGGGTGCACGCTCCGCCACTGGCGGTGACTACGTAGGCGTGGCAGTCCCGTGCTTGGCCACGACCTGCCGCCATCCGCCGAGGTCCGTCGACACGCCTGTGGCGGATCGGCCGGTCGTCGGGCGACTCGCCCTAGCGCCCGCGGCGCCGGCCATTGCGCTGACGCCGCCGGGCCCTCCGGCGAGCCATCTTCTCGCGGTGGGCCTGCTCGGCGCGATCCAACAGCGCGCGGACATAGATCGAACCGGGGGTGAGCTCAACTTCTGCGGGCCCCCCGCGCCGGGTGCCGAGGGGGCGGATCGTGATGCTGCGGGCGCGCAGTTGGACCACGAGCTCGACGCCATCGATGTTGAGGAGGACGCGCCGGGTCGGGCGCGAATCAGAGGCGCGGGTCACGAGGCGCCTCCCGCTGAGGCAATCGGGTCGATGGCCAAGTTGTCGGTCACGGTAGTGAGGGTTCAAGAGCGCGAGGCCGGGAACGCCCGAGTCTCGGTCGGAGGCGATCGCGCGTCGGCGATTGCCGACGCTCACAGCAATAGGCGTGATCGGGAGCAACCCGGTAGTGGGGAGGTCAGATGAGCAATGTCATTGCGCTTGGTCTCCCGTAGCGACTACCCTGTCCGGCGCCACCGCTGCCGCCGTGCGGGTACGTCGGCATCGCAGGCCGACTGCACGATCTCGTGCGGATGGACGTCGGGCCACGGCAGGCCCCGGCAGTTGACTTCGGCCCGGAGTTGCCGCGCGCGATCGTCGGCTGGGCTCCCGATCGCGTACCCTATCGCCCGGTCTCCGCCCGCCAGGCGGCGACGGCGCGCGCGATCAGCTGCCTCGCGGCCTCCGCCTCCGGGCTGAACGTGGAGCCGTTCACGCCGGGCCGGTACCCGGCGCGAACGCCAGCCATCAGCGGCATCACCACATGGCGGACCAGCTGATTGATGGCGGTCCAGCTGAAGGTGGTGGGCAATCGACACATGGCGTACGTGTGGTCAGGGTCATGCAGGACATCGGCCGCACCGACATCGTCGATGGGCACGGCGACCACGCCGACGTTTCCCGTCTCCCAATCGCAGAGGAGCAGCAGCGCTTCGCCGAGCGGGGCTCGCTGGTAGGAGGGATGGGGCTCGGGGAGATACTGGGAGGGCATTGGGGGCTCGAGGTTGAAGTGGGAATAGGACCTTTCCATAACGTCCTCCCACAGCAGTACCGGACGCTCCGCGCCCCGGGCAAGGCCTTTTGCTTCCGGAGTGCCGCGGGACCCGATCCGCGCCTGGGGCCAAGGCGGCCGCACCACGCTCCTTCATATAGAAGGGAGGCCAGGCGGCGGCGTCCCCGCGCCATCTCCGCACCGGCCTCCAGCACATCCGGACCGTCGCGACCCGGGGATTCTGGAGATCGCCGGTTCAGTGGTGCACTCGATCCGACGTGGGTGCGGCATATGCGCACGTGCTCCTGCGGGGACCGTGAAATTCGTGCACTCTGGGTATAGACGGCGGTCCGGCATCGGCCACAGGGTAGCAGTACACCCTCCCGATACGGCCCATGCACTATCCGTACGCTTCCTCCGATTTACTTCCTCGCTCCGCCGCCCGGTTCGCCCGCAACCATGGCGTCGTCCTGCCCGATGGCACGGAAAACGTCGTGGCCGAGTTGGAACGCGCGCTGCTGACGCCCGCCTACACCCACCTGCGCGGGCGATGGGTCGACCTCGTGTGGGCGAACGCGCGCCGCCGCGGGATCGAGACACCGGCGCTCTCGCGGGGGCATAGCAATGCCGCTGTTCGACTCCTCGCCGCTCGTCGGTTGACGCCCGGCGATGTGGTGGCACCCGACGAGGCCTCGCGGATCGTGGCAGAATGGGACCGCACCCTCCGCCGGGTGCTGGGGTCGCCCACGGACCCGGCCTGGCGTTTTCGGTGGTGGGTTGATCGGTCCATGCAGTACCAGGTGACCCTCGCGTACGCGGGCGACGGTTCGGCCATCGTCGGGTACTCGGCGCGGTGTGACCGAAAGTGTGCCAACGCCGGCCAATCTCGGCCCGCACGGACCCTCCATGCACAGGAATCTACGAATGCTGATGACGCCCTGCCGGGGGACGCAACTGCTGCTGCGACACCACATTCGGCCATACGCGCCGACGGCGCAGGAGGTGTCGCACGAAATTGTTGAAATGATATGAGTGCCATTCCCGGGCACAGCGGCCGACCGCTCGTTTCCGAGCGAAGGGCCCGTCCCGGTAGCCTGATCCCACGGCCGCTCAATTCCTGATTGTGGCCACAACCGCGCCAACGGCGCACAACGTAGACCAACGAGGTGTACAATGAGTAGTCAATCGTTCGACCCGATTCATCCTGCGACCTCCGACCAATTGCGCAAGCTGACGCCGTCGGCCGACGAGGTCAAAGCGCAGAGCTCCGCGCCCGTCGAGATCCCGCAGGAAGATGCCGAGACCCGCCTGCTCGCGAAGGCGGTCGGCAAGAAGCCCGCCGCGGCCAAGGGCCCGAAGGGCGGTCCCGGGCGGAGCCGCGTCACCCGCAGGGGCGGCCGCTTCTACGCCAACTTCCGGAGCCCGTATGACGGGCGCCGCATCCGTCAGGCGCTCTGCCCGCCGGGTCAGGGGCAGGGGACCACCGATCGGGACGAGGCCGGCCGCCTCGCCCAGGCCCTGTGGAACCAGGAGTGGGAACTGGCCGAGCGTCGCAAGATGGGCGTGGATGTGCGTCCCGACCTGACCGCGAAGCTGGTGGTGAATGAGTTCTTGCGGGGCGCGCTCGTCCGTGTTGAGCGGGGGCAGATCGGCGCTGCTTACGCTCGCCAGCTGGCGTACAATCTCCGGCGCCTGCTCGAGTCGACGTCGCTGGGATCGGTGGAGGACATGCGCGCGGTGAAGGGCCCCTTCATTGCCAAGCTGGTCGACGAATTGCGCGGGCTGAGGTATGAGCACCCGATCACGAAGAAGTCGGGGTTCTTTACCGACTACATGATCATCACGAACATGATGGCCTTGAGCGGAGTCTTTTCATGGATGATCGAGCAGGGGCACATGGAATACAACCCGGTCCGGAATCACAGCGCCATTCCGTCGCCCCCAGCCCCTGATACCGACAAGTTTCTTGAGGTGGAGGAAGCGGCGGCGCTGATCGAATTGGTGCGGCACCGGCAGCGTCACCATGGGAATCCCTTCATCTTTGAGATCATCATGGTGCTGCTGTACACCGGCGCGAGGATCGACGAGGTCATGTCGATGCGACCCGACCAGGTCGACTTCACGGCGGGCATCATCGTGATTGAAGGCACGAAGAACGACCCGTCCAAGATCCGTCGTGTCCAGATGTGGCCGCCCCTGCGCGACTGCCTGACCGACTTCTTCGCCACGTTCCGGCCGCACGCATGGCCATACCTTTTCCCGGCGCGTAGCCAGGGCGGCCCGCTGATCTGGCGCAAACGCCGCGGGATCTACGGAACGATTTCGCGTCTCGCGAAGCAGGCCGGGATCAAGAAAGCCAACGGTCCGGTTACCCATCATTGGCTCAGGCATACGTTTGCCAGCTGCAGGCTCTCCTCGGTCCAACTCAACCCGTTTGGTCAGCTCGTTCCCGTGTCTCCCGAGACCGTGCGGCTGGAGCTCGGTCATGCGGCCGGGGGCGAGGCGCGGACGCTCGAGAAAATCTATTCCCACGCCCTGCGCGGCCCCGGCATCCAGATGCAGGTCCTGGACTACGAGCTCGCTTGTCGGGCGCCCCGTGTGCCGCGGAACGGGTCGGTCGGCGGCGTGCCGGTCACCGGCAATGGTGGCCCCGTCACGCCCTGATGCTGTTGCTGATCGAGGAACGAGGCGGGCCGAGCGTGATCCACGCTCGGCCCGTTCTTACATCGCGACACGTGGAGCAGCGGACGTCAACCCTGGTGCGAGCGCACTAGGGTTCGTCGAGCATGGCGAGCAGCGCACAGCGACAGCCTTTCGTCGAGGTGCAATCCGTAAGCGGGATTTCCGGGACCTTACCGGGCCGGAACCGCGCACCGTTCAGAGCGGCGCAGGTCGGGCAGGCATCCGGCGCAGCCAGGATTTCCGCACCGTGTACGACCCCGTAGCCCTTCTTGAAGAATTCGTCGAGCGTTCGTCGTGAGTGGCCGAGAAAGATGAACATGCGCGCGCACGTCTCCGCATCCAGGCGGCATCCCGTGTCGAGGTCGGCGGGCATCCATGGCCCCGAACGGCTGGTACCCCAGAGGTAGCTCATGGCCGCTCCGGTCCGGAGCGCTGGGAGCGCCGTCGGGTTGAGGCCCTTCAGGATGCCGGGCACCCGAGAGTAGATGGTCTCCAGCACCGCAACGTCTGGAGCTGGGTTGTGGTTGGCCCAATCGATGCCGAGGCCACGCGAGAACACCTGCGTAGCCTCGTATTGGGCGACGCGACGCGACGCGCTAACGAAGTCCTGTGCCGAGAGGAATGCCAGGGTGTCGCCTTCAGCCTGCTTTCGCTCGTTGTCGCGCCGCTCGATGTACGGCAACGCGACCGCGCGGCCGGCGTCAGAGCAGACCCGAAGGTCGAGTTGTTTGATGAGTCCGGCCATTTCCGTGGGATCAGCCTGGACGAGACGGGCGACGATGTCCCGCTTGCGGCCGCTGCGCGGAAGCCCGCGCTCCTTTGCTAGCGCCTTCAACTCGACGGCCATGAAGGCTGATTCGAGGACCTCGCTTCCAGTCGCGGGAACGAGTAGTCCTGATCGTTCAAAATCGCCGATGGTACGCTCGACAGGGCGAGTCAGGACCGGGTTCCACACCTCGCCCCGGAACTGACTCGGCGAGGCGGGCCTGATGAACTTGCTCAACAGGAGCAACTCGGCGTCGGAGAGTTCGCGCGACGTGCCGACACTGGCGGGCCCGCCGCTTGGGAGCTGTGCGGACGCCCCACCGCGCTGATCGCCCGGAGTACGTGTTGGTACGAGCTTCCGCCAGTGAAACGGCACCGAATCCCCGCGATCGATGATGAGGACGTGCTCGCGATTTCTGAGCCGAATAGTCCAACCATCGGCGATGGCCCTCCTGCGCGCAAGGTCGGGGCAGCCTTGTGCCCGGCGCCGCATGCGGGCCGGTCGAGTCGGGCGGCCGGCGATCCTACCGCGGACGGACCTGCTCCAGTCGGCGGGCGAAGTCGTCGAAGAAGGTATCAGTGTTTCCGGCAGAGGTGCCCGGCGCGCTCGCGCTCGGTTCCTGGAGCGTCAGCGACGCCTCCGGCGTGAACCGGAACTGGCGGCCCGCCCGCACGACGCCGCTGATGAGCCCGCGCCGTGCGTAGTCGCGGATGGTCCACGCGCTCAGCTGCCAGCGATCGGCCAGGTCTCGGGTGGTCAGATATTCCGTGTCGGCACGCATAGCATCCCCCTGGGTAGTGAGTCGCCCGGCATTGCTGCCGGGTGCCGCGAGTGTACCGGGCGTCGGGCGATCGAACGATCGCGGCGTGAGTACCAGTGCTCAGCGCACCAGCTCAAGACGGCCCGCCGCAGGCCGCACCTCCTCGATCGGAATCCGGTACGCATTCTCCCGCAGATGCGCGATGACCCGCCGCAGCACGGTCTGGCGTGCAGTGGCGCGCTCGATCCAGTCGATGTCTCCCACGACGATCAGCCGGGAGCGCGCCCGTGAGGCGGCCACCGCCAGGAGCCGCGAGCCGTCGTGCTCGGGACGCACGGCGGTCAAGACGCTGCTGATGCGCGGGGGCACGTTGGCGGCGAGTGTGAGGTCGAGGATCGCTGTCGTGGCTTCGGAGCCTTGGGACCGGTGCACCGTACGCACCGCAACGCCGCGGTCGTGGTATCGCTTGCCGAGCATCCGCCGAATCACGGCGATCTGCCCGCGGTAGTGCGACAGCACGAGGATCTCACCCTCCGGGCCCGCTTGCTCCGGGATCTCCCCAGCGGAATCGACATACGCGATCAGATCCACGATCAGCGCCGCGTGCACGTCGTTCGCGAGCGTGCGGCCCCACGGATGGTATGCCGTCGGGTGCAGCGGTGCCGTATCGATGAACGCGAGCGCATTGGTCCCGAAAATGAAATTGGGCCGGAGCCGTTCCCGCGTGATGACCTCGGGGGCAGTGCGGAGCGAGGGGCCGTACCAAATCTCTCGCTGCAGTTCACAGATCCCGTCGGCGCAGCGGCGCTGCAGCGTGAGCTGGGTCAGGTAGGGTACGGACTCCTCGTCTTGAATGGCGCGAATGACCTCAAGCCGTTGGAAGACATCCTCGGCCAGCCAGTGGCGGTCGGGCCCGGTGGACTTCACCGGGGCGGCCAGTTGGAATGGATCGCCGGCAACGACGACGTGGTGGCGCGCCTGCCCAGCCGCGATGAATACGGCGGGCGCCTGGGCCATGCTCGCCTCGTCGATGATGACGACGTCAAACTCCGTCAGATTGATGTCGACAAATACCCGCGCGAGGGTCGCGCCGACCACCCGAGCGCCCCGCACAAGCGACCGGGCGTATCGGCGGATCGTCTTCTGCGCCTCGTCGAGGTCGTGGCGTGCCGCTTCCAGTCGAGTCTCCGCGTCGCGCAACAGGCCGGCCGTTCCCGGCGTCGACGCGGGCTGGAGTCGTGTGCATTCCGCAGCGATGTCGTCCGCCGTGGCCTGCAAGACTTCGACGATCTGCATCATCAGCGGTTGGAGGCGAGCGACGACCCGGTCCAGGAGCACGGACGCACCGTACTCGCGGTCGAGGGCCGTCCCGGATTCACCGCCGACGCGAAGCGTCTCACCCTGCGCGAAGCCGGGTTCATGCTGCAAACGCTCTGCCACCTGCATCATCATCAGATCGACCGCCACGTGCGACGGCGCGCAGACGAGCACTCGCAATCCCGCGCGGTACGCGGCCTCGACGATGGCCCCGATGGTGACCGTTTTGCCCGTTCCGGCCGGCGCCGCGATGATGCTCAATGGACTCCGGAACGCCGTGGCCACGGCCGCGGCCTGCGCCTCGTTCAGGGGGCGGCGCAGATCCTCGTACTGCGGATCGAGACCGTCCGGCTCGACGGTGATCTCACCAATGCCGAGCACGCGGAGTGCGCCGGCGAGATTGAACTGCGCCGGCGCCTGCACCCCGGCACTGAAGCCGGCGAGGACGCGGATGCGCAGCCGGTCGATGAGCCACGGCGTATCGAGATACAGCTCCCAACCTTCGGAGACGGTGCTGCCGATGTCGCACGCGACCGTCAGCTCAACCGCGCGGGCCTCGCATCGCATGACCACGGCGCGAAGTTCCGACTGCCCATGGCAGAGCACGGCCGGGTCTCCCGGAGACGCATCGAGCGGTCGCGGCGCGCTGAACGCATAGACGACCCCTGTCGCAGTCACCCGCAGGCGGACGCCCGCGCCCAAAGTCGCGCGGTCGGCGCTGGCCGCCTTGCATTCATCGGCCAGCGCGCGCCGGATGCCGCGGCAGATCGTGCGCAATTCCGCGAGAGGCGGCAGGCCGGCGGGGTGGCCAACGGGCCCGGCGCTGGGGCAGATCGGTGAGGCCGTCGATGGAACTGACGGGATTGAGGGTGTAGGTGCGGTTGAGGCGGCCAATGTTCCCTCCGGTTAGGGTGCCGCACACCCTACCGGGACCTTGGTTCTCTCCAGAGCGCCGGAGCGCCACCGCTCAGAACGGCTGGAACTCCGGGCCCTCATCGTGCCCGCGCTCTCGCCGGGCCTGCTTGATTGCCGTCCACGGGATGCCCAGCGAGTCGGGCGTGATCACGATCTCGTCGTGCCAAGAGGAATCGAGCGCCGCGAGCAACGCGCGTCGCAGGGCGGACACCAGCCACGACCCTGCCGTGCGTGCGGTGAGCGCCTCAGGGGCCAGCGTCACGGCGCGCGCGGCGTGACGATACGCTTCCGGAGCAATGCGAACGGTGTAGCCCAGGCGCCCGCAGACATCCACCAGCGACGTGAGCGCCGGCCAGCGGTGCAGCAACGCGATGAGATCTTTCTCGGTCAGGCGTTGCATGACGATCAGTTCCTCGGAGAAGCGCGTGGCCAACTCCACGGGAATCGAGCCGGCCTCGACGATGTCCCGCACGGAGACGGAGTGCGCGAGGTCGAGCAGACCCGTGAACGCCCCCACGCCGATCACCAAGGCCACGTCGCTGCTCCATGCGTGCCCGCTCTCGGGCAAATGAAGCGGCAGGCCGTATCCCGTGAGGCCGAGGAGCGACGCAAGCACCTCGCGTTGCTTCGCCCGCATGTTGCCGGTCGCGTCGTGGTCGACGCGGGCGTGTGCCAGTTCTTCTATAGTGACAATTGTATGCCGAGCTCGCGGGCTGTCGGGTGCGAGCAGTCCGAGTGCGGACTCGACCAGCGCGGCAATCGTGGGGGCCCCGCTCCAGCCCGGAGACGTGATATCTCCGGCAGCAACCGTTACCGT
>Ga0307373_10010706_pt1 | contig 13438 bp, 11 predicted proteins | sample OX2MG_FD_202534 | JGI IMG/M metagenome (GOLD analysis project Ga0307373, IMG submission 202534) | Soil microbial communities from Risofladan, Vaasa, Finland - OX-2 | ecosystem: Environmental > Terrestrial > Soil > Coastal area > Acid sulfate soil | place: Finland: Risofladan, Vaasa | collected... | reverse complement strand
CCAGCCCCATCCGGCCAGCTCCCTCACGCACTGTACTGATCCCTGACACCTGATCCCTGTCTTTCTAATCCCTATTCCCTATTCCCTACTCCCTGCTCTTATGGTGCACAGGGGAGGATTCGAACCTCCGTAGCACGCAAGGTGCGGCAGATTTACAGTCTGCTGCCATTAACCGCTCGGCCACCTGTGCCCATCTCTCCGGGCTCCAACCGCTTTCGTCTTCCGTGCCCCATCCTTGCGCCCTTTTTCCGGCGCAAGCGTGGGAAACCGGAAATAGCCCGGTCCCGCTTTCCATCCACCCCGGGGTCCCCTTCCGCGCACCAGCCTTTATCCGGATCCTTCCGGCTTCGACCGCTCAGTGCACCTCGCTGGGATCACCGCAGAGGACAGGGCCGGCGCCTCCAACTCCCGCGCCGGTTCACCACTCGCTGCCGTCTTCCTCGCGCCCCGTTCGCCTTTTCAGTGGAGCTGACGGAGGGATTTGAACCCCCGACCCTCTGATTACAAATCAGATGCTCTACCAGCTGAGCTACGCCAGCCCTCAGGAGGGGTCCGGACCATCCTTAAGCCCGTCTCTTGCCACCCCGAAAAAGCGCCCAAAGCCTCGGAAATCGTGCGGATACACCATCTCTCCGCACTTCTACGGCACAGTTCTCAAGGTTAGCATAGTGCTCCCACTGGAGCAAACCGCCCCCGGCGCCGTATACGGCTGGGCGCGATTGGGCTCTCGCCCCGGCGGTGCCCCACCCCCAAAGAAAATCCAAGGTGCCCCACCATCGAGACGCCTTTGTTTTTGTCGCCAGTCTCCCGTCCCGGTTAATTCTTTACAGCGTCTGACTCTGTCGAGAATGACCTCAGCCGAGGCTCTTCAGAGCTTTTTCGTAGCGTGTGAAGTCGTGCCCTTATGCGTCTTTCGCATTTCGTTCAGGATTCTTTCGCCGCCTGCCAGCCATCGGCGAGCCGCTCGCGCGGGACCGCATAACAGACCTGTTCCCAGCAATCCTCCGCGTAGCGGCGCAGGAATAATGAATACCCCGGCGCGATGGAGTGAATGAAGTTGGGGATCTGCCAAAGATGTTCGGACCGATGATAAAGGCAAATGGCCAACGCGGGCGTTGCTTCCCGAATAAGGCGAGCCCCACCAGCCAGGGCCTTTGGCTCCGATCCTTCGATATCCATTTTGATGTAGGTTGGGACAAACGGCCACTCCAAGGAGTCAAGCTTGCGGCAGTCCATGCTTTCGCCGTGACCCGATATGCTGACACTTGAACCAACCGTGCCAGTGACGACGAAATCCACCTTTCCATCCTCGTTGCTTACGGCATAAGGGCGGATGCTGACGCGTTCGCTTATCTCGGTAGGTTGATTGGCGAGGAATGACTGTAACGCGGCTCGGTTCCCTGGATCGGGCTCCAAAGCATATACGTGAGCAAAGGTCTGCCGGTGGCGGAAGAAGCTGCGAATACTGTCCCCGTTGAACGCTCCGCAATCCACGTAGACCTCACGGTCCAGTGGCTTTATCAGATCCGCGGGAAAATAGATATCCTCCGCATTTCCCGGTGAAGGGAGAGACTCCGGTTGCAGCCAGTACCTCCAGATCAACTGGCTGCAAAGCTCATGACGCGAGGTGTCATCGCTGAGAAGATCAAAACACTCTCGTATCTGCGACTCCTGTTCCAGAAGAAGCTGGGGGGAATCCATGCTCAGAGCGGGCAAGAGCTCGCGCCAATATTTCCAAAACAGCGCCATGGGGGGGAAGACGTGCCTGCACCCCAATCGGCGCAACTGTGCGCACACGGTGCTTCCATTGAAGATGGTTACGACAAACGCCGCCGTATCTCCGAAGCGGGCGACTGCGTCAGCAGGGCTAAGCACTTCAATTCCATCGCAGTGTGTCTCCCATAGCTCCTGGTTGTTATCGGAGAAACAGCAAGGCTCAACGCCCGCATGCCGCAGGCGATCCCGCGTGAATTGCCCGAATGGGCCGGCGCCGAACAACACTATATCGGGAGCCGGGGACGCCAGACGGTCAAACTCGCCGCGCCAACGGCGCGAGCGCGCTTCGAAACCTTCCTGCTTGAATGCGGCAAATATGTTATCCAGCCGGACTTTACTACCAGCCAACTCACCTCTCAAGCGACTCCCCTCCCACAAACCAAGTCCCGCTTTCCCAAGTGGCTTCCATGCAGCCCATCTATTCCATCGGTGCGCGCCCCGGCGGGACAGCATACATTACGGTTTGAAAACCGTCGCCCTCGTAAGGACGTAAGTACAAGTTGTGTTCGGGTAACATCTCCCGAGCGAGCAGCGGCAATCTCCAAATGTCGCATTGACGATGGTAAACGCAAATGGCCAAAACAGGCTGGTCGCGCCGAATGATGTTAGCGGCGCCGCGCAGGGCGTCGAATTCGGCACCTTCAATGTCCATTTTGATCATGGTCAGCGGTGTATCCGAGAAGAGGTCGTCCAGAGGAACACAATCCACTTCCACACCGCCTTCGACGCAAAACTTCGAGTCCAAGGTTCCAGTCGCTTCAAACCGCATTCGGCCGCGCTCCGCACCCACGGCGCAGCGGCAAATATGGATTTTGCTTCGAATCGCGGCGGGCATCGCCCCTACGGTGGCATCCAGTTTTTCCAGATTCAATGGGTCGGCTTCGATGGCGTAGAAGGCGCCGAAGCCACTTCCGGCCAGGTTGGTCATTTGCAGGATGGTGTCGCCATCGAAAGCTCCGCAATCCGCTACCACTTCCTCGGGAGAGATGGAAAACAGTTGTTCAGGGAAGTAAGTATTCTCGGGGGGGCGCCCTGGCAGATGGGATGCATCGCCGGTTGCATACCAATATACGTGCGACCTATAGGCATCGAGGGATTCCCGGTCAGCCCACAGGTTCTCGGCCGCCAGAACCCTTTTGGAATCTTCGAAAACCTTGTGGGGGAGATCGTTGAGCAAAAACGGAATGAAAGTATCGGCAAATCTCCAGTAAACAGGTGAGAAGGAGGAGATGAACCTGCAACCCATGCCCTGCAACTGCGCCCGTGTTTCCACGTACCAATGAGCGGCATTCCAGATCGTGACAATAAACAAGGAATCGGAACCGTAGCGCGAGGTGGCGTCAGCCGGGGACAACACGGTGCATCCATCGAGCGATGTCCCCCAACGTTGAGGGTTGTTGTCGGAAAGGCATAGCGGCTCGATCCCGATGCCGCGCAATTCGACGAGAGCGCGGCGGCCCAGGCTGCCGGCTCCAAAGAGGACAACCCTGCCGTGGCACTGTTCGATCAATCGCTCCAAAATCGAATGCTCGCGCTCAATTACGGTGGCTACCGGTTCATCGAGCAGCTCTCTCAGCGATAACGACGACATGAGTTGGATCTCCTGGTTACGCGAGTAACTGGACAGATACTGCTATTCTACCAACGGTTTCACAATCATGTTAGACAGGAACTCCTCGCGTGGCAGGAAGGGGTAAAGATCTTCCAGCGGCCTGGAGACAAAGGACCCGTCGGGTTTCTGGTAAGACTGCAAGCGCGGGGCGCGCATCTCGTCGGGAATCACGTGCACGTCGACTAGCACGGGTCCGTCCATGGCCAAAACGCTCTTGACCTGGTGGCGCAGATTCTGTTGGTCGGCGATCACCACGCAGGGAATGTCGTACGCGGCCGCCACCTTGCCGAGGTTGGGGAGCGTGAGACCGGTTTCCCTGTTGCAACCGATGTTAGGCTTGCCAAAGTAGCCCGTCTGCGAAGCGCGAATGGAGGCGTAGCCGTCATTGTTGAGGACGAAGAACTTGACCGGGAGCTGGAGGCGGGAGGCCGTCTCCAGTTCCTGAATATTGAATTGGAATCCGCCGTCGCCATCCACCAGGATAGTCCGCCTGCGACCTCGGCCAATGCATACCGCGAGGGACATGGGCAGGCCGTAACCCATGGCACCAAGGCCGGCGGTGTGATAGATGCGCTGGCCGGTGCGGGTTGGGCAAGCGAGGAGGAAGATTTCAATGCCGCTTCCGGAACTACCGGAGACGAGCAGGTCGTCGGGGCTGGACTCAGTGCCGATAACTTCAGCGAGATGAAAAATGCTGACCTTGCTTTCGGGGTTGCGATGTTCCGGGGTAACTACGGGATAGCGGGTCTTCCAATCGGTGCAGCGGCTATCCCAGGCAGAGTGGTCGCGTAAGCGCAGGCTGGCACTCTGGCGGAGAAGTTCCTCGAGAAATGCTTTTGCGTCGGCGCAGATGGGCTGCTGGAGGTGGGGATGCAGCTTGGCCAACTCGGCGGCGTCGACATCCACGGCGGCCTTGTGGGCCTCGCGGGCGAGATTCTGGGGTGCGTAGCCGGTGATGGCGAAGTCGAGGCGGACGCCGATGGTGAGCAGGAAGTCACAATTCTGCAAGGCGAAATTTGCGCCGCGAGCGGCTACGGAGCCGGGCCGGCCGACATAAGTAGGGTCGTCGCTGGGGACGAGGTCGGCGGCGCACCAGGTGGCGACGGTGGGGATGCACAGGAGGCGGCGCAACTGCTCGAATTCGGCGGTGGCACGGGCCAGGCGAATGCCGTTGCCGGCGAAGAGCAGTGGGCGCTCAGAGAGGCTCAGTTTTTCGATCAGCCGGCTGACCTGGTTTTGCAAGTCCAGAGTGCCGCTGGAATGCCCCAGCTCAGCAGGATCGAAGCTGCGCAGGATAGAGGGATCTTCGAGGGGAGATGCCTGGACGTCGAGTGGGATATCGATCCACACGGGGCCGGGCCGGCCGTTCGATGCGAGGTAAAGAGCCTTTTCCATGTGGTATCGGATCTTGCTGGGATCGAGGACGGTGACCGCGTATTTGGTGATCGGCTTCACGATGGAGACAATGTCGACTTCCTGGACGCCGAGTTGCCGCACACCGAGCGGACTGCCGTCTTTGTCAAACATTCGGTCAGGGCGCTTGACCTGGCCGGAAACGATGAGCATGGGGGTTGAGTCAAGCCAGGCTCCGGCCACGCCGGTCACGGCATTGGTGCCGCCTGGGCCGGTGGTGACCATGCAGACACCGAGCTGGTTTGTGGCCTTCGCGTAAGCTTCCGCACAGATGGCGCTGGCCTGCTCATGGGAATTGCAGACCGGCTGGATCTGGGTTTGGGCGCCGAGTGACTGGTTGAGATGCATGGCGCCGCCGCCGGTGACGAGGAAGACGTGCTTCACGCCCTGTTGGGCGATGAATTCCACAACGTAGTCAGAGAGTTTCATGCATTGAACCGTGGATCAAATTCACCAGGAGTCATGGGCGCGAGAAGACCTCCTGCGGTTGCAGTCGGCGTGCCAGCAGCAGCGCCTCGACTAGTTCGCGCACGGCGCCGTTACCGCCGGGGTGTTTGGCGACGAAATCGGCCTGCAGCAAAACGTCGCGGGCGGCGCTGGCTGGGGCGGCAGAAAAACCGGAGATACGCATTGCGGGCAGATCGTTGACGTCGTCTCCCATATAGCAAATCTGGGCGAGCTCGATGTGGGCCTGGGCGGCAAAATTCCGCAGGGCGTCTGCCTTGTCGCGGCAGCCTTTCACGACGTGGCGGATGTGCATTTTCTCCGCGTACCGGTCCACCAGTGGGCTATCTTCGCCGGAAATGAGCGCCAAGTGCATTCCGGCGCGTCGGGCCAGCGAAACGGCCATAATATCAGCGAAGCAAAAGCGCTTCCACTCTTCGCCGCCCGGCCCCCACCAGACGCCGCCGTCGGTGAGCACACCGTCTACGTCGAGCGCAATGGCGCGAATGCTTTCCAGGCCGGCTTTGCCGGAGTTCTCCTTCCCCATGGCGGATCACACCGCCGCGCCCACGCGGCGCAATTTCTTAATGATGGGAAATTCGCGCTCGTAGACGCGCTTGACGCCATCGCCCCTCGACTGCTCCCACAGGCGAATATCACGCACCAGGCGGGCGATGCCGTTTGGCTCGAGCGAAGCGGCCTGATCCGATCCCCAACTGGCCCGATCCGTGGTGATATGGCGCTCCACGCAGCATGCCCCGAGGGCCGCCGCGCAAACGCTGGTGGGAATCCCGGTTTCGTGGCCCGAGTAACCGATGGGAACGCCATACCGCGCCGCCATGGTGGGAATGGCGCGGAGGTTGAGTTCGTCATAATTGGCCGGATAAGTGCTCGTGGTATGCATCAGAACGAGATCCTCTTTGCCCACCACTTCAACGGCGTGATCGATCTCGGAGTAGGTGCTCATGCCTGTAGAAAGGATGATGGGCCTGCCGGTGCGGCGCACGTGCCGAAGCAAGTTGTCATCGGTGAGGGAAGCCGAGGCAATCTTGTAGACAGGAGGCTTGAACTCTTCTAGAAAATCGACCGAGCCCTCGTCCCACGGCGAAGCGAACCAGAGCATTTTCACGGAACGGCAAAAAGTGTCGATCTCCTTATATTCGTCGTAGCCGAATTCGAGGCCGTATTTCAAGTCGCCATTGGTTGGTCCGAAGGGATTTTCGCGTGACTTGGCCAGTTCCTCGGGCGTGTATACAACTTCAACGGTGCGCTTTTGGAACTTGACCGCGTCACAGCCGGCAGCAAGCGCGACGCTGATCAGGCGCTTGGCGAGATCGATGTCCCCGTTGTGATTAATGCCGATTTCGGCAACGATAAAACAGGGTTGATCGTCTCCCACCAGATGCTGGCCAACCTTTACACTACTCATGGAGATACTCCTACTGATCTCGCCGTCCCGGCAGGGCGAAATTGCCGACCCGAGCGACCGCAATACCACGTGGCGTGGCACGATGCCCATTCAAACCATGGTCCGGCGCACGCATTGTTGGGATTCCGGTCGATCAGGGAATCTGTATTTGACGATACCACATGAACTCACGCGCGCTCTTGCGTCCGGCGTCCTTGCCCGACGGCCTTGCGCCGATTACCTGGGGTCGCGGAACGACAGCCCAAACCCGAGGATGCGCCTATACTTCCCGCCCAGATTTATGCTGGTTGCATGAAGCCGTTGCCTGCCGAAGATTTAGTGCATATCCTCGCGCACACCGAGCACCTCTGGGAGAGAGCGCGGGGGCGGCGCATCTTTCTTTCCGGCGCAACCGGATTCTTTGGGGCGTGGTTGCTGGAGAGCCTGGCCTACTGCAACCGCACACTGAAGCTGGGACTCGCGGCCACCGTCCTGAGCCGCAATCCGAAAGCTTTTGCGCTGCGAATGGCGCATCTGGCAAGCGAGCCCTCAATCCGGATGCTTGAGGGTGACATCCGCGAATTCGAGTTTCCCGGGGAGCGATTCGACTACGTCATCCATGCTGCCGCGTCCACTTCGGCAGAGGCTGCCGCCTCGCCGCTCGAACTCTTGAGCACCCTGGTCGACGGCACCAGGCGGATGCTTGCTTTGGCCCAGACGGCGGGGGCGCGCAGATTTCTCTTCGTCAGTTCGGGCGCAGTTTATGGCCGGCAACCAGGTCACGTCACGCACATCCCCGAGGATTACCTGGGAGGGCCCGACTGGCTCGATCCTAACTCAGCTTATGCGGAAGGCAAGCGGGTTTCCGAGCAGATGTGTGCCCTCCATGCAAGAGAAGCGGAGACCGCATTTGTGATCGCTCGATGTTTTGCCTTCGTCGGGCCTCATCTGCCACTCAACCAGCACTTCGCGATCGGCAATTTCATCGCAGATGCGCTGGCAGGGAGAAACATCGCCGTCCGCGGCGACGGCACGGCCATGCGCTCCTATCTTTACGCGGCCGATCTCGCCATCTGGTTATGGACCATGATGCTGGAGGAACCCTCGGCGCAGGCGCGATTGCGGGTATTCAACGTAGGTTCGGGGCAAGCCATCAGCATTGGGAATCTGGCGCTCAATGTGGTGGAAGAGCTCGATCCTTCACTTCGCGTTGAGATCGCCCAACAGCCAATCGCCGGTATACCGCCGCCACAGTACGTTCCCGATGTGGGCAAAGCGGAACGAGCGTTGGGATTGCGGCCGACCATCGGACTTCGTGAGGCGATCAAGCGCACAGCTGCGTGGTATCGGTGAGTCCGCGCGGCTAGTGCGGATTAGGAAATTGTGTAGGGGAAAGTGTGTCCCCCCGGGGCTACAGCCCGAACGTTTTTGGGGCTGTTTTTCGGCACGACTGAACGCGTGCCCTGACCCGGTTCATTACACCTTTCTCATGGGCTTTAAAAAAAGTACGCCGGGGCTTTCCTACTCGGAAACGCAAGGCCATAGAGTCCGGGTAACTCCCATTTCAAAAAAGTGAATTGCCCCCATTGTTGGCCCCAAATCGCCGGGGCTGTCAAGGAAGATGGTGAAACATGAAGGGAAAGAAATAGCAGACAATAAAGACTTGGTTGACGTTTGAGATGAGATCGGAATGATCTGGAACGGGGTGGTGGTGGCCAGGGACGGGATTGAACCGCCGACGCCGGCCTTTTCAGGGCCGCGCTCTACCACTGAGCTACCTGGCCTCAGTGCTGATTACGTTGCATTTCCTGTGCGGGATTCCGGTCCAGGCCGGAACGGGTGGGACGTCCTCGAACAGTCGCCTGCAACTACTCGCTCAAGTATAGCAATACCCCGTAGCGGCGGCCAACCGCCTCTTGCCATACAGGTTCTTCGATCTCCCCGGCAATTCTGTCTTACCATCCGGCGCGGCTGTCCTACACTGTAAGGCAATCATGAACAATCCCCTAAGAGCCACCGCGCGCGCCGTAGCCCTGTCCTGTTTCGTCGGCCTCTCTACTTTTTGGGCAGTCGGCCAGCCCGCCTCAACCCCCTCCGTCCATTCGGTGGCGCGAACCGGGAAAGCAGACTCCGGCCGCGGAGCCGAAGCTCGCGCCGCGCGCGCTTACGATGAGGCACGGCGCGAAGGACCGCTGGCCGTCTACGCATTTCTCCATCAGTTCCCCAAGGGCGCCGACCTCCACGTGCATCTATCCGGCGCTGTCTACGCTGAGACCCTCATTCGCGAAGCGGCCGAGGACGGGCTCTGCGTCGACACGGTTGCGCTTCGGCTCGTTCGTCCTCCATGTGACGACCCGTTGGTTCCAGCAACTCGCTTGACCGGTGTCCTCAGCAATGCCGACCAGGATCTCTACGACCGTCTGGTCAATTCGCTTTCCATGCGCAGCTTCGTGCCCACGCCGGGCTTTAGCGGCCACGATCAGTTCTTCTCGGTCTTTGGGAATGGGTCACCGTCCCTATCGAAGTTCGGCGCCCTCAAGAACCACGCCGGGGAGTGGGTCGATGAAGTGGCCGCACGTGCAGCCAATCAGAACCAGCAATACCTCGAGCTGATGCAGACGCCGCCTTTTGGACACGCCGCGCGTATCGCTGCCGAGATCGGCTGGCCCGCCAGCGGCCCGGTCGATTTCGCTCAGATGCGGCAGGCGCTGCTCGATCGCGGCCTGCGCGACGAGGTGCCCGACGACATGGACAATGCGCGCCAGGCCGAGGCACAGCGGCGCAGCCTCGAGCACTGCGGCACCGCCCGGGCCGAGCCGGCTTGCCAGGTTGAGATTCGCTACATCTACCAGATCCTTCGCGCTAATCCCCCCGCCGTCGTTTTCGCGCAGACTCTGCTTGGTTTCGAGACCATCGAACGCAGCATCGAGTCCGGCGAACCCGGATTTGTGGGCATCAACTTTGTGCAGCCGGAAGACGGCTACGTCTCCATGCGCGATTACACCCTGCAGATGAACATGGTCGGCTACCTGCACTCTGTTTACCCGAAGGTCCACATCACTCTGCACGCCGGCGAACTGGCTCCCGGAGTGGTGCCACCCGAGGGTCTGCGGTTCCATATCCGCCAGGCCGTTGAACTGGGCCACGCCGAGCGCATCGGTCACGGCGTCGACATCATGTACGAAGACGATGCCAGAGGGCTGCTGCGCGAGATGGCCGCAAAGCACATCATGGTCGAGATCAACCTCAGTTCCAACGAGGGAATTCTGGGCGTAAAGGGCGAATTGCATCCGTTTCCCATGTATCGCGCCGCGCACGTGCCGGTGGCGCTTTCCACCGACGACGAGGGTGTCAGCCGCATCGAAATCACCCACGAATACACCCGCGCCGCCGTCGATTACCGCCTCACGTATAGCGACCTGAAGGAATTGGCGCGGACGGGGATGGAGCACGATTTTCTGCCGGGCGAGAGCCTGTGGGCCAGGCCGGATGAGTTCACCATCGCAAGGGGCGGGTGCCGGGGGCAGGTCCTCGGCTCCGAGAAACCGTCTTACGCTTGTAAGACATTCCTGGCGGGCAGTGAAAAGGCCGCCGCACAGTGGGAGCTCGAACGGCGTTTCCGCGAATTTGAAGCGAGATTTTAAGGGAAGGCTGGGACAGGGAAATATCTCAAGCAACGCATCGTCTTATCATGATGTATTGATAACTGCATAAATATACTCGTATGCACATTTCTATCGCATCATGATATCTTGATATGTTTTTGGAGCGGAAACTACCGCCGTCCGAAAGCCCTCGGACGCACCGGCGGTGTCACAGGAAGATGGGTCTTTCCCGAGGGAAACACCGCCAGGAAGCGATCCTGCCCCTCGCCGGAGCTCGCCGTTTCCACGCCTTCCATTTCCTTAAAGGCCAGGTGGAGCAAACGCCGTTCGCGGCTGTTCATGGGCGGAAACGCGTAGGGAACGCCGGTCTTGCGCACCTTTTCCGCTGCCGTCTCGGCGGCCATGCGCAATTCTTCCGCCCGCAGCGCCTTGAAGTTCCCCGCGTCAAAACTGACCAGGTCGTGCTCGCGCTGGTCCAGCCGAAGCATCTGCGCAGCCAGCGTTTCCAGGGCGCGTAGCAGCTCGCCATTGTGCTGCGTCACCAGGGGGACGTCCGGCCCGCTCAACTCGACGTAGATGACCCGCGCTTCTAGCCCCTGCGGATCGCGCGCGCCGTCCCCCGCCGTAATGCGGAACTTCAAGCGAAACCCGCCGAGCTTGTTCATGTTGGAGAGGAATCCCGCGATTTTCTGGGCAGCCTGCTGGAGGTCTTCAATCGGCATGACAGAACAGTATCGCAGAGCCGGGCGGGCTGGCCCCATCGAAAATTGGCAAAACCAGTCGCGGAAGCCGCCTTCGGGAACGCCGCGCAACTCGCGGATGCGAGAATCGAAAGTGCATGGATCCCATTCAATTGAATCCGGTCGAGGCGCGGGTTCTGGGAGCACTGGTCGAAAAGGAAGTGACCACCCCCGAGTACTACCCGCTCTCGCTCAATGCGCTGATCAATGCGTGCAACCAACGCTCCAACCGCGAGCCGGTAACCAACCTGGACGAGGACACAGTGCGATCGGCGCTGCGCCGGCTGGAGGACAAGCGGCTTGCCGGCCCGGTGCGCGGAACCGAAGCCCGCGTGACCAAGTACGAACATACCTTGGGCGAAGTGTTCAATCTGAACCGTGCGGAGACGGCGCTGCTCTGCGTGCTGTTGCTGCGCGGCCCGCAGACCCCGGGCGAATTGCGCGGCCGAACGGAACGCATGCACCGATTCGAAGAGATCTCAGATGTGCTCGGCGGCCTGCAACGGCTGATGGAACGCGATCCGCCGCTGGCCGCCGTGTTGCCGCGCCAGCCGGGAACCAAGGAGTCGCGCTATGCGCACCTGCTTTGCGGGCCGGTGCAAGCGGCAGCCGAAGCGGCGCCGGCACCAATTGCAGCGGGAACCGCCGGCAGCGACGAGCGGATCGACAGGCTGGAAGGGAAGGTGGCGGAGTTGGAGAACAAACTTGCCACGCTGACTGCGCGGATCGAGGATCTGTTCGGGGATTGAAGGGGCTCCTACTCAACAGTGAAGCAGACGTTCATACCAGGAACACCCGCAAGGAACTCATAGAGGGCGTTAAAGTGCTCGCGCTGCGTCCCGGGATTCTGGTGACTCGCCCAGATTGCTCCCGGATCACCGCACTGCAGCTCAAGGGACCCACGGATGACAAGCGGAACTTGATGTTTCCTGGTTGCCCCTAGAATCCGCGCTCTCAAAGTCGGCGTCTGGTTTCGAATTGCGATCTGCTTCTGACTGTCCCCACCGTGACTGACTTGATCAACCACGGCTTGAGTTACGGCAAGGGTGATGCAATCCAAGCGACACCCCCTTTCAATTCCACTCAACCCGCAGGTTCAGATCAGCTCATAACCCGCGAACCAGTAGCCGATCTCGAAGCTCGCCGTTTCTTCGCCGTCTGAACCGTGGATGGCGTTCTCCTCGATGGATCCGGCAAACTTGTGGCGAATGGTTCCCGGCTCCGCATTGGCAGGATTCGTCGCCCCCATCAATTTGCGCAGATCGGCAATCGCGTTTTCCTTTTCCAGAACCATCAGCACAATCGGCCCGGACGACATAAACGTGGTCAGAGAATCGAAGAACGGCCGCTCCTTGTGCACGGCATAGAAGCCTTTCGCTTCATCCTTTGAAATGGACTGCTTTTTGATGGCGACGATCTGAAATCCTGCCTTCTCGATTTCGGCCAGGATGGCGCCGGTGTGTCCCTTGCGGACCGCGTCCGGCTTGATGATGCTGAACGTGCGTTGCGCCACTTGCTTGTGTTCCTCCAGGAAGTTTCGACTCCTCTCTTATTGTACCGGTCCGGCAATCTCCGCTGCCGCCACTGGCCGCCCGTCTGCTAGAGTGTCGGCATGCTTCGCGCGACTGTTTTTTGCTGCCTGCTCGCCGCCTCGCCTGCCGTGCCGCTGTTTGCCCAGAGCACACCCCAGCCAACACCTTCGCCCTCCGAACTCCGCGTCTTCGATCCCACCCTGATCGACGCTACGGTGGATCCTTGCCAGAATTTTTATCGCTATAGCTGCAACGGCTGGTTCAAGAAGAATCCTCTGCCGCCGGACCAGACCTCGTACGGCCGTTTTACCGAACTCTACGAGCTGAACCGCGTCCACCTCAGGCAGATTCTCGAGGCCGCCGCATCGGCGCACCCCGCGGCACGCAGCGCCAATGAGCAGAAGATCGGCGACGAGTACGCGAGTTGCATGGATGTATCCGCCATCGACAAACAGGGTATGGCGCCGCTCCAGCCGGAGCTGGACCGCATCGCCGCTCTCACTTCTGTCAACGATCTTCCCGCCCTGCTGGGGCATCTGCATCGCATCGGGGTGAATGCGTTCTTCGCCATGAGCTCCGGCCAGGACTTCGCCAACGCAGACCGCGTGATCAGTTTCTACTACGCCGCCGGCCTGGGGCTGCCGGAGCGCGATTACTACACCCGCACCGATTCGAAATCGGTGGAGCAACGCCGCCAGTATGTGGAGCACGTGGCCAAAATGTTCACGCTGGCCGGTGAGCCGCAGTTACCGGCCAGCCAGGATGCCGCGACAGTCCTGGTCATTGAGACGCGCCTGGCCAAAGCCTCCCTCACCATCACCGAGCAGCGCAATCCGCAGAATCTGAACCACCCCACCGATCTCACCCTATTCGGCGGCTCGCTAACGCACTTCACGCTCGCCTCCTAT
>Ga0307373_10010705_pt1 | contig 13438 bp, 15 predicted proteins | sample OX2MG_FD_202534 | JGI IMG/M metagenome (GOLD analysis project Ga0307373, IMG submission 202534) | Soil microbial communities from Risofladan, Vaasa, Finland - OX-2 | ecosystem: Environmental > Terrestrial > Soil > Coastal area > Acid sulfate soil | place: Finland: Risofladan, Vaasa | collected... | reverse complement strand
TATTTAGAATTCAACCTTGAGACAGCAAGAGAATGGTATCTCAGACGGAAGCTAGATCCATCATCCGGCTCTATGTGGAAGAGGGCCTTTCGAGAGACAAGATTGCCCTTATTCTGGGTCTTCCCCATTCAAGGATCACCAACGCTCTCAGAAAGTCTGGAATAAAGATGAGACCTCCAAGGACACCTATAATCGTCACTGAGCTCACAATCTCTAACCCTCCGCCGCCCCGCATCGAGAGCTGGGAGAATCAGGTCGTCGTCCGACATCAAATCCGGCTCACTAGAAAGTTAGCATACCTACTGGGATGGATTGTGGGGGACGGATACTCAAACAGGCGAGAGATTGACGCCATCGTGTCGTTGCGAGAGCGCAAGTTGATTGAGCATCCCGTCAAGGCTTTGTTAGCGCGCTTTGGGACGATTCTCGTAGTTCCAAGAAATGGAGCTCTGATTATTCGTTGCCTTTCAACCGAACTTGCAAGAGTACTTTGCACGGCCACCGGACAACGGTATTGGAGGAACGTCGACTTGATCCTTGAGTTCCGAAGGTACACGGCATCATTCATTGCCGGCTTTTGGGACGCGGATGGCGGCGTCTTTCGAAGCCAACGGGTCCTTCAGGGCTCATCTCTACAACTCGAACCTCTTTCTGCTCGAAAAGGTAGCAGACGCCCTTTCCCGTCACTTCGGGATAGAAGTCACATTGTACAAGAGGAAGGCGAACGAATTCTCACTGGACTCGAAGATTCACCAGCAGGCAGACCGATTCGATCTCTATGTCCAATCAGGGGGGAAACAATCGCTGGGCCAGATACATAGGAACACAGATGCTCTTGCCCTGGAAGAAGCCAAGATGTTAGCAAGGTCATGCGGGCGATTTCGTTCGGCACATGACAACCCCCGCATTTGACGGGTTGCAAGCAACCCCCAAAAGCGTTTCCGCCCGGCTAGGAGACCAGCTTCAGGAGGTCGCGGAGCGGCAGCGTGTTCGCGACGTCCTTCGCCTCGAGCCAGGCCCTCCTCGCCACAGCGATCCCGAACTGGACGTTCTTGAGCTCCCCCGGGGAGTGGGCGTCGGAGTCGACCACGAGCCTCACCCCCGCCTGCATCGCCCTCCTCGCCCAGACCTCGTCCAGGTCGAGCCTGTTCGGGGCGCCGTCTATCTCGAGCATCTTGCCGTTGTCCTTGGCCGTCTTGATCACCTTGGGGAGGTCGAGCGGGTTGGGCTGCCTCCTGCCGATGATCCTGTTCGTGGGGTGGAAGAGTATGTCGACCGAGGGGTGCTCAAGGGCCTTCACCGCCCTCTCGGTGAGCTTCTCGGGAGGCTGTCTGTAGGCCTGGTGTATCGAGGCGCCGACGATGTCGAACTGGTCGAAGAAGCTCCTCTCAAAGTCGAGGCTCCCGTCTGACCTCACCTCCGCCTCCACCGCCTTCAATATCCGGAACGGCTTGAGCTTCTCGTTGAGGTCGTCTATCGCCTTCCACTGCCTCCTGAACCGCTCCTCGTTGAGCCCGTTCGCGATTCCCACGGAGACCGAGTGGTCGGTGAAAGCGATGTACTCGTAGCCGCTCTCCATCGCGACCCGCGCCATCCTTTCGAGTTCGGCGCTGCCGTCGCTCCATGTGCTGTGCATCTGGAGGTCTCCCCGGAGGTCCCGTACCGTCACGAGGTTCGGGAGCTTACGCTCCCTCGCCGCCTCCACCTCTCCTCTCGCCTCCCTCAGCTCGGGCGGGATGAACGCCAGACCGAGCTTCGAGTAGACCGCCTCTTCGGTCTTGCTAGCGATGACCCTCCCGCTCTTGGCTTCCGCGAGGGCGTACTCGTTCAGCTTCCAGCCCCTCTCGATCGCGAGGCTCCTGAGCTCTATGTTGTGCTGTTTCGACCCCGTGAAATAGATGAGCGCCGCCCCGAGCTCGTCCCCCTTCACGGTGCGCAAGTCGACCTGCGTCCCGGTCTTCAGGAAGACGCTCACCTTAGTGGGCCCCTGCTCGATTACCCTGTCGACCAGAGGGTAGCTCACGAACGCGTCCGCGCCCTTTGCGTCGGTCGTCAGGAGGTCGATGTCGCCGACCGTGTTGGCGCCCCTCCTGAGGCTCCCCGCGGGGTGGACGTCGATTCCCTTCTCGTCGAAGTAGCTCACCAGCTGCGCCGCCAGCTGGAACGCCTCGACCAGGAGCATCCTCGAACCCCCCTCCTTGATCTTCTCGACCTCCTCGGCGAGCTTCTTGGCCATCACCTGGCCCACCGCCTCCGTGAGCACTCCCGAGGCGAGCCCGACCCGCAGGTCTTCGATGCTCTTGACGTGGTAGCTCTTCGCGAGCTTGAACGCAGTCTTCGGCCCTATGCCAGGGACCTTCATGAGCTCGAGGGTCCCCGTGGGGACATTCTTCTCCATCTTCTCGAGCGCCTCGAGCCTTCCGGTCCTGAGGTACTCGTCGACCTTCTTCGCGATGGCATCGCCGACGTATTTTATCTCCTGCAGCTCTCCCCGCTTCCACACATCCTCCACGTCCTCCTCCAAGTTCCGGATACTCGTGGCCCCTCTCCTGTAGGCGATGACCTTGAACCTGTCCTCCCCAGCAGCCTCCGAGGCCTGTGCCATCTTGTCCAGGAGCTCTGCCACGTCGTGGTTCCTCATCGCGCCCTCACCTCCTCCACCATCCGAACTCCTTGGGGACCTTCGCAGTGGTCACCTCTCCGTCCCCGCGTTTCGATATCTCTACGTCGTCCTCTATCCTGACCCCGAGCTTCCCCGGGATGTATGCGCCCGGCTCCACGGTGAAGACCATCCCAGACCTCAGGCGCTCGCGGCCGCCCGCGACTATGTAGGGCGCCTCGTGGACCTCGAGCCCGAGCCCGTGCCCCGTCCTGTGTATGAAGTACTTCGCGAGCCCGTCCTTCTCTAGCGAACCACGCGCGGCGGCGTCGACCTTCCCGGTGGCGACGCCCGCCTTCGCCGAGCCGATTGCCTTCTGCTGAGCCGAGAGGACGCTGTGATAGACCCTCTCCACCTCGGCCCCGCCTCCGAGCACGAACGTCCTCGTGATGTCTGCCGCGTATCCTGCGTAGGAGCTGACGACATCTACCACCACGCTATCGCCCCGCCCGATCTTCTTGGTGGACGTCACCGAGTGGGGGTCGGCCGCCCTCGCCCCCGACTGGACCATCGGGTCCACTTCCTCGGCGCCTCCAGATTTGGCGTCTTCGAAGATGAAGCGCGCCAGCTCCTTCTCGGTCATTCCCTCGCGGAGCGCGTCGGGAACCCTGAGGATCGACCCTGAAAGGATGGCGGCCGACCTCCTAAGCAGCTCGAGCTCCTCCGGTTCCTTGACCTCCCTTATGGATTGGAGGATGCCGTCCGCGGGCTTGACCTTCAATCCCTTCCTGAGGAGGTGGTCGAGGAATCCGAACGGGACCCTGCCGTCGCACCCCCACCTGCCCTTCGAGCTGATTTCTCCGAGCAGCTCCTTGAACGCCCCCGAAGGCCCTTCTGTGTCGTCCCACGCGTGCACCGTGAGGGGGATGGAAACGCGGAACGGCCCGGCCTCGAGCTTCGGGGCGAGGAGGTGCGCTTTCCCGTCGCTCTGGACCAGGAGGAGGAAGGGGCGCTCGAAGAGGTGCGCACTGACGCCCGTGTAGTAGATGAGGTTGGGCCCTGGGGCGATTATCGCTCCCTCGAGCCCTGCAGACCGCAGCTCCTTGGCGAGCTTTCCGGTCCGCCTCTTCAATATTGAAACTGCAGGCGCGGGAGCCAACTCCACTTGACTAGCTTCCCTGCTTATATCTCTCGATAAAAATGGTTGGCTCGCTCTCGCTTTGGGGATCCTGCAAGACCTGACGTACGGCGCTGCCAAGCGCTGGATAGCCGGCAAGGACATGGAGACAGCCCTGGCCAAGGCCAAGGAGGCTAACGCGAAGGGGCTGGGGGCCATCCTGAACTATCTCGGGGAGGACGTGAAGGACCCTTCAGTCGCCGAGTCGCACTTCAAGGAGTACGTCAAGCTGCAGCGCGCCATCGGAGGCGCACGAATCGACGGCTGCGTCTCCGTGAAGCTGACACAGTTCGGACTGGGCGTCCTCGAGGACTCGGCCGTCCTGGAGAAGGCCGCGCAGCTCGTAGAGGAGGCCGAAGGCATGGGACGGATGCTCTGGCTCGACATGGAGGGCTCGGCCGTGACGACGCGCACGCTACAGATCCACTCGAAGCTGCTCGAGGCCCACAAGAACGTCGGCGTCGCCCTCCAGGCCTACCTCAGGCGAAGCGAAGAAGACCTGAAGAACCTCATGGACGTCGGCGGGAAGGTACGCCTTGTGAAGGGCGCGTACAGGGAGCCTTCCGACCTCGTCTTCCGCTCGCGCCAGCAGGTCACCGAGAACTACCTCAAGCTGATGAGGACCCTCTTCGAGAAGGGGCAGGGGTTCGCCGTGGCGACTCACGACTCGAGGCCCATCAGGGAGGCCCAGAAGCTCCACGAGTCGAGCCCCAACACGAAGTTCGAGTTCGAGATGCTGAGGGGGATACGGGACGACCTCAAGCTCGAGCTCGCGAGGGCCGGCTACAGGGTGGTCGACTACATGCCGTACGGCGAAGAGTGGTATCCTTACTCGGTCCGCAGGATAAAGGAGCACCCGAGCAACGTATGGCTGCTCCTGCGTTCAATCTAGCCTCGAGGGCCCGCACCTACCAATCTTAATAAGACGGGCGACTCGGATTTTTCGAGTAACAACCGGAGAGAGCTGGCATGGCTTTAGACCCCCTCGAACTCGGCACGATAGCGGCCATCATCTTGGTCTTCTTCCTTTGGGGCCCGCAGAAGATCCCAGAGCTCGCAAGGATGGTGGCCCAGGCAAGGAGGGAGTTCGACAAGGCGTCCAGGGAGTTCCAGAAGGTCTCGACCGAGATTCAGAACGGCACGAGCCCGTTCTTGGCGACCTCGCTCCCCGCCAAGGCGACGGCCGCGGCGCCCGCGCTGCCTCAGTCCTCGCAAAGTAGCGTCGCGCCCTCCCTGCCACAGCCAGCCTCCAAGACCGGAGACCAGCTCCTCATCGAGGCCGCAAGGAGGCTGGGGATCCCGACCGGGGGCAAGACGCGAGAGCAGATCCAACAGGAGATCATAGCGATGGCGCAGCGCCGGCCATCATCCGGAGACTCGCCGCCGGCGCCGGCGGGCGATTCGACCCCGTGATTGGTTGAAGTAGTTAGTATCATCTGCTCAAGTAAGATAGACTCGAATTCGAAAATATCGTGATGTCCATATCAACTTGACATGAGCACCTACACGACAGGACAGACATGGGGAGCCCTTCGGAAGGCCTGGAAGGCGTACAAGATCGCAAAGGTCCAGCACGACACGCCCAAGATGAAGGAATACTCTGAGAGGATACGCACCCTCCAGACTCAGCTTGGCGTTCCGCAGTCCACCTTCGTAATCTAGGCTTCTAGGAGAGGGCAACCCCCTCTCTTTATTTTTCCAAGAAGAGGAGAGGGGGACTAGATGAGCTCAGAGTTCCCTTTCGAGTTCCGCGAGAATAGCCCTGACCCACGCGTCGCCCATGTTCAGGCCCTTGAACGCGTCGCGCAGCCCCTTCTCGTTCTCGTCCACAAGCTGGTTGACAACTCCCTTCTCGTCCCACCCTCCCGTCGCGCCCCCGCCCACCGCCTTTGAGACCTCCCTCATCGCGAGGTTCCTGAGGTGGAGGAGGACGGACCTCTCGTCCTCGATGTCGGCGAGCTTCCTGTCTATCTCTTTGATCAGGGACGCCAGCGGGCGGAGCTTTTTGTTCTCCTCCGGTCGCTGCATCACCTCTGCTAGCATCCTGAAGACCTCGCCCGAGGAGCCGGGCAGGTCCAGCTCCGGGAGCGGATCGAACTCGACCACCCTGGCCCTGAAGAGGTTGGGGGCGAAGTCGATGGTGAGCGAGATGCTCCTGTTCAGCAAGTACTCCTTCCTCTTGGGACCGTGGGGGCTCGCCTCCATCTGGGACGAGACCACGCCCGTGTCCTCCATGGCGTCGAGGTGCTTCGCGACCAACTGCTGGCTGAAGCCGAGCTCCTTTGAGATGCGAAGCTGGTAGCTGGGCTCTTTGCTTAGCTGCCTGATGATCTTGCGCCTGACCGGATTCTCGACCGTCAACAAGACGGAGTCGATTCCAGTATCATCTTCCTCAATCTTTGTCATTTTCCTTCTAGTTCCCGCAATCCTGTCCCTTTGCCGCTGCACTGGGGCAAGCTATGCGTATAATCTAGACCTCTCGTGCGTATAAAGGCTTCCATCCGCCGAGGCTGTCCTCTGGAAGCTCGCGGAGTTCGCAAAGGGCTGCCATTAGCTAGTATAGCAATAAATAGTGAGGGCAGAGCTTTGCGCCATTAGCTAGTTTTGAGCTCGGCCGACCTGGTGGTCAAGAACGGGAGGGTCGCCGTGTCGTCAACCCTTCGCAGCTGGGCGGTCGCCGCGAAAGACGGGAAGATTGCTTGGGTGGGCGCGAACTCGAGCGCGCCGGAAGCCGACAAGGTCATCGACGCTTCAGGGCTCATCGTCCTGCCTGGTGTCATCGACGTCCACGTCCACATGCGAGACCCAGGGGCCACCTACAAGGAGGACTTCAGGAGCGGGACCGCCGCGGCCGCCGCGGGAGGCGTGACGACAATCTTCGACATGCCCAACAACGCTACCCCGACCGAGGACGTCGAAGCCCTGAGGACGAAAGCCAGGGCTGCCGACGAGAGGGCCTTGGTCGACTATGCCCTCTACGGCGCGCTTACAAGAGGCAATTCGACAGAGATGATCCCCCTGGTCTACGCCGGAGTCGTTGGCTTCAAGTGGTACATGGCGGAGACCACGGGGAAGGTCGCGCCGCCGCCTGAGGAGGAGCTGCACAAAGACCTCGCTCTCCTCGGAAAAGCGGGCAGGAGGGTCTCCGTGCACGCTGAGGACGACCAGATAGTCCAGAAGCGGATATCGAGGTTGATGGAGATGGGGAGATCCGACGCCGTCGCCCACTACGAGTCGCGCCCGGAGATCGCGGAGGAAAAGGCGGTGCGCCGAGCAATAAGCCTCGCGCGGGAGGCCAGGTGCAATCTTCACATCGCCCACCTCAGCAGCTCCGCCGGGGCGAGGGCGGTCAGGGTGGCGAAGCGCTCTCGTCGAGGAGGCGGGTCGGGCGTGACCGCCGAGACCTGCCCGCAATACCTCATGCTCGACAAGGACGACTATGCCAGGAAGGGCTCGATGATGAAGTGCAACCCGTCGATCAAGAGAAAGGAGGACAGGCTCGCCCTTTGGACGGCAGTGAGGGACGGGACGGTCGACATGATCGCGACCGATCACGCGCCTCACACCATCGAGGAGAAGACCTCGGGCACCTCGATCTTCGAGCAGGCCTCCGGATTCCCAGGGCTGGAGACCTCGGTCGCGCTGATGCTCACGTGCGTCAACCGAGGCCTTCTCTCGCTCTCCAGGTACGTGCGGCTCACCTCGGAGGGCCCTGCCAAGGCCTGGGGCCTGTACCCGAAGAAGGGGAGTATCACCATCGGCGCGGACGCGGACTTCACGATCGTCGACACGAATAGGGAGTGGAGGATAGACCCCGCGAGCTTCGTCAGCAAGGCGAAGTACAGCCCCTTCGAGGGGTTCAAGGCCAAGGGGGCGGCCGTCTACACGATAGTGAGGGGCGGCGTCGTGATGGACCACGGCCACATCGACTCCAGGAGCAGAGGGGAGATGCAGAGGCCCCCTTTGACGAACGGCTCGGATCGCCTGAATCGGAGGGATGGCTGACCCGGATGGACGCGTACAGGGTCGCCCGCCCGATCCTCTTCGCCCTTGGCCCCGAGACGGCCCACAACGTCGGGTTGAGCCTCATGCGCTTCGCATCTAAGATACAGGTCGAACCCATGCCTGTCAAGACCGCTCTCGGGGAGCTGGCCAACCCACTTGGCCTTGCTGCGGGTTACGACAAGACTGGGACCCATCTCAAGAGCCTCGCCAGGCTCGGTTTCGGCTACATCGTCGCGGGGACTTTCACCGTCTCGCCCTGGCCGGGAAATCCAAAGCCGAGGGTCGCCAGGAACGAAGAGGACAAGACCCTAGTGAACGCGCTCGGGTTCCCCAATCCAGGGATAGACGCGTTCATCGACAACCTCTCATCCCAGAAGGCGCCGGACGTCCCTATCGTCGCCAGCATAAGCGGCAAGACCATGGAAGACGTCCTAGGTTGCTACTCCAAGGTCCAGCGGCACGTGGCGGGCGTCGAGCTAAACCTGAGCTCTCCCAACACTCCCAACCTCCGCGACCTGCGGGAGTCGACCGCCTTCGCCCAGCTCGCCCAAGCGCTGAAGGACGCGAAGTCCAAGCCGACCTACCTCAAGACCCCCCCATACTCGGACGATGCGCAGTTCGACGGCGTGATGCGCCTCGTGAAGAAATGGGAGTCTCTGGGATTCGAGGGCGTGACCGCCTCCAACTCGGTTCCAGTCGAGGACGCGCGGATGGCCGTGGGGAAGGGGGGCTGGAGCGGACCGCCGCTCCTCGAGCACACCAAGAAGGCGGTCGAGCGCATCAAGGCGTCGGTCGGCCCCCACTTCGAGGTAAACGCCTGCGGGGGCATCAGCAGCGCAGCGGAGGCAGCCTCGCTCCTGGAGCTCGGCGCCACCACAATCCAAGTCTTCACGGCGTTGGTCTACCAGGGACCCCCGTTGGTTAGAAGCATTCTCGAGGACGCGGCGACGAGACGGGCGATTCAAGCGAGGATGAGCGCGACCCGGGCGGGACAGTCGCCCGACGCGACGAAACAAGCCTAGCTAGCCCGTTTTCCGCCTCCTAGGGCGCCATGTGAGCCACAACGCTTAATCTGCAACTCGGCGCTCGCTGGAGCCGTGATAGGCTTCGCGGAAACCTTCGGGGCGACTCTCGGCGCGTTCCTGGTTCCCACTTTCCTCGGACTCTTGATGATCTCCGCCGTGGCGCGCTACGTCAGCCCGAGGTATCTGGTTGCCTTCGCCGTCGGCCTCTACCTCTGGTTCTTCTCGGACACCATGGGCGATGCCTCCCTCCTCGGAGTCAGCGAGGGGTTCGCGGGTGGCCTATGGCACGTAGCGCTCTGGGTGGTGTTCGTGCTGGGTCTCTTGGTCTTCTTCTCGGTCGACACCAGGATGTTCACGGAAGGTTCGCCAGGCGAATCTCTGGGCTTCGCGATACCACTGCTTGTGGCTCTGGCGATAGGGGTACACGGTTTCGGCGAGGGCGCGGCTGTAGGCGCCACCGCCGCCACCTCCCCCAGCACGAGCTTGGCCGATGCATTTGGCGGGCTCTCTGCCGCCGCGTCGTTCTTGCTTCACAAGGGGCTCGAGCCCATGATGGTGGGCGCAGCATACTGGGCGTATGCGAAGGACCACGCCAGGGACACGGTGGGGCGCCTGAAGGACCTTTCGATACTCACGCTGACCTTCGCGCTCCCGGGGATCGTCGGCGGGGCGACGTCATACTATCTGGTTCAGGCGTATCCCAGCGTCGACTTCACCTACGTCTTCGCGCTCGGGCTAGGCGCATCAATCTACGCGGCCACCAGGCTCGCGAGACCGCTCTACCAAGGCGGCGGCTCGAAATCCGAGTCCATGAGGACGGCGTTGGCAATGGTGCTCGGCTTCGCGTGTCTTTATTTGGCTGCGCTCCTTCATGCCTAAGGAGGGCCAATCAGGATGAACTCGAACCAACGCGTGGTCCTCGTGGTCCTGGTTGTGCTGCTCGCCGGCGCCAGCGCGACCGCAGCCTTGTACCTGGTTAGCCAGGGCGGGAATGGGGGGTCCAGGCCGCTGCCGCCGGGCTGCGCGAAGCCCGCTGGCGGCTTCCTCATAATTGCGAGCGACACTGGTTACAACGACAGCATCGGCCACGGTGCGCCAGAGAAGAACTGGCCCATCGTGACGGTCCAGCAGGGACAGAACGTCACCATCGTGGTCTGCAACATCGACGTGCAGGCCCACGGGTTCCAAGTAAGCCACTATTACGACGCGAGTAACGGTCACGGCGAGGTCACCCTCACCCCCGCTCAGGTGATCAAAGTGAGCTTCACCGCCAACCGGGTCGGCTCGTTCGACATCTATTGCGAGATTTTCTGCTCGATCCACGTCTACATGCAGAGCGGGCTCCTGAACGTCACAGCCAGCTAGTCCGATGATCAGCAGCCTAGGAGTCCGATTCGCCGGAGCCTTCCGCGCGCCTTATCCAAGTCCGTGAGGCCCAGATCAACAACAGCGGAACGGCCCAGAGATAGTATCTAATCGAGCCCCCGTTCGCGATGGCTATCGTGAAGAAGGTGGGGAGCGCCGAGATTCCGAAGATCAGCCCGCAGACGAACCAGCTTACACCCTCGATCCTGTATTGCCGCATCAGGGCCTTGGGGATGAGGTTCCGCTCCTCGTCCGCGAGTGTGAGCGTGAACCCGCCAAGGATCGCGAACATCGCTCCCAGGTCCAGGGCATAGAGGGTCGAGGTGGCGTCCGCGAAGGCAGCCGTGTTGGTCGGGCCGGGGGTGTTCCTGATAAGGTTGAAGAGGAACGGCTCCACCGAGACGCAGAATAGCAGGAGGATGTTCAGGTTGGTCACTCTCCTCGATTCCAGCGGAAAGACGGACATGATGCGGGTATAGCGGAGCCACATCGTGATCAGGATGAGGAAGCTGAACCCGAAGGTCGCGAGGTCGTTGTAGATTCCCTGGACGCTCGTCGGCGGGCTGCTCACGAGTGAAATCGCCCCGACCGAGAGGGCTAGCCCGAAGATCAGGTCGGCGAGCGACTCTATCCTCGCCCTCGGCTTCGCCCGGCCTTGCTCCGATTCATCCAAGGCTTCGTCTTGACCGCCGAGGCCAAGGTCGGCTTAAATGTGTTAGATGGGAGCTCGAGCTCGTCGCTGTCGGCCTTATCAATGGGCGGGGCCTTGTGGCCGTGGCTTGGGAGAAGTCCGCCTGGGGACCTCGGGATGGTCCTACAAGGAGTGGGAAGGTCCCTTCTACCCGAAGGGGGAGAAGAAGAAGCTCACCTACTACTCCAAGTTCTTCGATACTGTCGAGATCGACTCAACCTTCTACGGGTACCCGAGCAAGGGCATGATCCTGGGGGCAACGAAGAGCACCCCGCCCGGATTCATCTTCAGCGCCAAGCTTCCCAAGCTCTTGACGCACGAGAAGAAGCTCGACTTGGAGAGGGGCGTCAAGGAGGACCTCTTCAGGTTCCTCCACCTCATGAAGCCGCTCATCGAGGAGGGCAAGCTCGGCCCGCTTCTGATCCAGCTTCCCCCGAGCTTCGGATACTCCGACGGCCTGAGGAAGCTCGGCGGCTTCCTTGACGTCCTTCCGGCCGACGTCTCCTTCTCCGTCGAGTTCCGCAACAAGTCCTGGCTGGGGATGGCCGACGCCCTGGACATGCTCAGGGGACACAACGTCGCAGTCACCACAGTCGACGAGCCGCTCCTACCTCCCGACACCACGACCACCGCGGATTTCGCCTTCGTGAGGTGGCACGGCCGAGGCGGCAGACCCTGGTACAACTACCGGTACCGGCAGGACGAGCTTCAGGGCTGGAGCAAGAAGGTCGAGGCGATCGCCACCAAGACGAAGAAGGTCTACGGCTACTTCAACAACCATTTCCACGGGTTCGCCGTGGAGAACAGCCTGAAGATGATGGACCTCCTGGGCTCGGCGAGCGCCGAGCAACGGAAGCTGCTAGCTCAGGTCAGCAATAGGATCGACTCGGGGTTCAAGAAAGAGCAGCTGACCTTGCTGTAAGGGCCGCCTGGAACGCTTAATAATGGCTGGATAAGCCAGCCATGTCTAGAACTCACTTGCCAACAAAGGCAACCTACGGCATCGCCGTCACTCTTGCGGCCCTCTTGATAATCAGCGCCACGGCGGGGGCCTACTACTACTACGAATACCAGCAGGCGACGCAATCGAAGAATCAGTACTTGGGCGAGTTGACGACCGCGGCGAGCCAATACAATGGGCTAGCCTCAAGCTACAACTCCTCTCTCGCACTCTACAACGAGACTTTCGCGCTCCTCGTCGGGACGATCGCGGTCGTGAACACGTCGCTGCCGATATACCACCAGGCGAGCAGCCAGCTCTCGCAACTGTGGAGCCGTTACCTCAGCCTCAAGCCCGCGTCGAGCTCGGTGTATGCGGCCGACATCCTGATCGACTTTGGGAACGGGACGAGGCTCTGGTACAACGACACCAAGGTTCAGCCTGGGTGGGATATGTACGTGGAGACCGTCGTCCTAAGCCACGGAGACCTCCAGGCACAATGGTATCCGGAGTTCCAGGAGCACCTCGTGACGGGTATCGACGGAGTCTCCGACTCCCCGACGATGGGCTGGTTCCTCTGGACCTACAACGCGACGGCCTCGTGGCAGGCCTCGCAGGTCGGTGCCGACCTGGTGCCAGTCTACAACGGGTCGGTGCTAGCTTGGACCTATTGCGGGGAGACGCCATCCTACACTCCTACGTGCACTCCCTAGCGCGACCTCCCCGCAGGCAAGATGCGGCGGGCTCGCATCGCGAGGTCTTATCTACGCTGATTTCGGCCAGTCCGGATCAGTCGCTTAAGTGCCGCGAGTCTTATGGGCGAGAAGAGGATCCGAAGACTACCCGTCATAGAGAAGGATAAGCTCGTGGGCATACTTACGGCGGCGGACTTGGCGCGACTCGAGCCTCACGAGTTGCTTTGAAAGCACCTCGGCCTCCTTATCATGCGGCCTTCACGACTACTGTCCCGACCATCCAGGAATGATAGGCGCAGTAGTACGCGTATGTCCCCGGCTCCGTGAACGTATAGGTATAGCTCCCCCCTGACCCAATGTTTCCAGATCCGAAGCTCCCGTCGTTGGCCGTGACCGTGTGCGGGGCGTTATCGTTGTTCACCCACGTCACGGTGTTGTTCACCCCCATCACTACCGTGACTTGGTCCGGCGAATAGGAGAACGAGACCGAGTCGCCTGAGCCTAAGAGGATGCTCACGAATCCGGTCTCGGGAGAGGGGGTGCCGACTTGCTGCCCGGGAGTCGTTTCGTTCACGTGAGTGAGGGATGTCTCGTTGGCAATCGAGGTTGAAGTCGAGTCCCCAGCGACCGCCCGCTGCTGCGTCGGAAACTGCTGCGAGTCCGACCACACGACTGTCACGAAGGCCACGGCTATCATGCCCGATACCACCACGAGCGCGGTCAGAACCCCTTGAACCGTGGCCATCCTGTCTCTCTCCCGCCTCATCTTCAAGCTCGACGGAGCTAATCGCGGGTATTTGTTTCCCACTGTGGATCTCGCCGCACGCGCTCTCGGCGCGGGCTCGCCTCGAAGGGCCGCGTTTCGCGACCTTCTAATGCGTTCGTTTTGCGGCGGGACCGGGGGCGAGCGAGATCTTACTGCCGCCCACCTCCAAGGATGA
>Ga0307373_10010702_pt1 | contig 13440 bp, 7 predicted proteins | sample OX2MG_FD_202534 | JGI IMG/M metagenome (GOLD analysis project Ga0307373, IMG submission 202534) | Soil microbial communities from Risofladan, Vaasa, Finland - OX-2 | ecosystem: Environmental > Terrestrial > Soil > Coastal area > Acid sulfate soil | place: Finland: Risofladan, Vaasa | collected... | reverse complement strand
CGTCGAAGAGCCCGGTCAGATGAAGCTGCTCATCGTGGTGGACAAATTGCTCACCGGATTCGACGCGCCTCCCGCTACCTTCCTCTACATCGACAAGCAGATGCGCGACCACGGGTTGTTTCAAGCGATCTGCCGCGTGAACAGGCTCGACGGCGACGACAAGGAATATGGCTACATCATCGACTACAAGGACCTTTTCAAGAGTCTGGAGGGCGCGGTTCAGGATTACACCTCCGGCGCGCTCGACGGCTACGAGAAACAAGACGTCGCCGGATTGCTGAAAGACCGTCTCGAAAAAGCGCGTGAGCACTTGGAGGAAGCACGGGAAGCCGTCAAGGCGCTCTGCGAGCCGGTGGAAGCGCCAAGAGACACGGCAGCTTACCAGCGATATTTCTGCGCGAAGGAATCCGGCAGCGTCGAGCAACTCAAGGAGAACGAGCCCAAGCGCCTGGCGCTGTATAAACTAGTCGCGGCCCTGATCCGCGCCTTTGCCAACATTGCCAACGAGTTGGATGAGGCGGGCTATACCGCCGCCGAGATTGGCGCGCTGAAAGACGAAGTGCGTTACTACGAGAACGTTCGGCAGGAAGTGAAGCTCAGCAGTGGCGATTACATCGACCTCAAGCTGTACGAGCCCGCGATGCGTCACCTGATCGACGCCTACATAGGAGCCGAAGAGAGTCAGAAGGTTGCCGCCTTCGACGACATGTCGCTGGTTCAGCTCATCGTCGAGCGCGGTGCCGAGGCTGTGAACGCTCTGCCAAAGGGCATCCGTGAGAATAAAGAGGCTGTGGCGGAGACGATCGAAAACAACGTCCGCAAGGTGATTACCGACGAGCAGCCAATCAACCCGAAGTACTACGAGAAGATGTCGGAATTGCTCGATGCTCTGATCGAGGAACGCAGAAAGCAGGCGCTGGACTACCAGAAATATCTCGACAAGATCGTCGCACTGACGAAGAAAGTCCAGAATCCAACCGCCGGAGAATCATACCCGAAGACGCTAAACACAGGGGCCAAGCGCGCGCTGTATGACAATCTCGATCAGGACGAAACCCTCGCGCTCGCAATGGACGGGGCTGTCCGGGAAAGCAGGCAGGACGACTGGCGCAGCAATGCGTTCAAAATCAAGAAAGTGATGTTTGCCATCAAAGCTGCGCTGCAAGGCGACGACGAGCTGACCGCAAAAATTCTGGAGTTGGTCAAGAATCAGCGTGACTACTGAGCGACGACAGATCACGGTCAACGGCTTGCGGGTCGAGGTAGTCCGCAAGGACATCAAGAACCTGCATCTTGGCATCTACCCGCCCAACGGCCGCGTGCGCGTTGCCGCGCCGCTGAGGGTCAGCGACGAAGCGGTGCGGCTGGCCGTGATCGGCAAGCTCGGTTGGATTAAGCGACACCGGGCCAGATTTGAAGCTCAACCGCGGCAATCCGCCCGCGAAATGGTCAGCGGCGAGAGTCATTATTTTCTCGGGCAGCGATATCGCCTCCGCATCGTCAATTGCGATGGGCACAGCAGGGTTGTTGTGCGCAATAAGTCCATCATCGAGCTGCATGTGCGGCGACAGACCGATGCCATGCAACGCGAGCGCATTTTGCAGCGCTGGTACCGCCAACAGCTGAAACTATTGATTCCTCCGCTGATCGCGAAATGGCAGCCGCGCTTGGAAGCGCCGCCCGCACAATGGGGAATCAAGAGAATGAAGACCAGGTGGGGCACATGCAACACGGACGCCCGCCGCATCTGGCTGAACCTCGAACTCGCGAAAAAGCCGGTGCATTGCCTCGAATCCGTCGTCGTCCACGAACTCGCGCATCTAATCGAGCGGCATCACAACGACCGCTTCACCTCGCTCATGGACGAGCATCTCCCGCACTGGCGACTGCATCGACAGGAACTAAACTCCGCACCGCTCGCCCATGAGGCTTGGAAGTATTGAACGTGCGGTGCTCACCTGGTCGCAACCAGCAGAGGCTGACTAGCAAATCCAACATGAAGAAGTCTTTCAACATCGGCTCAGCACTTTGTGGCTCTGCTGCCGCCTTCTCCGAGTGATTAAACTGGGGTATGCCTAATGGCTATCTATCTCGACGGTCACGCTAGCACTCCGCTCGCCCCCGAAGCCATTCGAGCGATGACCGCGCTTTGGGCCAATCAGGCCAATTCTGGGTCGCCCCATGCAGCGGGCGCCGCGGCCGCTGAGGCGATCGAACGTGCCCGATCAAGTGTTGCTCGGCTTATCGGCGCCGACGCAAGCGAAATTATCTTTACCTCAGGCGCTACGGAGGCCAACAATCTCGCGATCCTTGGGGTCGCCAGAGCTGCGACCAAGCTAGGCGCGCGTCGTCGCATCATCGTCTCGGCCATCGAGCACAAAGCTGTCATCCAACCGGCCAAGAAGCTTGCCGAAGAGGGCTTTGATGTCGTGATTTGCCCCGTGACCGGTGAAGGGCGGGTCGACCTTGCTGCCCTTGAAGAGCAAATTTCTTGCGACACGCTTCTCGTCTCTGTTATGGCAGCGAACAACGAGATCGGTGTGGTGCAACCCCTACCGGCAGTGGTGCGCTTAGCGCGGAAGTCGGGCGCACTCGTGCACAGCGACGCGGCGCAGGCCGCTGGCAAGGTGCCCATCGACGTTGTCGCACTCGATCTCGACTATCTCAGCATCTCCGCACATAAGATGTACGGCCCACAAGGCGTCGGAGCCCTATACATCAGCGCGGCAGCTCCAAAGCCCGATCCGCTGGTTTACGGTGGGGGGCAAGAAGGTGGCTTGCGCGCCGGAACTCTACCGGCTGCGCTCATTGCCGGATTCGGGGCCGCCGCAGAACAGGTGACGGCGACAATTGCGCGCGACGCCGAGCATGGCCGTAGCCTCACGAGGCTCTTTGTGCAGGAACTCGATAGTCGACAAGTGCAATATTCGCGGCTATGCGATCACGACGATCGTCTACCTGGCAGCCTAGCATTGCGCTTTGAAGGGATTGATGCGGACACGCTGTCGCAGCTACTTGCGAACACCGTTTCAATAACGAGCGGCTCGGCGTGCGATAGCGGACAAATTGAACCGTCGCACGTCTTGCTCGCGATCGGTCAACCGCCGAGCGTCGCTTCAGAGTTCATTCGGATATTCTTCAGTCGATATAATGCTGAGGCCGACGCCACCGAAGCCGCGGCCCGATTCGCAGAGGGCTGCAGAAAGGTTCGGCTTGCTACTGGATGGGTCCACCAGTAGGCTGGCATTTCGATGCGCGACTCTCTCGAATCATGGGAAGGCCGGGGCCAATTCGCCGGTCACGAGACGTTCCCCCTCCGCCTGCTCTGGCTAAAAAAAGCCTTTGATGCAGTCGAGCGCGGCGCGGCCATAGGTTTCTTTCATGAGCCTGAAGCCATTGCGCGGTTTGGAGTAGGGCGAAACATGGCCGTTTCCATGCGTCATTGGGCGACAGCCGCGGGAATTATTGAGGAGAAGGAACGGCAGCTCATTCCGACTACGCTCGGCCGCGCGCTCCTTGCGGACGATGGTTGGGATCCATATTTGGAGAGGCCGGCAACGCTTTGGCTGACTCATTGGCTATTCGCTTCAGAGCCAAGCCATACGACCACAATCTACTTTGCGTTTAATGCGATAGCTGCGTCAGAGTTCGACGCTACCTCATTGGCTCAAGGCTTGGAGAGCGTTGTTGCCAAACGGGGATGGCGGGCGTCATCTGTTACAATCAAGCGAGATGTGGAGGTGTTTCTCCGCAGCTACGTGAGGCGACACGATGGCTCGATCGAAGACGCCGCCGAGCCTGTGCTCGCCGAGCTCGGATTGGTCCGAGGTCTCAAACCCACAGGTAGTTTCGAGTTCGTTCGCGGCCCAAAGCCGACTTTGCCCGACGCTGTGTTTGCCTATGCTGTATCCGCCTTTTGGAAAGCACAGGGCGGACCCTCGACGCTCTCCGCAGAGCAAATTTGCTATGGGCCAGGTTCCCCCGGGCGAGTGTTCAAACTCGACGAGGACAGCATCGTCGCGCGACTGATGCGGCTAGAGGGTCTCACCTCAGGTGGGTGGCTTTGGACTGAAACTGCGGGCTTGAAGCAGCTTCAAAAGCGTCGGGATGTCGATTCACTCCGTCTGCTAGGCAACGCCTACGGTGTGGCCGCTCCGAATCGTCGGCGGGCAGCATGAAGACCTTGGCCGACGTCGTTCATATCGAGCGCCGGTTCGCGCGATCAGCGAGGCTGGACGCTGATTTGAAGGGTACTCCACCGATCGTGGGCTACGTTCTTCAAGCCAGCACACGCAAGGCGCTCGAAACCCTCACCGCTTCTCAGATAGACACTCAACAAGGCGCGTTCACGTGGACCGGGCCATACGGAGGGGGCAAGTCGAGCACAGCTCTGCTCGTGGGGAATCTAGTTGGAGGGTCGCGTGCGAATCGTCAGGTCGCACGCGAGCTTGCCGGACCCGAATTTACGGCAGCCTTTGCAAAAGCCTTTTCCGAACGGGGCCACCCGTGGGCCGTAATCCCGATTACTGGAAGTCGAAGCGATCTGCGCTGTGCGATCGCCAACACCGCAGCCAAAAGCCTAGGATGGAAGAGGGCGACAGCGAATGACGCTTGCCGTTCTGACGCCTCATTGGTCGCTCTTCTCAATAAAGCGTCTAAGGCGAGGAGTGGCGTCTTCCTGCTTATCGACGAACTCGGCAAGTTTCTTGAACACGCGGTAGCGCACGAGGGTGATATCCAGCTTCTCCAGGAACTCGCTGAATTCAGTTCGAGAAGCGAAGGGCGCTTCGTAGTCGTGGGCATTCTGCATCAAGCCTTCGACCAATACGCCGGTCGCCTGTCACGCGAGGCGCGCCAGGAATGGGCGAAGGTTCAGGGTCGCTTCCAAGATATCTCGTTATTGGCGGGAGCCGATGAGACCGTCGCTCTGCTAGGCCGAGCCATCGTCGCAGAGCATCGCCCCACGTCAGCGATGCGCGCTTCTCAAAAGATAGCGGTTGCCGTCGCCCAACGTCGGCCGACCGACACGACCATGTTGTCGAATGCTCTCGCTGCTGCTTGGCCGCTCAATCCAATAACCGCCCTTTTGCTTGGCCCGCTCTCCCGTCATCGGTTCGCGCAGAACGAACGCAGTGTATTTGGCTTTCTCAGTTCTTCGGAACCTCACGGCTTCGCAGAATATCTGAAGGCGGAACCGGCCAAGAACCCAACTACATATGGCCCCGCCAGGCTCTGGGACTATCTCTCAGAAAACTTCGGCATGGCCCTCGCGTCAGGCGCGGACGGCAGCCGATTTAGCCTAGCCTTCGAAGCGATCGAGCGCGCGGCCGCAAAGGGTAACGCCCTTCATGTCGCCCTCACGAAGTCGGCAGCTTTGATTGAGTTCTTTCGCAATGGGACCGGCTTGTCAGTTTCGGGCGCGGTCCTTGAAGCTTCAATAGACGAAGCAAACACGAAGGCTGTCGCATCCGCCATTGATGATCTCGTGGAATGGGCGGTCCTTATCCGGCAACCGCGCCTTGGCGGCTATGCGATGTTTGCGGGCAGCGATTTCGATTTGGATGCCGCGATCGAGCGAACTCGCAGCTTACCGACGGCTGAAGCGCTTCTCGATCTTCCCGCCGAGGTCGGTCTTGGCTTCGCCGTTGCGAAGCGGCACTACTTCCGAACCGGCGCGTTGCGCGCCTTCGAAATTGCGCTCCCGCTTATTTCGATTGACGACGCGCCAGACGACATCGCCGACCGACTCGCCCAGCGTTCCCTTCGCAGTAGTGGCCTTTTGGTTCTTCTCCTGTCGGATGCGAGTCTGAAGCGAACGGAGCTCGACAAGCGCGCGCAAGCGCTCGCAAAGGCTCTTGACGGACATGGCGTCATCGCGGCGGTTGCTGCCGCGACGCAATCTTACCGACTTCGTGATGATGCCATTGATCTCCAGGCTCTCTCGCGCATCGAACGGGAACATCCTCAGCTCCAAGGCGACCGCATCGCCCGTCGTGAAGTGGCCGCGCGTAGATCTGCTGCGCTGGATTCCATCCAGTCAGAACTCACAGCTGCTTTGCACGAGGGCCGTTGGTGGCTTGGACCGGATCCAACGGCGCCGCTCACAGATGGACTCGCCGCCGTCGCAACGAAACTTGCCGACGCGGCCTACCCGTTGACGCCGATCCTCTGCAGCGAACTGGTGCAGCGGGATCGGCCGTCGTCAAACGCGATGGCAGCCGTACGCGACCTCGCGTACGCAATGGTGCGCGGCCACGACAAGAAACACCTCTCGCTTACAGGTTATCCCGCTGAGATGGGGCTGTACCTGACGCTGCTACGGCCGATGGGCCTTCACCGATCCCTCGACTCCGGACGCTACGGTTTCGCTGGCCCAGACGATAGCAAGGCGGGAGAAGCGCTCAAGCCGGTCTGGGAAGTGCTGAAGGCCAGGCCAGACATCACACTCGCTGATGTCTATACCCAGTGGAGAGCGCGGCCCTATGGCTTGAAGCGCGGCGCAATGCCGATCCTTGCACTGGCCTATATCCTCTCACAGCGTGACCGCCTCGCCGTTTACGTCGACGGTCTATTCCAAACCGATCTCGACACCTTCTTCGTCGATAAGCTTCTTCAGAACCCAGCGTCGATCCGTTTGAAGACGATTTCGCGCTCTATCGAACAGGCGAGCTTTCTCACTGAAGTCGCAACCCGCCTCGGCCTCGCGGCAGACTGTTCTGCGCTTCGGATTGCTCAACGCCTCTTCCAGACCTGCCATCGCTTGCCGCCCTATGCGCAGCGCACGACTAGCCTTTCTGCCGGAGCGTGTGCCGTCCGCGACCACATCCTGAAGGCAGATGACCCCGAGACCCTACTCTTCGATGGGTTGACGAACCTGCCTTTGGGTGCCGATCCGGCTAGCGCGATCGTAGACGCTCTTGCTGCCGCCGAACAAGCCTATCCAGACTTGCTCGGGTTGCTCCGTGAAGCATTAGCGCGCACTCTCGGCGTAGATGTGGGAACCTTCGCTGGAATCGGGGATCGGGCGAAGACTGTCATCGGGCTTACAAACGATCTCCGCTTCGACGCTTTCGCAGTTCGCGTAGCCTCCTTCGAGAGCGGGGAAGATGAGATCGAGGGGCTCGCAAGCCTCCTGATTCACAAGCCCCCGCGCACGTGGTCCGACCGTGACCGCGAGCAGGCATTACTTGAGCTTGCTCGTTTTGGGCGACGCTTCCGGGAGGCCGAAGCTCTTGCAACGGTTCGCGACCGACACACGAACACCGAAGCGCTTGCGGTCATCGTCGGACTCGATCCGACCAAGCCGGCTCTCCTAACCTCGTTTGAGTTGACTTCAGACGAGAGAAAGGAGGCGAGCCGCCTCGCTCAGCACCTCCTCAAGGCGCTCGACGCTCGTCCTGCCCAAAGCAGTGTTCGTCTAGCGGCTCTGGCGCGCGCCGTTGCGAGCCTGGCCGGAGAGATGCCACCGGAGGCGCTATGAACGAGCGGCACATCCTTGGCCTGTCCGGTGGCCGCGATAGCGCGGCGCTCGCTGTTTATATGCGGCAGCACCAACCCCAGTTAGCGATCGAGTATTTCTTCACCGACACGGGCAAGGAACTGCCCGAGGTCTATAGCTTCCTTGATCGTCTCGAAGGCTTTCTCGGCCAGCCGATCATCCGCCTCAATCCAGACCGCAACTTTGACTTCTGGCTGCAAGAGTATGGCAACTTCCTGCCGTCTCCGAAAACACGTTGGTGCACGCGCCAACTGAAAATCCGACCGCTCGAGGCTTGGCTGCGCGCTGACCTCGAACGGGGGGTGGTCGTCAATTCATATGTCGCGATTCGCGCTGATGAGTCAGCGCGGGAGGGATATCAGGCGACCCATCCGAACATGCGTGTTCATCTGCCGCTGCGGGCTGCCGGCGTAGACAAGAAAGGCGTCATCGAGATTCTTCGCGACGCGGATGTCGGTGAACCCGCATATTACGCTTGGCGCTCGAGATCAGGCTGCACCTTCTGTTTCTTCCAGCAGAAGATCGAATGGGTCCGATTGCGCGAACGGCATCCGGAGGCGTTCGAGGAAGCGCGCGCGTACGAGAAGAATGCTCAAGAGCACGGCTCGCCGTTCACTTGGAGCCAGGGTGAGAGTCTCGCTGACTTAGCGCGGCCCCAGCGGACAGAAGCAATCAAAGCCGACTTTCAACGCCGCCTCGTACGCGAGCGCGAACGCCGACGCCGCAACCCGCTCGCTGCTGATCTGCCGATCGATATACAAGAGCTTTATGGTGCTGGTGCTGAATCGCCTTGCCTCATCTGTCACAAATGACAAAAGGCCGCGAAACGTCAGGGGGAAAATCGGTTTTTGTTCAAGATCACAGCCAGGACCATCCTTGAGCTCGGTTCCGAGCTAATCAGCCGTGATATCATTGCGTTCTACGAGCTGATCAAAAATGCCTTCGACGCGAAGTCGAAGACAGGCGCTGACATCTTCTTTAATACCGTGATCAGGCGGAACGCCTATCTTCGCATCCGTGACCGCGCCGTCTCGCCAATCTCGTCTGATGCCACTAAGGCCGAACGCCGCCGGTTCGAAGACGATTTCCTAGTAGAGTTGATGGACGACGTATCTCGCGCCCTTGACGTTGGTGCCGGCCCCGAACTCGTTCGTACCTTCCATGATGTAGTCGCAGGCTCGGATAGCATAACCACCTTTGTTAAGAACCTCGACGAAGCGTACAGATCGCTCAACACAATCACCATCGCCGACACTGGCTCCGGCATGTCGCTCCAAGAGCTGACGACCTACTACCTCACGATCGGGACGTCGTCACGCAAACGGGAAGTCGACCGGGCTATCGCCCCGGGTAACGTCAAGTCGCCATTCCTCGGAGAGAAAGGCATAGGCAGGCTATCTGCGATACGGCTCGGCGACCGTCTGCGCGTGGAGACCGCCCGAACTGAGGACGCACATCTCAACGTTCTAGACCTCAATTGGAAGCTTTTCAGCGATCTCGATGCCATGGTCGAGGATATCCCCGTGGAGCCCGTCCGAGGACCACGAAAGGAGCAGGCCACTTGGCGCGGGACGCGTCTTCAGATCGGTGACCTTGCGGAGGACTGGACCGAAGGGCGCGTTCGCGGACTTGCCGAATATGACTTCGCTCGCCTGACCGACCCTTTTGTCGATCCTAAAACGAGGCCGAGGATCGCGCTCCACTGGAACGGAACTCGGATCGCGATCCCCTGGATGGACCCGCTATTGGTCGAACATGCGCACGCAACTTTTAGCGGAGAATATGTCACAGAGGGTCAAGAGCCCCAACTACGCGTCCGCATGGATGCCTTCAACCTGGGATACAAGCACCCGCACGAAGTCGACAGGGTCACCCTGACCTTGCCCGACTTGGAAGGGTTGCTGGCAGGTGCGTCGCAGGAGCTACCTCTTTCTGCCCTTACTACCGTTGGTCCTTTCTCGTTTGAAGCATATTGGTACAACCGTCGCTATTTGGTTGGAATTGACACGATCGGCAACCAAAAGGCCGTGCGTGAACTGCAAAGGAAATGGTCGGGCATTCTTCTCTTTCGCGACGGCTTCCGTGTGTACCCATACGGCGAAGACGAAGATGATTGGCTGGGCCTAGACCGCCGCGCGCTAGGACGACCGGGCTATGTGTTGAACAAGGCTCAGTTCGTCGGCCACGTTCTGATTTCACGCGCAAAGAATCCACGCCTTGTCGATCAGACCAACCGCGAAGGCCTGCGCGCTACGCCTGAACAGAATGTCTTCGTGTCAATCTTACAGCATGTGGTCCGCGACATGCTGTGGGACTTTTTCCGAGAAGTAGACCGGCGCTACAAAAACCTTCCGATCGACCTCGGCGACGTCAAGGCCGAGATCAACTCCCTCGAAGCGCGGGCTCGGACAGCGCTTTCTAGGGTACGCCGCCTAGTTCCGAAGGAAGATATTGGGGTTGTTGACGACCTCCAGCTCGCCTTCACCGAGTTTCATGACTTGTCGACTCGTGCCCAACAGCGCATTGAGGAAGTCGAGGCAGACAGTCGTCAGATGATACAGATGGCTGGCGTCGGCTTAATGGTCGAAGTCGTTGCCCACGAGCTCGCACGAGCATCAGAGAGCGCACTTCAAGCATTGGAGGAACTCCGTGGAAGGGACCTTCCTGCCGAGGTGCGATCACGACTTGAGACCCTGCGCGCAGAGATGAAGACCGTTTCGAAGCGTTTGCGCGTGCTGGATCAGATCAGCGTTTCCGGTCGGCAGCGTTCCGAAGTATTTGATCTCGGCGAGCTCCTTGACGACCTTGAGGAGGGCCACGCTGCCCAGTTTCGACGCCATAAGATCGTCATGGACGTCCGAAAGCCGAAGGGACCCCTTCGGGTTAAGCTGGTCAAAGGGATGGTCGTTCAGATCCTTGAAAACCTCGTGTCAAACTCGGTGTACTGGATGCAGCTACGCGCCGCGCGTGAATCGCGGTACGTTCCCATGATCTCAGTTCGCATCGAGATGGATCCGCCCACAATCTATTTCCGCGACAACGGGCGCGGCATCGCACCTGACAATCGTGAGAAGGTCTTTCGGCCTTTCTGGTCTCTCAAAGAGAAGAGCAAGCGCCGGGGCTTGGGACTCTTCATCGCGCGCGAGAATGCTACTTACCTCGGAGGACAACTCATACTCTCGGAAAAGGCGGACCGCCAAACCGGGCGGCTGCATGAGTTCATCCTCGAACTTCCCGAGACCGCTGTAGTCCGATGACCCTCCAAGCCCTCCTTACCGAGCGGCAAATCACCACGGCGTTGATCGTCGATGATGCATACGACCAAGTGCCGAAGGCTGAGGACCTAGGCGCGGACGAAGAGGCTTGGTCTAACTTTATTGCCGACCTGGGCGATGATCGCCAAGCTTTGGTCCAAGCATTTCCGGCGTTCGACGATCTTAACGCATATCAACTTCGACAATCCGACGAATTTGTCTCCGCAGTTTGGGCAGCAAGGAACAAGCTCCGTCCTGAACTCGGGAACCTACTTTTTGCGGGCTATGAGCAAGCAACGCAATCTGATCGGGTATTCTTGAAAAAACTCGAGGACGCCCTCAAGGCCGTCGGCATTACGCCGATCCGTTCCGGACGCGTCATTCCCGCCGCGGGGCAAACTGCGAGTATCATTTTCGCAGATCTGTTTCTCGGCGCCGCTCAACAGCCCGCTGACATCGAGCGATCATTAGAACTCCTCAAGCCACTACTTGCCGACCGCGAAACGAATCCGCCATTGGTTATTCTTATGTCGCGAAGCGGTCTGCTGGAAGACAAGAAAGCCGATTTCCGTGATCGCGCTAAGCTCCTCGGCGCCCTGTTCCGAGTGTACCGCAAGTCAGATTTAATAGAAGGTTCCAACCTTGAACGTGCGCTGGAGCGCCTCGCCCTCCATCGTCCCGATGCTCTTCGAGTCGCCGCGTTTCTGGATAGCTGGAAGAAGGGGTTGGAGTTTGCTTCGGAACGGTTCCTCAAGTACATCCGGCGATTAGATCTAGCCGACTATGCGCAGATTCGCGACATACTCCTCGCCTTCGAAGGTCAGCCGCTCGGAAGTTACCTCTTGGATGTCTTCGACCGCGTCCTCCAACATGAGATCGAAGGCGATGCCAACACGATCAAAGCAGCCGAAGAACTCAACAATATTGATCCGTCCGCTTATCCCGCTCCTCACATCGCTGGCTCGACCGACCTGCAAGACCTAGTCTATCGAACGATCTGGCAGAACCCGAAGCGCTTGGGCGTCAAGACGACCTTCGCAGAGATACCTGTAGGATTCGGGGACGTGCTAGTGAAGCAGTCTGTCCTGACAGACGGTGCCCCCAGCAACGACACGGAAACCGATGCGTTTGTAGTATTGACCCCGGCTTGCGACCTTGTCCGCGACGATGGCGCGAAGCGCATCCTTCTTCTCGCCGGAAAGCTTTCGAACCTCACGCCGAAGACATGGACTTACAAGGGAGGAAACCTCAAGACCCCCATTGTCGTGCTTCCCGGCGAGCGGCGTATGTGGGTTCGCTGGGATGTCAAGGACATTCACACGTTGCTGACCGCCGAGATTACAGCGCTGCTTGGAGAGGCAGGTTCGCATAAAATCGTGCTGCGTCTTCGTGAGAGTCAAGCTCTAGAGCTGCAACAACGGCTCCTCACTGACATGGGGCGCGTCGGCCTCGTCGCTCAAATGCCGGCGACATTTCCGGTCAGTTTGAGTGCATATTGCATAGGGGCTGACGACGCGCTGCGACAATTCCCGCTTCCGAAAGCCAATGCCGAAGGTGGCGTCTGTTATGTTGGCCGCGACGACCGCGGCGATGAGAACACCAAGCTCGTCCTCACCGAACCCGTGATCGACGAACTGCTCACGGTAATCAAAGAAATCGCCGAGGATGCGATACATCCGCGGGCTCGAGAGACGCTTAAGCGACTGCAGGCTGCTACATCACTCGCCTCGGATCTCCAGAAGGGTTTGCCAGTCCGAGCGAGCGACAAGTCAGGATTTGCTAAAATTAAAGCGGATGGTCTAGGCAGCGACGGGCAAACGGCTAATGGGATCGTGGGGCTGATCGCGAGGAACCCGCCCGAACTCAAGCCGGCGGAAGGCAAATACGCCGCTTTGGTCTTGGTGTTGACCGATGGTTCTAACACCAACGCTTCCGAGCCGAAGAACGCGGCCCAGACCGCCGCAGCCAATACTAATGTGGCGCAAGACACGCAGGTAGTGGCGGGACAGGAAGGTCAAGCGGAGGCACCTCAAGCTGCTGCTGGCGACCTCCCAGCGAACAAGACGAGCCGCTAAATTGTCTTATCGGATGTCAACGTCGGCGCGTCCCCATGCTGCAGCTTACCAGGCACAACCCGGAGCCATTGCGGTCTGCCGACAGGCCCATCGCTAATACTACGGCCACGATGGCGTTTCGCGTAACCACAATGGTCCGCATGTCAACGCCGGTTGAAAATTGACCCACCTTAGCTGAAGGTCGCCGATCGAATGTTGACCCACTTTTGCTGGAGGTCTGGAGTGAACCGCTCAGGCTTGGACAGGTTTCAGGGGGGAGATTGAACCAGGGTGCGGGCGTGTTGCTCCTCGAACTGCTCAGGTGAAAGCTTGGTGAACTCGAGTTGTCCCATCGCCTTCGCCTCCCCGGTGGGTATAACGGCCTACGCTTCTCGGAAGAAAAGACGAGCGCCGGATGTGCCTATGACTTCCTTTGCATTGCTGGCGAGCAAACCGTCGAAGTGGAACTCAAAACGTTTAGCAGAGATGGCCGGATAGTATTGACCATGGCCTGCCCCCCGAAAACTCCGCCAATTTGAGGAAGAGTCCGTCGCCTGAAGAGGAGACGGGCAATGAAAGGAAGCCGCTTTACGGAGGAGCAGATTATCGGGGTGCTGCGGGAGCAGGAGGCTGG
>Ga0307373_10010701_pt1 | contig 13440 bp, 10 predicted proteins | sample OX2MG_FD_202534 | JGI IMG/M metagenome (GOLD analysis project Ga0307373, IMG submission 202534) | Soil microbial communities from Risofladan, Vaasa, Finland - OX-2 | ecosystem: Environmental > Terrestrial > Soil > Coastal area > Acid sulfate soil | place: Finland: Risofladan, Vaasa | collected... | reverse complement strand
AAACGCAAGTACATTACCCTCATCCACGGCGTACTCCTCATGCTGAAATGTGTTCTGGTAAACCCATTGTCAGCAGGTACGCCACTTTATTCAAATCGCCCGTACACCAGTTTCGAGCATAGCTCGTCGCGCAGAGACGTCAGTCTGATACTGAATACTTTCCAGCACACGAAACAGTATTTATGATCGCGCGGCATCAGCAAGCGTACGCACTATCACATCTATAATAAGTGACATTCTGAGTTTACTCTAGTCTTGAAGACCCCGGAAATAGCGGTAGGAGTTCGCCACGCCATTTCTGATTTCAACCATCAATGGATGATTTGTCAAAATTAACCCCAGCAGCCAACCAAGTCCACACCCTATAGTGGCAAGCACTAATGCCAAAAGATAATGCCCTAATATGAAATCAGGCCACACAAAAATAACTGCGGGAACAATGCAGCTTGTCACAGTCACCAATGTACTCGGTAACAGTGCTACGGCAATCTTGCGCAGCCTCAAGGCTTCATATTGCGTTAGTTTTCTATAATAAAGCACTACAGCAATAGCATAAACCAGGACCTGAGATGCAGCTACCGCTGTAATGCTGTAGAAAGCCGCAATAATAACGATCCCAAACCTCACAAGTTGATACTGAATTTCCACAGTAGTAACAACCCCAACACGGCCAATCGCGGTAAAAAAGTCACTACACTGGAACAAAAGCGTACCCAGGATCGCAGCGCCACAAAGCCAGCGCATCACCGGCACGGCCGCATCCCACTGGTCTCCGAAGAGCAGTCGAATCAAAGGTGCTGCCAACAGTATCGCAAACCCGAAAAACGGCCAACTGATACCGGTCAAATAAACAAGTGAACGTACAAACAGCTCAGGACCCGCGTCCCGCTCTCTGTGTTCCCGAGCAAAGGCAGGAAAAGCAACTAAATTGACGGAATTGATTACCTTTTCACGGAATAGGTTCACGATCCCATAACCACGCGAGTATAGCCCTGCAGCTACCATCCCAAGCATCTTGCCCACAACAATGTCAGCTGATTGCATTCCGATTCGAGTGGCAAGATCAGCAACTGTACGGTTAACGCTGAATGGTAGGATGCACCGCCATTGTGACAAATCCAAACCACGCACCCGATATTCCCAACCCCACACAGTACAAGCAACGATCAACGCCAGCATTGCTGCCAGGGAGGCCCAAGCCATGCTCATATAGCTGAAACCTGCAAAAGCCAGCCCAATAGTAAGACCGCTTCTCACCACAGTTTCGCACAAGCGAATCTTGTATAGGGCACCAAACGCCATATTACGCCGCAGACGTGCCATTGCAGTTGTTCCGAAAGGGAGCAAAATGAAGATTGCGCCCAACACCTTCACCACCTGCCCTACCCCAGGGTTACCGTAAAACCGGCTAATTAAATTACTGGTTAAAAACAATATGGCTGCCAGCAACCAGGCGATGATGAGATTAAGAGTAAATGCCGTACGGATTTTCGCTTCATCCAATAATCTTTCCTGCACTAGGTACTCACTCACTCCAAAGTCGCGCAACGTGTGAACTAGAGCCACAAGTGCGGCTGCTACAGAGAAAACCCCGATCTGTTCAGGCGTAAGTAAACGGCTTACAATAATTACGGTGAGAAGATTAAATATCAGGCTGGTATAATTCTGTGCGAACGAAAACGTTAGCGCTTTTCGCACGCCTGTTTTTCTATTTGTCATAATTCATATAATTTGTTTCTAATTTCGGACTACAGTCCATTGTTTTTTAGGTGTTTACGCTCCATAAACCATAGTCTTATTCTTGATACACAAGCAAAACCTCTCATCCCCCAATCTTGCGATGCATTGAATACTTGATGGCATACAATGCAAGGCTATATGCTCTAAAATAAATCATCTTTTCGGCCTCAATGAACAGAAGCGTTGTTTTCATGTTTCCAAAAGCGCTGCTGTCGTCTTGACGGTTTCAATACAATACCCTGATGCCAGAGAAAACCAACTGCCACAGTGCGATCAATCGGATTTGTGTCTTGGAATAATCGCAAATTGAGGAGAATCCGCATAACTTGGCTTGACATGCCGTTGAGCGAAAATATTCCATGCCTTGCGGGCTTCAGTCACATTCGAATCGACGGAGGCTGCCAACCCAATTTGAAAATTTGCGACAAACCCAGTCGGTGAATAAGGATAACCAATCATCTCATTTCTGGTATACCGATAGCTTTTAGTACTGAGCAAGGCAGCCATCTTATCGCTATTGCATATAACGCCTTGCAGTTGTGGAAATGTGTTTGCATAGACGCTATGCAGTGAATGATAGATAGGTGTATTTTGTGAATCTCTAACCTGTATTTGGTAGGTGGACGCCACGATCCAGCAATAATCAGGACTGGTCATCAGATTGATCTGAAACACAGAAAACCAATCACGCAGCTTGTTTGCCTCCGGAAATCCAAGATCTACCAAATTACCGACGGCCCAGTTAAAAAATGATTGTTGCCAAATATAGATGCCCGTATAGGGTGGGCCACTATCCGGATAAACGACCGCGTATCCATTCGTTACGATGTGCAACTTGTTCGCATGGGGGTTATCGGTGTAACTCTGGTTATACCACCGGATGTTGTTCTTAACCACACGGTTGAAATAGCTTTTAAATGGATCATTATCTGGGAGGATGTAGGCTGCATAACCCAACGTACGAAGCGCCCATGCTTGTCCTCTGACCTGTGTATCCTGAATCAGACCCTTGGTATAGCCACGATAAGCAGGATTTTGATGGAATATGACCCAGTCAGACCAGAATTTAAGTTCTTCAAGATAGTACCAATCCCCGGTTACAAGATAGGCCACATACGCTGGCTCAGGATGATGCGACTCATCCGGAATCAGCGGTGATTTGCACTGACTATTGCAGCGAGGGAATGTGTCATTTTTATGAGGTATGGCCGGACAACGCGCTACTTCTGCAGGAACAATCAGCGTCATGCAAGGATACGCTTCAACCGATACCGGTTGCCCGGTAAGTTGATCACGATAGTGGATGCCATAAGCACCAAGGGCGTCACTGTTGGCCAGCATCCACCGATATGCGCGATACGTTGGATCAATAACGTAAACGCTACTCCAACGAGCCAGAGGGCCGATGGCCGGTTGGGCGCCCGTATTCGCCATAGTCCTAGTCTGATCGCACCATTGCATGGGATCGCAGACCTGACGTACTCCCTGTAGCATCCGCGCTGTCGGCTCAACACTTTCATAATGGGGCACTGCATGCGAAGCTTGGAGATAGGCCGAGTTTAATTCCGCATATACAGGGTCCGGTTTTCCCCACCAAAATACTTTATGCCAGCGGGCTTGCCGGTAGTGTTCAAGATTGTTGATCGTATATATCGTCTGACCGCCCACCTCTATTTTGGCATCATACAGAATATTCTGGGGATCCGGCGCGTAGGCCCAGTCGTTTTCCACAATTACATCCACACGTACACGATTCACTGGCGTTGGACCATAGGCACGCACTGCAAAATACACAGACAAATGAGGATGCGGCTTACCTTGTTCATTGAGTAAAGGTCCTCCAACCACCCACTCCGAAGCTAAAGGTCCGGATAACCACTGATTGCATTCACGGCCGAATGGCTTACAAGAGCCGTCCTGCAAAGCGGCCTGAAACAACTTCCTCGCATCCAGATGCCAGACTTCACCGCCTATTTTAAATTTGACGCCTGCATCAAATTTAGCCTGCAGAACATCCCCAATCGTCAGAGCTCTTTCTTTGGTGGCAGCAGTTATTGCTACGGGTCGCAGTTTCAAGGTTTCTGAGCCGTGAGACCCCAATGCTGGCAATAGCACAGTCAGTATTGCGTGACGCACCGAACCGTCGGGATTACGCGCCTTGATATTTGCCTGGGTCAGTAATTCCCTGCCGCCTGCATAAGCCAATATCGTGTGACCACGCGGTACATCGCCAGCATGGAAAGGCTGTCCGAACGTGATGGGGACTTGTTGCAGGCGCTGGCTTGACAGATTGACTGCCTGTACAGTAATTGCACTGCCTGTGTCCTGGTTCGTGCCATCTTCCGTGCGTAGGCCGCTGGCCATTGAAGGTGCGGCTTGAGCACAAGCCACCAACACAACCATAAAGGCAGCCGTCCCCGCGCAATGCAAGCCATTCCTACTCACCGCTGACACCTTACCCATGGGTTTATTCTCAAAAATGAGACATCTATACACCCAAACAAAATCATACAGAACCGGTTAATATATGGGCATTGTATGATCCATAGATTTGAATACATGATTTATTACCGTTCGGCAACTTTTTAAGTGGATAAACATAATCACTATCTGCCTCAATTCCGACTGGAAACCTTATCCAGAATGCCTGCGAGTGATGCCACTCCTGCTCTTCTGGAATATCGTTGCACGATAATAGCATTTCCTTTCGGTCCCCGCCCCTCTCTCAAAGCACTGATAAATTGTGTTAACCGTACCTCAATCGCATCCACGTCATGCAGTGGGACGATCTCCGCTCCTCCAGAGTAACGCAGCAGTGCTGCCGTATCCCCTTGTTCTCCAACCAACGCAAATATTGGCCGTCCAATACGCAGATACTCATATAATTTGGCAGGAATTTGATTATCATATTCGCTACCCTGAAAAAGTAACAGTGCATCGGCATCAGTCTGTTCAATCAATGCTTGTCTATGAGATATTGGTGGAGCGAGTACTACAATATCCTCGAGACCCAATCGTTTGATTTCATCCTTGTAGATTGCTTCCGAACCGCTCGCGCGTAATGTAATCCTGATCAGATCTGCTTTAATTACTCCCGATGCCTTGAGTTTGGCAAGAGCCATGAAAAATGGAACGGGTGTGCGACCATTAGGATAAAGGAGACCACTGTGGAGCAACCACAGCGGCCGACCTAATGGGTGCGCTCTGGTATCGGTATTAAGCGGGAAATCGTCCTCATCATAGCCATTGGGTATCACTGCCATGCGACCTTCACGGTAAATCTGCGGGTAGCTTTTGGTATAGGATTGCATGGCACTAGGCGCGGTAAAAACAGAATGGGTTGCATTTGAAACGACACGGTGCTCACAGCGCATTTGTATGGATGCGGTTAGCCGGCTCTGTGTAGCAACGGAACTGGAAACGGGATCCCTGAATTCAGCAATCCAGGGCAACCCGGTCAACCGGCTTAGTGTATAAGCTATACAGTGTGAAGTCATGATCGGGTACGTGGACCATATAACGCGAATGTTGTATTTACGGATGAGTCGCAGCCCCTGCCATACTGCCACAGGCCACCAAGAACTCCAGCGGTCCGGTTGTGCCAGAAAATCGGGATATTTCCCGCGGATACCGAAATGGCGCCGTGCATCTAGCGCAAAAGCTCTATGCACAAGACAACCTTGCGGAATAAGTTCCTCGCTTGTAGCGTCTATGCGCGGATAAGCTCGAGCGTGTGCCGACAGAACCACTGGGTTCCAGTCAAATGACGGCAGATATTTCACAAATCCTAACGTACGAAGATGCCCGCTACTCATTGCTGCGGGCGGGAAATGAAAAGCGATTATCAGAATAGTTTTCTCTCTGTTTTCCATTCCTTTACTCTGAAAGGTCGTCATGTGGTTGCATTTGTTTGGTCAATGAAGCCGTTCCATTTTATTGCAATTCTGCAATTGCTGTGCTCTCAGGTTGCCGTAGCATATAGACTTTCAATAGTGCGCATAGCGCCAATAACTGGTAAGTCAGGTCAAAATAGGTCATGGTTAGAAAAGCGCCGCCAACAACAAACGCTACTAGGCTTACTTGAAGCATGGAAGCAAGGTCAAATGCCCATTTCTCTTCGGACACTTCCCGTGTTCTCTTACGGATATGTGCGCAACTCAACCAACCCGCTATCAAAAGTCCGACGAATAACACAAGACCAGGAAATCCTTGTTCACCCAAAGCTCGGAAATAGATGCTGTGCACCGCGCGTGGATTGGCTCCCTCTGGCCCATACCTCTTCCACATGGGATCACTTTGATAAACGTTGAAGCCACCGCCCACTAACGGGCGATGGATAGCAACGTTCATGGCAAACTCCCAGGACTGGATGCGCGTTTCGCCTGAATCAGTTTGCTCTGGTTGGTGCAGGGTATTCATGCGCTCGATCCATTGCGCTGGCATGAAATGAATAGCTGTAAAGCCGAGCAACACGACAACGGCCATGATTGCCAACCGGCGGCGGCTTTTCAGGAACAAGACCCCGCTGACTACGGCCAGTGCTATCAGGCCACCGCGTGAATAGGTGCCAAGGACTGCCACGCCGGTAAGAACCATGAGCAGTCCAAAGGCAATCCGCTCGACTTTGCGCAATGATTGAAATTGCAAATAGCGTATCAACGGTAGTGTCATACATAACGCTATGGCTAAATCATTATTATCAGCGATGAAACTTCCTGGCGGACCATACACATGATAATTTCCACCTTTCAACAGAGTGAATATCCCACCCTTCAAACCATAAAACCCAAGAGATATTACGATTACCCATACCAGCCAGTGTATTCGCTGGCGCGTATTAACCAATATTAGCGTCACAAAAACCATAACCTGGATTTTGGCGAATTCCTGCCAAGCCTGCCAAGCACTATCTGCCTGCACCGCGAATATCGTGGTTAGGCCGGTCCAGACGAGAAAAAGAAATAGTAGTACGCTAATCGGTGTTATCGGAATCTTCTTGCTATCCCTGCTAAAAACAAGACTTATGAGTGTGACAATGGCGATGATTTCAACCCAAGGAAAACTGTAGGCAAAACCGTAGGCCATGCGGTAGGGATTCATGTAGCCCAGCCAAGACCACATCAGCAGCCCCAAATACGGGCGAAGCAGAATAAATGGAATAGATCCGAATACGATCAGTGCTATTAGAAGATCACGCATCTTGGTACACGCTATCCTAGATGCAGCATCATTGCATCCATGAAGAATTTGGCAGCCCAATTCGTGAATCGGTATGCCATGTAGCTGCCCCGCAAAGGGTGGGACCCCGGGATCCCGCCGCGCACACGCGGATCAGCCGCATACAAATTCTGGACGGACAAGTTGAAGCGATTGGCTTTTTCAGCCGCCAGCCTCCAGGCCTGGTCCCCGGTTTCCTGCGCCAGGCGCTGCCATATGATAGCCATCTGTGCGTTACCTGTGATGCAGCTCCAGCTCACTGCCGGTTTCCACTCGGCGTCAAGGCGTCCCGGAAGCGCACCGTCGCGGCGCTGGTTAGCGGCGATTGACCGCGCAATACGCATGGCCGCATCCACAAACTGTGGATTCCCAGTGATCAGACCCACTTCAAGAATTCCACGTGCAGCATAGGCAATCGTGTGTGTCAGCGGTCGCGTGTTGTCTTCCAGATCATTGTTTTCCAGCCAGCCATTCGCATGCATCTGCGTCAGCGCCCAGTTAATATTGCGGACGGCTGCTGCTGTATACTCAGGTTGTGCCAGGGTTTTGCCGGCCTCAGCAAGCGCGAAGGCGACGCGGGTGTTATAGGTATTGAGCCGATGAGCAGCAAACGGCGAGGCAAAGCGTCGCCAAGCGCCGTCCTGGTCCTGCGCTGCCACCAGCCAACCTGCTGCACGTACCACTGAATCGCGAAATCGCGCTTCTCCACTTTGCTCCCAGGCAGCCAACCAACCCAATAGCACCTGCCCCGTATTGAATATGGTCGGTACAATCTGTTTGGCATCCAGGGTACCGGCCCGCACGCCGCCATCTGGGAGCTGGATCTCCGATTCCCACGCCGCCATGCGCAGAGCACGCTCGCGATATTCAGCCTGCCCCGAGAACTCCGTGTAACGGAAAAATGTCGGGATGATATAACCGGTCGTCTCAGGGTAAGCGGCTGCCCACGTATGTGTTTTCAGGTCATAGTACGCACTGACACCCCCGCTACCGGTAGCATCCTGGGCACGAGTCAGCCACTCGGCCGCAGCTGCGAGTCCCTCACGGGCATCAAGCATTCGCAGCTGGTTTCGCTTGGTCCATCCGGTTAGCTTGCTTAGGATAGGGTTCATGACTCGCCCTTCGCGTTTTTAGAACTCACCAGTACCTTACGGACCCTGGCATGCAATGCACAGACCACGCGCTCGAGCATGTGCATCAGCGATGGCATTGGATCATGCCAACGCCACAACGCCTCCACAACAACACCGCCATCAGGAATACCTTGCTGGATACTCTGCTTCTGGGCTGCGGCAGATTGTGAATCTGCCGTGCGATCCCGCCATACGAGCGGCCGCTGCGTTGCCACCGGTTGCATTACTGATATATCGAGTTCGGCACAATAGGCAGCATACGGAAGATTAATGCCGTTCAAGGTTGCCACTTCTTCCTGGTAGTCGGTGCGACCGATGGTCGGCTCCACCATCCGGAAAGCGCCGCTATGGGCATCACGCTTGTATTCCATACCTGACAATCCCACAACGCCTGCGCTTTTGAAAAACCGGGTCGTCATTTCTTCAAGTTCGCCGGCGGATTCCGGCGCCGCCGTGCAACTCGCAGTACCTCCCACCTGTGGCGGCCAGGAGCGGATCTTTCGTCCTGTGAATGCCGCCGCGACTATCCCATTTTGGCGTATATATTGCAGACAAAAGAATATGTCCGAATCCGCGCCCTCGATCCATTCTTGCACGACCACATCCGGTATAACCAGAAGGATTCTATTGATCAGCTGCTCGGCTTCCACTTTGTCGCCGATACGATAGGCCTTTTTGAAGGCGTGACTGTAACCGGCATGTCGCTCACCCGGCTTGATCACCACGGGAAACTGTAATGCCTTCAGTTGTGGTAAATCCTGAAGCGAGCAGATATGAACCAAAGGCGGGATGGGCGCGTGTAGATCTTCCGCTAGGCGCTGGAAACCTTGTTTGTGCAGCAGCGTATCCACCACGTCCTTTTCGGGGAGAGTGAAGCGATAAATAGGTTCCAGCTCCTCACGGTATCGTGAGACGGCTTTCACGCTTTCTTCCTGAGTTAATAGCAGTACCGGGCGCAAATTACTAAATTTGGACAGTACCAAGGACCGCAGTCCTTCCACCAGCGCTTTGCCTTGCATCTCAGCGACCACCCATGGCCGGGCTACCCGAGTATGCATCCCCGGCTGACGAGAATCGGAATCCACGATCCACGCCGGCACGCGCGCACGCGCCAGACTGCGCGCTACACCCAAGCCATTGATGCCTGCCCCGACTACTACTGCTGGAACTCGAGCGTTCACTAATGTCCCTGCACGGCATGCCTTGACCGTTTCAGGATACGCGCATACACAGGACGATAACGTGCCACACTCGCCGGCCAGTTGCGCTCGTGTTCCACGTAACTTCTCCCGGACGAGACTACCGTCTGCCAATGTCCACTATCTTGATCGAGAAGTCTGGTTAGACACTGCGCCAGTGCTTGGTTGGACCCGGGCGCAAAAAGATAACCATTTTTACCATCACTGATCAGTTCCCGGTGACCGCCTACATTCGAGGCCACCACCAATTTGCCAAGCGCCATGGCCTCTAGCGGTTTTAAGGGGGTGACCAGTTCCGTCAGGCGACGTGCGATGCGGGGATAAACCATGACATCCACAACGCTGTAATACCGCGAGATCTGGTCGTGAGGAATTGGCCCGGTGAAATGCACAACGCTGTCGAGGCTCAAATGGTTGCTCAAGGCCCTTAAATCTTGTTCTTGCGGACCACCACCCACCAACAGTAGCTGCGTTTGTGGGATGGCTGCCACAATATTTGGCATGGCCCTGAGCAGTACATCCAGTCCTTCATAGGCATAAAAGGAGCCTACAAACCCGAGGGTAAAACCACTTTTCAAGCCGAATTCATCCATCAGGTCATGGTCAGGCAGCGTACTCACTTGAAATTGTTTTATATCCACCGCATTGGGAATCACCGTCACTTTCTCTGCAGAAATACCCCGCGCGATCAGATCCGAACTCAGGCCCTCGCAGATGGTGGTCACGGCATCTGCACGGCGTACGGCCAGCGTTTCCAATGCCCGTGTCAGCCGATAACGCAACCCCCATTCAGCCGCGGTGCCATGATCGGCAGCCGCATCCTCCCAGAAAGCACGTATTTCATATACCACCGGCAACCCCAACTCCCGGCCGACTGCCAGCGCGGGAAACGCGTTCAGCACTGGTGAATGCACATGAATAATATGTGGATGGACGGCGTTCACCACCTGCCTGAGTCGTTTTTTAAGCGCCCGGGTCAAAACCAAGTATTTTGCAATCGGCATCCGGGATAGAAATCCAGATAACGGCAGAGTGCGATTGAATGTCCATGCACCGACTTGCTCCTGCAATTCACTGACCTGCCCCTGTTTTGGACTGGTCAACTGGAAGGTCTCCCAACCCAAGGCACGCTGCTGACTCAGGATGGCCAGCGTCCGAACTGCATAGCCACTGTGCAGTGGCACGGAATGATCCAGAATATGCAGGATCCTCACAGGCTTGCCATCCGGGGTTTGCACAGATATATCATCCGCCGTGGTTGAGACTGGGGTTCTCATGGTTTCTTGCCACCCGGCTGATTTGACATGGCGCTACCGAAACCGGACAGCACTTGCGTGTACAGCGCTTGTTGCGCCGAAATCGTCGGCCCCCATCCGAAGCGTTCTGCGAACTTGCGTGTTGCCATTCGCTCAGGCTTGCGTGTACGCAATCGATGCCAAGCCGCCACCAAGGCTTCAGGCGTACGTTCCTGCATGAGTTCCCCGGCCTCCGGAGAGCTAACCAGTTCCGGGGTACCCCCCACCCGCGTGGCTATAACCGGGGTACCGCAGGCCAGAGCTTCCAACACCACATTTGGCATACCTTCCCGGCTTGATGCCAGTACCAGCACATCCGTCGCGTTGTAGTACTCGCACAAATCCGCATGTGATACCTCACCCAGGAAACGGATGCGGTAAGCGACTCCCAAGCTGTCTGCCAGTTGGCGCAGCCGTGATTCCTCAGGTCCGAAACCTGCAATCAACAAAGTGACGTCGGGGATATCGGCAAGCGCAGTAATTATGATGTGCACGCCTTTCAATCTCACCAGATGCCCTGCAAACAACCACACCGGACTCGTCAGCTTGAACTTGCCCTGTAACACGGATCTCTCCAATGGATGAAAGCGTTCGAGATCCACACCATTCCGCAGAACCGTAATCTTGTCTGCCGTAACACCCAAAGCCACCAGCGACTCTTTGAGAGCCTTGGAAACAGCCACAACGGCATGAGCATGCTTAACTGCCCATATGATCTGCCTGCGTGGGAAGTGATAGCGAGCAATCAAATTAATGTCCGTGCCACGCGCAGTGACTACCACCGGCTTACCGAGACGTTGGGCAAGCCTGACAGCTGCTACCCCGTCTGGATAAAAATAATGCGCATCAATCAGATCATAGCCCTGTCCGCTGGTTCCCAGGTTCCGCAATATGGGTAATAAGGCGTGAACCATTAAAAATGGCGCCACGCTCATCCCCAGCTTCGGTATGGCCGGGTATCTTGGATGCAAGATTTCGATACCATGACGCATTTCATGCTGCGGTACCGACGCGTGTCTAGAATACAATCCAAAGCCACGATTTCTAAAAGGAAACCAGGGTACCGGCGCCACCACTCTGGCAACAGTATCGCCGACCGCAAGCAGTTGTCGCAGGCGCTCTTCCACGAACAGGCCATGTCGCGGCTGAATCGTATTCGGATACAGGCTTGTGAACGTAAGCAGTCGTATCACTGGAGACTCGATGCTGGGTTCTTAATCAGCAAGTCGCGCTCATAAAATTGCTGCATTGTGCTGCCCTGCAACACATTTAATACTCTTTCGATTACTTCCGCCGTAAGTTCAAAACGCCAATGTTGTGCCGATTCCAGAGGGTTCTTGAACACGCTGTAGTAATCACTCTGAGACTGGTTGGTACTTGCTGAAATGAAAGCCGCAGTTTGCTGGTGCCATGGTAGACCAACAAACTCAAACATGCGGCGCATTTCAATCACTGTATTTACGCAAATATCTTCATAACGAACCAGGTACACACGATCTGAATTTTGGATATTAGAAAATACTTGTTCAGAGGTAAGTATCCAGTGCCATGCCAAACGTTCCTCAGGGGTGAGTTTTCTCAAATCAGCTATTGTCAATTTCCGGTTCCTGGTGGATTCACTGGCCAACAGTTTTTCGAAGAGGCCATAGTCCTCGCTGGTGGGTGTGCTATCTACGAAATAATCACCGCTCTCTCCTCGTAACACTGATGCAACAAATCCACATGGGTGACGCAGAATATATACGGCACGGGCATCAGGCAGAGCCTCCATGCATGCTCCCAACCTTCCAAGTGATTCGATGGATTTCCACACCACGCGAAGCCGGTCATAGCCTTTTCCTGTAGGGCTGTAAGGCAAAGACATGCGCGGGAAAAGACGTTCGGAGAATTTGGCAAATGCAACGCTGCCACGGTATGCAATCAGAGCAAACCTTGAATAATAGTTCTTGGGAAACAGCGGTTGTTTACCCGCAATTTTCGCAGTCCGCATGCCGGGTAAATCTGCGACATATTTTTCGAGTTCCTGCCGATAACGGCCGGCTTCGTTCCTGTCCGGGAACAGCGGCATGGCAAGCCGGTAAACGCTGTCTGGCTCATGGCGATACAGGGTATCCGGGTGGCTGTCGAAGAGCTTGCCAATCCAGGTAGTGCCGGAACGTGGCAGGCCGAATATCAGGATGGGTCCGTTCATGCCGCACCTTTACCAACCATCCTGCGAACCTCGGATGTTATATTCCCATGGACCGCTGTGGCCCCTGATTGTCTGCGCAGAAACGCATCCAGCATCAGCAGACTCCACAACACCGTGCTGTGGTTGCTCCGACCTGAGACATGCTGCTTGACCAGATCATGCAGTACCGAATGCTTGAAGTAACCGCATTGGGCCACGGCACCAGTCATAAGCGCATCACGGAGACGCGTGGCGAGTGGGCCCCGTAACCAAGCCGCAAGCGGCACACTGAAGCCCATCTTGGGACGGTACAGCACCTCGTTGGGCAAATCCTGTTCCAGAGTTTTCTTCAGAATGTATTTGCCTTGCCTGCCTCGCAACTTCAGTGCCGGCGGGAGGCAGGAGGCCCACTCGACCAGGCGATGATCGAGTAACGGCACACGCACCTCCAGGCTGTGGGCCATACTGGCCCGATCCACTTTAGTCAGGATGTCGCCCGGTAAATAGGTCTTAAAGTCCAGGTATTGCGCCAGCAATAGCGGGTGCGTCGTGGGTGAATTCCGCATGTGGCCGCGGAATACTTCAAGCGCCATATAGCCCTGGAGTTCGCGTTTGAAGCTGTCGCTGTACAACGCCTGCCGAACGGCTGTGGGCACGACACTGATCGTATGAAAATAAGCCTCCAC
>Ga0307373_10010700_pt1 | contig 13440 bp, 16 predicted proteins | sample OX2MG_FD_202534 | JGI IMG/M metagenome (GOLD analysis project Ga0307373, IMG submission 202534) | Soil microbial communities from Risofladan, Vaasa, Finland - OX-2 | ecosystem: Environmental > Terrestrial > Soil > Coastal area > Acid sulfate soil | place: Finland: Risofladan, Vaasa | collected... | reverse complement strand
ACTAGCAGGCTGATGAAAAACCCTCTTCCGAAGTCGTGAAGGCGGCGCGGTTGAGGTCCATGAGGACTGACTTCGATCTCGAGAGGGTCAAGAGCAAGCGCCGAGGTGCTATTCAAGGATTCCCCGGTGCGGATTTCGCACCGAGGACCTGTCGGCAGCGGCTATCAACTGGTGGCTGCCGCCAGGTTGCCCATCCGGATCAAGTTGTAGGCGCTGCTCGTCATCTCCAACCAGAAGCGATTGCGCCGGACTCCGAGGTAGCGGAGCTTTCTCGTCCCACCTACGGTCTTGAACCAACCGAAGATCTCTTCGATGCGCTTTCGAACACGTTGGCTGATGGCGTAACCCGGCGACTCGGCGATGCGATAGCTGACGTTGCTTCCACGATAGGGAGTGATGTTCTGCGCGATGTGAGGGGTGTAACCGAGCTCTTTGACGCGGCTGACGAATTCGGCCGTGTCGAAGCCCTTATCCCCAGCCACGGTCCCACCACGAGCACGTCGGCGGAGGCGGTGCAGCATGCGCAATGCAGCCTCCCGCTCGGCACGACCGTGAGCCTCAGTCAGATCGACATCCACCACCAGGCCATTCCTGTTCTCCATCAACACATGGCCCACAAAGCTCAGCTTGGCCGCCTGCCCCGGACTCTTGGTTGCCAGCTTGGCCTCGGCATCGGTCTTCGAGAAGTGGGTCTCGTTCGATCGCCGCTCGCCGCGCCAGTTCACTTCCGGGTTCCGTCCTTCTTTCTTGCCCTTGCCGCCACCCATCCACCTGGGCTTGCGCTGCCCGCCGAGGTTGGGTCTTGGAGTCAGGCTCTTCAGCGAGGCCTTGGCTTCCAAGAGCGTGCCGTCGACGGTGAAGTGGTCTCGGGAGAGCAGATGCCGGCGCTTGGCCTCATCGCGGATGGCGGCGAAGAATCGACCGGAGACCTCGTGCTCGAGCAATCGCTCGCGGTTCTTGGCGAACGTGCTCTGGTCCCAGGCGAGGTCATCGATGTTGAGATCGAGGAACCACTTGAAGAGGATGTCGTACTGCATCCGTTCGCAGAACTGGCGCTCGCTCCGGATCGAGTAGAAGGCCATCAGCAGACATGCCTTCAGCAGACGCTCTGGCGGGATCGAAGGCCGACCATCGACCGAATACATGTCGTCAAACACGGGATCGAGGTTTTGGAGGGCGGAATCGACGATCGGCTTGATGCCGCGGATGGGATGATCGGCGGGCACCAACAGCTCAGGAGTCACGACGCTGAGCCGACTCTGGAAATCGATGCTACCTCGCATGCGAAGACCTCCAAGACGTGTGCTGGGACGAAGAGGTGGAAGTGTTGCCGGCAGCTTAATACCGCGCGCGCTTCTGCGCACGCGGGTTTTTCATCAGCTTGCTAGTCCATCAACGCGAAATCAGAGTCTCGCACCCAACCAACGCGTCCTAGCACCTCTGATCCGAGGTGCGAACGGAGTGCTCCTGGTGCGCGCATTCGGCCGTCTGGCCGCTGGCGGTAGTCATCCAGGGCACCAGGACCCGCGTTGTCGCGATAGCCGCGCTGTTCAGGGTGTGAACGTACAGCACCCGACCCCGATCTCGCGATACTGCAGCTCGCCGCGCCAACCACGCGCACTGTTCGTCGAAGCTGTCGAATGCCGCGAATGTAATGCAGTGCTTCATCGTCCGTGCCGTGCCCGGGGCGCCGCATGTCGAAGGCCACTAAGTTGGGATGGACCCATTCTGGGTGGGTGCTACGGTGGTGCGGTGGCTGGCCCTGGATCTCATAGTAGGGAGGAGGCTGGCTCTTGGTCGCCGCCGACGACACCACAAGAAATCTTCGACTCCTTCGCCAAAGAGTTCGAATCGAGATCGCCCGCTGCAGCCTCAGTATTAATACGGTCGGGCCGCGATCCGCTAGCGCTGAGCCTTATCCCTGAGAACCCCTTGTGGGACGTACCGCACCGTTTGATTGCTGCCGTTCGCTGGCTGGTCCTCGAGGGACGCGTGGAAGATTTCGAAAGTGCCGCCGATCCGTGGGGCACGTTTCGAACGGCGCTTACCGCGCATGGCCCTTGGATTGCCAACTTCATCCGCGAACAGCCCATTCAGACCAACGTAGTTCAGCGATGCTGGGCGCTGCTGCCGCTGTTCTTAACTGTCGCTCGTGCTGTGCCGCTTCCGATGGACTTGATCGAGTTGGGAACAAGCGGCGGTCTGAACCTAGTTTGGGACCGCTACCACTACCGATATGTGGCTGGCGATTGGGGTTCTCCTAGAGCATCGGTCAGCCTTAGAGGGGACGAGCGCGCCCCAGTTCCAGGCGAGCTGCTCAACACCAATGTAACGATCGCGAGGCGCCGCGGCATCGACCTGAATCCGATTGACGTTACGAGCGTGAACGGACTCCGCCTGCTACAGACGTTCGCGCGTGAGGAGGAGTACACCGTCCACTTAAAGGATGCGATTGCGGAGCTTCGCAAGGATCCTCCCGAACTGATTCGCGGTGACTATCTGTTACTGCTGCCAGACCTGCTCCGGGCTCGACGCGACGATACCTTGACCGTCGTCTTCCAAACCCTCTCAACCGTGTATCTCACCGACGAGCAGCGATTGCGACTCCGCAGCATCATTGAGACTGCCGCAGTCGAGGGCCCTCTCGCTTGGATCTCGACTCCGACTCCGGATGAGCAAGGCCAGCCCATGGGCGATTACCCGCTCGAAATGGCGATTTGGCCAGGCAGCGAGCGCCGAATCGCGGCCCGCATGAATGTGCGAGGCGAATGGTTGGAGTGGATCGGCTAGCTCGGTAAGCCACCGAGGCTGTCAATCGAAGCTGTCAACACGAAAGTTTGCTCCAATAACCCCTTTTCTATCGCGAGCGCCGAGCGAGATGCCACGACGGTTGGCGCCCCACTGAGTTGAGTACGAACTGAGTGGGCGCCGAAACTCGTGGACAAGCGGAGTAGGTCACATTCGGCGCTTCTCTTGATTTCCTTCCGCCACGGCGGCGGTTGACTCAGATGACGAGCCTCCGACTGACCTCTGACCAGTCTGATGACGGTTCCTGCTCGGCGGCTTTGACCGCGGCCTCCTCCCCGTCACTCGGAACCTCGTCATCGATAGGGAGCGAATCAAGTGCCTGAAGCGTGGGATCAGCTTGGTCGTCTACCAGCCGGGGCCCGATCACCACTGCCGCCACCAAGGCGCCCACAAGCAGAAGAAACCAAAATCGGTCCCCTAGACCGCGTGCCGTTCGTTGGAGGGACCGTACCGCGACCCGAGACTCGGCCAGGCTAGCAAGACGCTGGGCGGGAAGCGCCGTGGTCAGAGTCTACCGCGCAGGCGTAGGTTTGGACCTTGGGCCAGTGCGAGTCGCTCGATCGTCCGATCCAAGGCCAGTTGGACCAATCGACCGCTGACCACCGGCACCAGTCTTGGATCGCCAATGAGTGCTGTCGATAACGTCGGAGGTCGTGCGTTATGGCTCACGAAAGTTGGAGGGTGCGCGATGAAGCTGCTCCTCCGGCTGTATCCCGGGTGGTGGCGCCGGCGATACGGCGCGGAGGCGCTTGATATCTTGGAAAGCCGCCCCGTCACTCCCTCTGTGTTGTGGAACGTAGTCATTGGTGCAGTGGACGCATGGCTAAATCAAGGGGTGCCGCCGACCAGCGCCGGCGACACCAACCAACGCGAAAGCGGGGGAGGGTATTTGATGACCGGCAATCGCAAGCGAAACAAGCGCGCCGCATCAGTGCTCGCGCTGTCGGTCTCATGGTCCTTGTCGGGGTCGTCGTCTTCGTCGAGACCTACCGCACGATCCAAGGGCATCAAGACGGAGCCTCTGGCCCCATCAATGCGTTGGTCGGGTCCCCGTTGGTCGTATTGGGGATCGCTACAGCAGGAGTGGGCCTTTGGGTCCTCCTAACCGGGCGCCGTCTCCGTGACTGGCCACGTTGGCCATTCGAGGGCCGAGCGCTCCGGCTCGCTGGAGCTTATTGCTTAGTGGGCGACCTTCTGGTTGTCGCATTGGCGATGACCCGAAACATCGGATTCGCGTTTCTGCTCTACGCGCTACTAGCTCTGGCCCTGGCAGCAACGACTCAGGTCGTCCGAAGTCGTAGGCCTGGTATCTAAAGAAACCGGACACACTGGGTTTGTTGGCGGGCTCGCTTCTCGAGTGATTCAGATGGTTCGAATGCGATAGAGAGCGCCGGGTGGGATTTCGAGTTCGCCGTGTTGTATATCCAGTCGGGCGCACTTCAAGACATCGCCTTCCACCTCACCGGCATTCCGAGGATCGTGTGCATCAAGCGAGGTTGGATTGCTTGAATCCAGGCCGATAGTGGTCACCCCCGTGTGAGAGCTGTGCACTCGCAAGAAACGTACCTCGATCTGACGGGCCACCAACTACGGCCGGGACGTTGACGACGGTTCGGCCGACTCGCCGCGATTTTCTCTGGCGGCAGACTACGTTATTTGCATGGGTCCCCTCGGCCATGCGGCCTCGAGCGACATGCCGTTGTTGTCGATGAAACCCATGTTTCGGAATGGCCCCTGGTCCATGATCGGGGTCGTTGGAACGCCGTGGCGAGTCAATCGCTCACGGAGCTCCAGCCCTGCGGCCTCGTCGGGCAGGGCGAGCGAGATGTGCGAAAGGAAGGTCGCGCCGGGGTCGAAGACCGCCGCTTGGAGTGTGCGGTCATGCGGACCGAACAGGGGCGCCTGGGGATACTCGAAGAAATGTAGGCCCGGTCGGTCCGGGTCGCCACCGGGTCGGACCGCGGCGTGTCGCCCGTGCAGTTCCCCGGCGGGCGCGATGAAGACGACTTCCATCCCAAGCATATCCCGGTAGAAGCTGATCGTTGAGTCGAGGTCGCGAGTGACGAGGGCCACATGGTGGAAACCCCGCCAGGCTGGTGCAAATGGCGAGACATTATCAGTGCGATCGGTCATCGGCATCATCCTTTTCATATGTCGCCCCTATTCGCTTCATGAACTGTGCAGCGAATAGGGCATAATGTGAGCCGCGTGAACGTGGATGTCAAGAGGCGGCCTTACCTGTCGGCCGTCCGCGCACAGCAAGCGCGCCAGACGCGTCGCCGGATCCTCGCCGCAGCTACCCGGCTATTCGTGAAAAGGGGATACGCGGCGACCAGCGTTGCGGACATTGCTGCCGAGGCGGGTGTGGTGAGCCGCACGGTCTACCTCGACTTCCAGAACAAACGCGCGCTGCTGGAAGAGGCTATCGGGTTCGCCCTTGGTGGCGACGATGCCCCGGTGGCGCTACGCGACCGCGACTGGTTCCGGCAGACGGTCGAGGCGCCCGTCGCCGAGATTCCGACGCTCTTCGCCAAGTTCACAGCCGCCCTCCACGTTCGCAGCGCAGCGCTCCTCGAGGCGGCCGAGGCGGCCGCCTCCGCGGACCTTGAGCTGGCCGAGCACCGTGACCGGGCCCGCAAGCACAGGCGTGCCAACATGCGCCGGGTGGCGACGGCGGTCGCCGCGCAAACCGGAGCCGACGTCGACTACCTGACCGACGTCTTTTACTCGCTCGAGTCGCCGGCCGTCTACGCCCAGTTCGTCTTCCAGTGCGGGTGGTCGCCGGGGCGCTACGAGCGGTGGCTAAGAGAGACGCTCGAAGCCGCGATTCTCAAGTGATTAGAGACTACGGAGCGCGCGACCCGGCCCGATAGGGACCCATAGGGTTTTGTCAAGCCCTGGGGGCTCCGAGGGTTGGGTCGAAGTCGCGACCTGAGCACCAGACGCCCCAGAGAATGGCCAAGGCCTTGGACATGCAATGGCCAATTGCGGCGTTCATGGCGCTTTTACCCTGGGCTGTAAGGCCGTCTGAGTTCAAGCGTGCTGTATATCCAGTCGGAGGCACGTCAACCGAACCCGCGCCGGATCGCTGCCGGATCACGCATTCTCGGAAACGCCGGAGCATTGCACAGCCGCCTTAAAGCTGCCGAAGCGACGTGGGATCGTCTTCTCCGATGGGCTCATGACCGCCGCGGTCCAACGCGCTGCGGTGGGTGCCGCGCCCCGCTCCGCCACGAACGGGCGAACCGCCTCCAAGGCGGAGTCGCTACTCGCGCTCAACCTAGAATTGAGCCGGAGAGGCCGGCCGCCGAATACAAAGGTGTTCGAGTTGCGATGGCTGGGTCCCACCAAATTTTGAGATCAGAATCGGACCCATGGCATCATCGCGCGGTTAAGCGGCTAAACTGCTGCAGCTTATCTGCAGCTTATTTTCTTTGCGAGCGTGGTGGCCGTCCTGCCTAGGGCGCGGGTATTCGCCGTCTTGGGTGGAAGCTAGGCTCGTGAGATTGGCTGCCCTGCGGCATCGTGTTCTTGTCCGCTGACCGAAGAAGAGTTTGCTGCAACGAAGGCTGAGCTGTTAGCCCGGATGTGACCATGCGGTTCGCCGTCGCAATCAGTGCGATCCGACGTCCCCACGCGGTTGCGGCACTTGCGAGGGCGAAGCATTGGTTGGCCCGGCCATCAAAATATGGTGCGATAACTACCCCGTATCGCAAGAGCCCCGCCACGGCGCAAAAGGAGAGATTACTGGACAGGGTAAGCGTGTACTCCGTGAGGCCAAAACTTCTCCTGGGAGTGCGCGTTCCGATGACGGAAATTGCAGAATACTTAGGCCTACCGGTGCACGAGAAAATAGCCAATGGTATGTCAACGACGGACGACGAAATCAGAGCAGTGACAGAGACGGCCCGGGACCTGGCGTATAGGCAGCTCGATGCTCAGTTTCAGGCCAGCGACAATTTCGACACAAAAGCGCTTGGTGTGTTGGCCTTTGACGGCGCTGCCGTCGCTGCCATCTTGGCAGCCAAGGACCTGTTCTTTCAATTGTCGTGGACACTCCCGGCAACCCTCCTGGTAATTTCGGCTGTGGTTGCTCTTTTTTCGGTACAGAGCGTGTGGTGGGAAGACGGACCCGACCCCAAGGCGTTTTACGACAAGGAGGCGGCCAAGCGCGCCGGAGTGGGAAGCGCTGCAATCGCGAATGTCGACCTGGTTTCACAGTTGGGTGGCCCGAAGGGCGCAATAGCGAAGAATGACAAAAAGCTTCGCCGGAAGTCCCGACTGTTTGTGTTGGCGATCTGGACCACGGTGGTGGCCGGCGTTGCTAGTGCGATTCTGATCGGGCTCTCTCGGTGACCGACGAGAACCAGCCCGTCACGAGCCCAATCACTCCCAGCGAGCCCGGAACAGAAAGCGTTCCTCCCGACACCGAGCCAAAATTCCCGCCGAGCCACGACCCGGACCCCGATATGCCCAATCACGTTCACATTCGGGGTCTGCCGCCCGACTCTACGGAGCGTCGAAGGATCCAAGAAAAGTAAACGGCACGCAGCGCTAGAGCCAACCGCATTGAGATCGCGTGCTAGCGGTTTTTCTCGACCTGGCGCCGAATGAACGGCCAGCGCCGATTGTTGTGCCGGTTGATTAGGAGCATAGAAACCCCTAGGGGCACCAGCATCACCACGGTGGTTTGCTCGGAGCCGTCCCCACCATGCCGGTCTCAATGCCATAGCTAATACGTAGATCGCCAGATAGAGCCCCCAGATGCAAAGCAGAAGGGCACCGACCCTAACCTCGGAAACCGACATTCACCTCGACCGAGGTTGATCGCGAAACGACCGCTGATAAGCTCAATAAGACCCACCACGGCGGGCTGGTGGCCAATTGCGACCTACAGACCGCGGTCGAGGCTGGAATGACCGACGTGATTCTGGTGGATGTCATGGGTGACGGCCTGGCCGCTTAAGCGCTCGCTCCAGGCCATCCCAGGTCGACAAAGTCGTCGTCTCGAAACAGTTCGTGACCGTGCCTCGCCAGGTATCCGTAAAAGGACTTCTCCCCAACGTGGCCGAGATACCGCTGGTCGCTATCGAATATCGAGGTCTGTGCTTCTCGCCGTCCAAGCATGTGGCCAGTTCTCCAACGTGTGCTGCGATGACTGCTGGATCTCGACGGGCACCACGATTCTCTCAGCCCGCGCCGCGCTCGTCACAAAGACTTTTCGGCCGGGTCTCTAGTCAGGACCGATAGCTTCCGAAGTTCGCTTTGGTAAGGAATAGTCGGCTCCGCCGTGATCAGGTTGAAGACAACCTGATCAGCACCTGCAGCGAACAGCGCGTCGGTCTTTTCACGGATGCTTGAGTCGTCGCCCCACGCGACGATCGCGTCGAATAGGCGATCTGAACCGGGGGGCTCGAGATCATCTAACGACCACCCCAGCCGGAGCAAATTGTTTCGGTAGTTCGCGGTTGACAGGTACAGATTGGTGTGGCGATCACCAATCTTCCGGGCAATCGCCCGGCCGTCGGCAAACACCACTGGAAGGTCGGCAGCGATGAAATGCTCCGGCCCCAGTGCACCTCTGACCTCGCGCACATGATCGGCCGTAGTGAAGTAGGTGTAGTCGCCGGCGGTCCTGTCTCGAGCCAGCGACACCATGCGCGGGCCGAGTGCGGCAAGAACAGTCGGGGGGAGTGGGGCCGTCGGCCCTCGCCACTCCGTGCGTGACATCGCGTCTAGGTAGTCGCGCATTGCCGGGACCGGATGGTCGTAGCGATGGCCACGCCGCTCCACCATAGGCGCGTGGCTGACGCCCAGGCCAAGGATGAACCGGCCCGGCCACGCCTCGGCCAGGGCACGGCCACCCGCCGCCATCGCTTGCGGATCACGCGCCCAGATGTTTGCGATTCCGCTGGCAACGACCAGTCGGTCCGTCGCAGCGAGCAGGATCGCCCCATGCGCAAAGGCTTCCCGGCCCGCTGACTCGCCATACCAAACGGTTCCAAATCCGAGCTGCTCAGCCTCGGACACGACTTGGCGCTCGACCGTGGCCGGCTGCGCGGCCAGCGAACCGAGGAAGATGCCGAATCGGCCTGGTTCCACGTCACTCAGGCGCTCAAGGCCCATCCTCTTAGTCTCGCGGATACAAGGTGGCCAGGTTGCCAGCGCGGGGACCTCGCCATCCGAACTCGGCCGGCCGGGGTATAAATCGCTTCACTGGTAAGCCTGTTCTGTAAAGCGGCCTGCGTTGATTCAAAGCACGTTATTGGAGGGGAGCGACGCACCGGCGCCCGACAGCGTCACCTTGTGATCTGGTTGGGTGCCGCCATACCTGCGTGATTGGCGACCTCAGACTTCCGCGAGCTTTGTGCTCCAGCCCATCACGCTGGCGGCACCCAGGTAGGTGCTGTTAAGAAAGTCACGGATCGTTCGGCGTGGATCGCTGCTCGATCGAACTGTGTCGTAAGGCAAGAGAAACTCGCCGGAGGTTGAGCTCCAGGCGGCTTCGCGCGGCTCTACAACCACGCGATCAATACCGTCGGGCGCTGGATAGCCGTAGGCGAAGAACGCCGGATACGGTACCCGCTCATCGCCTGCCCACCAGCCAGCGCAAATTGCCTCGGCGTCGCCGCCCACCCGCCTGATCAGCCCCGCATCTGGTGGTGGTTCGACCGCCCGCCCCGAGTAGCGCGTCACCGCCAGGTCAAACGTGCCCCAAAAAAACTGCACCGGGGTTGTCCGTCCTCGAAATAACGCACGATGCTCCTTCATCACCACGTCGACCATTGAAAGCACCTGGAAGAAACGCCTCGCGTGCTCGGGGACGTACGTGTCGTGCGTATGGTCGTCGGGAAAGGGAATGGGGTCGCTCACCTCTGACGGAACAACCGAGATGGAGACATCCACGCCCATCAGTCGCAACATCTCCATGACGTCCCCATAGAAGCCGGCCACGTCTCCGCCGAGCGGCCGACTCTCCGACCTGTCGTCACTGGAGCGGATCACCAATTCATGCCCGATTAGGTCCATCTCAAGGTCGATGGTTCGCAGCCCGAGCGGGATCGGCGAGGTCGTCAGGCCACGCGCCGTGACATAGAGAGGAACGTGCCCCCACTGCGGCTCAAAGGGGCTGAGCGACAGTCGCAGCTTGCCGATCACCTGCGTGTACATGTGCAGTGTGTCTTTGGTCTGGCGCCAGTCCTCATAGGGAAGCGCCGGCCATCCAGCGTCTCGCTGGTTCACGCAATCAAAGCCTCGAGCAAAAGCATCAACGTCGTCACTGCCCGTGTAGGGGCTGCCTTCTACGCACAGGTCGGCGTATCACGCACCTCTCCCGAAGCAGTCCCGCGGTGCACATCTCGACGAACCCGCGCCAGCATGGCACCTCGACTACGGTCACGTTCAAAGCGCAGAACATCGACCTTATGTCAGCGGCGTAGCGCCGCAGGTCCGCGTGTTCGGTTGCGAAAACAAGAGTCCATGTATCTCCCAGAAAAAGTACTCCGCGGCCTGGACGCCGCGACGGTCTCACTAGATCGTAGCGATCGCGATCCTGGTCGCGGCTGCTTCGGCGATGCGTTCTATGGCTCGGGGATCTGAGGTGACGATCCCGTCGCCGCGTCGGATTGCGCCCTCGACGGCCGCAACGTCGACGACGTTGGCGTGGCCGGAGCGTCCAACAAGAGCTCCAATCTGCTTGGCCTGCATTTCGGTCATAGCCTCCACCTCACACATCGCGAGCAAGCGAGCGAGGCTCGCCTGTCGAGCCGGACCGCGCCACGCCTCTGCAAGCACCGGAGCCGGGACTGTCGGTACGACTTCCTCGGCGAGAAACGCGGCGTGGAGCGCCCACATCCGGCGGTCATTGCGTTCAGCGGCAACCAGGGCTCCGGTGTCGTAGGTGACGCCAGCCACTCAGGCAGGTCGATTCGAGAGCCGACGTCGCCCGGGCTTCTTGAGTAGCGCCCGGGCTTGCGTCAGGGCATCGGCTAGCTCTGTTGCTGTCAAAGCACCGTGGTCCGCTTCCCAAGCCGCAATTGCGTGCCGGCCTGCTTCCAGTTGTATGCGGTGGGCGGCGGTTCGTGCGATCCAACCACTCACTGTGGTGCCCTCGGCGAAAGCAGCGCGCTCGATGTCTTCGGCCAGCTCCGGCGGGAGTGAGATCGACCTCTTCATACGCAGGGCCATCTGCGGAACGGTAGCACAGACGGTAGGACAAATCGGGTAGAGTTGACAGCCTATCGGTCTACTACCCACAACAGGTCGCGGTTGGAATGCCTGGTGCGCTAGCAGACTGCTTTCACCAAGTGGGTCTCGTTCTCTCAGGCGACTCATAGGCTGTTCTAAGCTCGGCCGACGACACTGCAACCATTCCACCGGAGGTGAAGAAGCACAGTGAGTGAAGAAGGCGAGCAAGTAGATCTACCGTCGGCGGACAGTGCGGAATCTATGCCGCCAACGTCCAGACGCAAACCGTTGCGTAAGGTGATCCTGGCGTTAGTCGTTGCGGTCGGGCCCTCGCGGCTTTGGTCGTCGCATCACCTGTATTCGCGGCATCGCCATCGCCGGCCCCGAGTCCATCGAGCGGGTCGACGACGCATACCTGCCCGAATATGTAGCGGGCACAGAGTGGCCGCCTGCGATTACTCGGGCGGCCGCTCGACAGCTCAGCAACCTTTGCTCTAATTGATCGCACGGGTTATTGAGTCAGCGCTGGACCAGCAAGGCCAGTTCTCACTCAAAGCGCTAACTAACCTGGGTGATCCGGCAGCACCAGCGCACTCTCTGACACCGTTGGTGTTTGTATGGTCACCAGAAGATGCATGACTCTGCCGGTTTTCGCCAGAACCCAGAAGGGATCGCAGGCTGAGAGGCACCACATATTCGTCGGGTGGGATCGCTACCCGGAGTGGCTCTACACCAGGGCATCCGACTCACGTTCAGGCATGACCTTTCCAGAGCCGATAGCCGCCGAGGAATGCATTCGAGTTGGAGCCAAGCCTGGCTCCCTTCGGCAGAGTTTTCAGTAATTTCGCATTACCTCCGCCGACCACAACGTCGTCAGCTTCGAGGGCCGCTTGCAGTCGCGTCACGACGTCGGCGACCTCGCGGCGCCATTTCTTCTTGCCGAAGCGCTGCAATGCCGCATTCCCAACCCAATCTTCATACGTCTGTCCCTTCTTGTAGGGAAGGTGCGCCAGCTCCATCGGTTCGAGCTTTCCGTCGACGATCAGTGCCGAGCCAAGCCCGGTGCCCAGGCCGAGGAAGAGCATTCGGCGGCCCTTGTAGCTGCCCAGAGCCTGCATGGCGGCATCGTTGATCAGGCGCACTGGACGGCCAAATGCCTTTGCGAAATCGAAGCCGACCCATCCGCCTCCCAGGTTGATCGGCTCGCTTACGGGCTTGGAGTGAAGTACCGGCCCGGGATAGCCGATTGACACAGCGGAGTAACGCCACCCGGTCGTTTCCTGCCTGACCTTCTTCACCATCTCGCGCGCGGTCATCTTCGGACCGGATGGAATCTCAACGGGTTTCCTGTGCCCCGTGGCCAGCACTTTGATATGAGTACCGCCGACATCGATCGCGAGGATGTTCATGCTCTCACAGGCCTCGGATCCTCGCTTGGTCAGGCGGTAGGTCGCCTAGCGCCGTCGACCGCCTGAGAAGATCCGTACCACCAAAAGAAGGATGGCCGCTCCGATGAAGGCCACAATCATCGCGCTGATGGTCGTGTGCCCGGTGACGACGATATTGACGTGGAAAACGCGCGCCAGAAACCCGCCCAGCACCGCTCCCAGGATGCCGACCACGATATCGCCGATCAACCCGAGACCGTGCCCAAGTGCGAGTCGGCTGGCGAAAAAGCCAGCGACCAGGCCGATTAACGCCCAGAGCAGAATGGTGCCCCAGTCGAGTGTGATCAGTGTGCCGTTAATCGTGATTGTCATTGACCGTTCTTCCCGAACGATAAACGTTTATCAGACGCTTCAGGAAACCCGTTCATAGCTGGAACGGTTGGTAATCCCGTACAGCTTTAGGAAATACGGGGCAGATTGCGGTGACCTGGCTCGGCCCCGTTGGGGAAGCAGATCGTCCAGCTGGCGAGGTGTCACACGAGACGCTCAACAGCGGCTCGCTCGTCGGATCGGCATTCTGGGTTGGGTAGCGCACATCGTGGGATACTCGCGATATGAGCCCGCCGGTGCGAGTCCGTCAGATGTTGTCTGATGAGTTCGACATCATGCGCGGGGTATCCGTCGCAGCGTTTGGCGATGACCCCGATATCGGGTACCTACTGGATGCACTTCACGATTCATGGGCATGGGAGGACGGCCTCTCGTTCGTCGCCGAATGTGATGGTGACTTAGTCGGGCATGTCCTCTATACACACGCGATCCTCGACGCTCCACGTCAATTGCAGGATGTTCTTGTCCTCAGTCCAATCGGCGTTCGCCGTGATCTGCAAATGCAAGGCATTGGCGGCGAGCTGATCACCTACAGCCTGAATGCCATCGGTCGAAGAAACGAGCCGCTTGTATTCCTCGAAGGGCACCCAGCGTACTACCCGCGCTTCGGCTTCCGACGCGCAGCGGACCTGGGATTCGTTGCGCCCTCAGTGCGTATCCCGCCAGA
>Ga0307373_10010696_pt1 | contig 13442 bp, 11 predicted proteins | sample OX2MG_FD_202534 | JGI IMG/M metagenome (GOLD analysis project Ga0307373, IMG submission 202534) | Soil microbial communities from Risofladan, Vaasa, Finland - OX-2 | ecosystem: Environmental > Terrestrial > Soil > Coastal area > Acid sulfate soil | place: Finland: Risofladan, Vaasa | collected... | reverse complement strand
ATTCCCACTTATTTTCAAGCTTGAGAGGATTTTTTGACTTAAGTGTGGTAAACATTAGTTTGATAATCTAAATGCCTGGCGATGCGGCCGGCTTTTTGCCGGCATGTTCGCCTGCTTATCGGCGCTCCCTTAAATCTGTTTATCGGTAATCTCTTAAATCTGAATTCATCGGGAACCGTTCAAGATGCCATATCGTCCGGCCTCAAACACGCTGGTCGCCTGTATCTGGATGCCTCGCTTTGAGATCCAGGTGGAACGATCGCGTGACCCGGCGCTGGCCGGCAAGCCGCTGGCCGTGCTTATGGAAGGAGCGCAGTCCAGGGTGCATTCCTGTTCCCGAGAGGCGGAAGAGGCGGGGATCAAGCGGGGAATGACGCTGCGAGAGGCGATGGCGACCGCGCCGCAGGCTATTTTCCGTGTGATGCATTCGCCGCTTTACCAGGATCTCTTCTCGCAGGCTGTGGGGGCGTTGGAGCGAGTCAGCCCGGTTTTAGAGATTTCGGCGCCGGGCTGCGCCTTTGTTGGGCTGGAGGGGCTGCTGGCCGCGTCGTCTCTCGATGGTTTATTATCGAGACACGCCGGCATGAGGCCGGCCGGCGGCGCCGGGATTTATCGCCTGCCCCTGGGATTGATGCTTGCGCTGGAGGGATCCATCCGGCCGCCGTTCGCTGCCTGTACCGGGATCGCGCTTGGCAAGTTTGGAGCGTGGGCCGTCGCCCGGTCGCGAGATCGATGGTCGACGGATACGCCGGGAGTTCTTCTTTCGCCCACGCGTAAAAGCTGCTGGGTGGGTGAAGATCGCCAGGAGGATTTTTTGAAGCCGCTGCCGATCCAGATTCTTCCCGTGAGCGCCGAGATGCGCCGCCGGCTCTGGATGTTTGGCATCCGGACGCTGGGTCAGTTGGCGGCGCTGCCGCTCTCTTCAGTGATAGCGCAGTTCGGCAAAGAGGGCCGCCGGGCCTGGTTTCTCTCTCACGGCCAGGACGATGAGCCGATTTGCCCGCGCCTGGTAGAAACAGAGGTGGTGGAGACTCTTCAATTTTCGGAGCCAGAGGTGGCTCTGGAGGCGATGGTTGCGGCGGCGCGGCAGCTTCTGGAGCGTGCGCTAAGGCGGCGGGAGCAGCGTGGACGCGGGGTGCGGCAGGTGCGACTGGCCGCCGGTCTGGAGAGCGGCCGTACCTGGAGCCAGGTGATTACTTTCCGGCAGCCGGGGTCGCTGTTGGATCGTCTCTTTCCCCCTGTTCGCTACCGCCTGGAGCGCGATCACCCGCACGAAGCGGTGGAGACGCTCTCCCTGGCGCTGGTGGCGTCGTCCTCAATGCCCGGTGTGCAGGGATCGCTCTTTCAGGAGCCTCAGCAGGAGCGCCGCAGTCGCCTGATGGAGTCGCTGCGGCAGCTTCGCATCCAGATGGGATCTGTTCCGGTCGCACGGATTGTGGAGGTAGAACCCTGGTCTCGTATTCCCGAGCGTCGTTATCACCTCCTGGATTACGAGCCATGAGTCCTGGATTACGAGCCATGAGAGAATCAAAATTTCCCAGGGGAGATTCCCGGCCATCTGGCAGGCCGGGCGCCGGGTTCAGCAAACTGCGGCCTCTCAATATCCCGCAGCCGGTCCTGGTTGACGCCGGCGAAGAGGGGGCGCCCCGGATGATGAGCGACTGTGCTGCTCCATCGGAATCTAAGGTTCCGAAACAGGTAACCTGTATCCGCGATCAGTGGCGCATTGATGATGAATGGTGGCGGACGCCCCTCTCTCGCCGCTACTTCCAGGTCATCCTCGAGGACGGCCGCTGCGTCACGCTCTATCACGATCTGATGACCGGCGCATGGTATCGGCAGAGGTATTGATGTATATCGAGCTCCACTGCGATTAGAGGTACTGATGTATTGATCTGCACTGCAATTAGAGGTACTGATGTATATCGAGCTGCACTGCCATTCGGCCTATTCCTTTTTGGACGGGGCTTCGCTGCCGGAGGAGCTGGCGGGGCAGGCGGAGGCGCTGGGTTATACGGCGCTGGCGCTGACCGATCATAACGGTGTCTATGGCAGCATGGAGTTCGCGCAGCAGGCGCAGGGGCGCGGGATTCAGCCGATCACGGGCGCGGAGATAACTCTGGATAACGGGACGCATCTCACCTTGCTGGTGGAAACGGCGGCCGGTTATGCCAATCTCTGCCGGCTCTTATCGACGGCGCATCAGGAGAGTGAGCGGAACCATCCTCATTTGCCCCGGGCCCGGCTTCAGCAGCACGCGGAGGGCCTGATTGCGCTGACCGGCTGCCGAAACAGCGAGACGGCTGCGGCCGTGGACCGGGGAGATCTGAACGCAGCGGAAGCGGCGGTCTCCTGGCTGCGCGAGCTGTTTGGGCCGCAGAATCTTATTGTGGAGATGCAGCAGAACTTTGTGCACGGTGATACAGCTCGCATCCGGGCGCTCAACGGCCTGGCGCAGCGGCTGGAACTGCAGATTGCCGCTACCAACAATGTTCATTACCACTGCCGGGAGAGACACCGCCTTCAAGATGTGATGGTGTCTATCCGGCGCTGCTCCACCCTCGATAATTCCCACCAGTTCCGCCGCGCCAATAGCGAGTTCTTCTTGAAACCTCCGGAGGAGATGGCGCGGCTTTTTGAAGAGCTGCCGCAAGCGGTTCGGAACACGCTTCGCATTGCGGAACGGTGCCAGGGATTCAACATTACACAGGATCTGGCCTACACCTTCCCCGATTTTCAGCGCGAGGGCGATGAGCCGGCCGACGCGGTTCTGGCCCGGATCTGCCGGGGGATTATGACCCACCGGTATGCCGGCGAGAGCGAGCCGATCCGGCGGCAGGCGCGGCAGCGACTCTACACCGAGTTGGACTTGATCCGGTACCATGGCCTGGCCGGATTCTTCCTGGTTTACCGGGAGCTGCTGGAGCTGGCAAAGGAGATTGCGGCCCGGCTCCGCGGCAGCGGCGCCCGCGGTCGTTTTGAGCTTCCACCCGGCAGAGGACGCGGATCATCCGTCTCTTCTATCGTCTGCTATTTGATTGGCCTCTCCCCGGTGGATCCGGTGAAAGCCGGTCTCTCCCTGGGACGATTTCTCAATAAGGAGCTGGCCTCGGTGCCCGATATTGACCTGGACTTTCCCCGCGATATCCGGGAGGAGCTGATCCTGGCCGTGCATCGACGGTATGGCGCCGAGCACGTAGCGATGGTTGCGGCTTTCCCCACTTACCGACTGCGGTCGGCCGTTCGGGACATTGGGAAGGCGCTGGGCCTGCCGGCGGGCGACATCGATCGTCTGGCCCGGCTCGCTGAAAGCCGGAACGCCGCGAGTGTGGAAGAAGAAATGCGCCGGCTGCCCGGTTTTGAGCAGGCTCTGCAATCGGCGCCCTGGCAGCAACTGATCGCGCTTGCCCGTGAGCTGCAGGGATTCCCCCGCCATATCTCCCAGCATTCCGGTGGCGTGATCATCTCCTCCCGACCGCTCGTGGAGATTGTGCCCGTGGAATGCTCTCGCATGGAAGGCCGGCTCCTCTGCCAGTGGGATAAGGATAGCTGCGATGACGCCCGCTTCATTAAGATTGACTTTCTTGCGCTGGGAATGCTTTCGGCCGTGGAGGAGACGCTCAACCTGATCGAAGTCAACCAGAAGCCGCCGGTTGATCTGAGCCGGATCGATTTCAACGATTCGGCTGTCTACGACCGGATCTGCGCCGGGGATACGGTGGGTGTCTTTCAGATTGAGAGCCGGGCGCAGATTCAGATGCTCCCGCGCACCCAACCGCGCAACCTGGAAGATTTAGCCGTGGAGGTGGCGATTGTGCGTCCGGGGCCCATTGTCGGCGGCGCTGTGAATCCATATATCCGGCGGCGGGAACGGCTGCGCCAGGATCCGAACGCCCGGGTTTTCTTTGAGCATGCCCTTCTTATCCCGGCGCTCAAAGACACGCTGGGGGTCATTCTGTTTCAGGACCAGGTGCTCGCCGTCTGCCAGGCCATGGCCGGGTTCAGCGTGGGACGAGCCGAGGCGCTGCGCCGGGTAATGAGCCGCCGCCGCTCCCGGGAGGCGATGGAGCAGTTTCAGGAGGAATTCGTGACCGGAGCGCGGCGGCGCGGGGTCCCCAAAGATGCGGCTCTGCGGGTTTTCCAGCGGGTGCTCGGCTTCTCGCAATATGGCTTCCCCAAATCTCACGCGGCGGCCTTTGCCATTCTCTCGTATCAATCCACCTGGCTCTGCCACTATTACCCGGCTGAATTTGTGGCCGCGCTGTTGAACAACCAGCCGATGGGTTTTTACTCCCGGGACGTGCTGCTCAAAGACGCACAGCGGCATGGCGTTTGCTTCCGGCGCCCGGAAATTAATGATAGCGATGTCCTGTGCGCCGTCTCGGGCGACACCGTGCAGATCGGGCTTTCGTTTGTGGATGGCATTGGCCTCTCGGCCGCAAAGCAGATTGTGGCGGAGCGCGATCAGGGAGGGCCGTTCCGGTCGCTGCCGGATTTCATGCGCCGGACACCGCTTCCGTTTGGCGCCGCCGAGAAACTGGTGGAGGCCGGCGCTTTCGACAGCTTTGGAATGGAGCGTAGGGCGCTGCTCTGGCAGCTTGGAGTGTTCGCCCGAACGCAGGGATGGATGGCGCCAAACCGGCCGGGAATGGGCAGCCGGGCCGCGCGAGCGCAGACTTCGCTCTCGCTGCCAACCGGGCAGTATCGCGTTCCGCTCCCCGTCATGAATCCGTGGGAAAAGCTGTTGACAGATTACCGGCTGCTGGAGATGTCGCCGGACGGCCATCCAATGGCGCTTCTGCGCCCGATTCTTCCCAAGGGGATTGTCACCGCCGCTCAGCTCCGGCAAATTCCGGATGGCAAGATTGTCCATATCGCCGGCATCATTGTCAGCCGGCAGCGACCTCTAACCGCACGGGGCTTTGTTTTTCTGCTGGCCGAAGACGAATCCGGGCTGGTCAACGTGGTCGTTTCGCCAGCGCTTTACGAGCGGCGCCGAACCATTATCCGGGGTGAGCCGATGATCTGGCTGCGGGGCACAGCGCAGCATCGCGAGGGGTCGCTCAATCTCATCGCCATCGAGACCGGTTCTCTGCTCGACGCGCTTCGGGACATCCATCCCGACCCCGAAGACCCCGCCACCACCTTCCTCAACGACCTCCGCCGCGCCGCGCCCCCGGCGCATCAATGGCGATAGCCTGAATTTGACGAGCGCTGCCAAGCGGCTATTCTATAGCTAATTATGCGATCACAAAACGACAGCGCCGGCGCCGACGGGAGTTTCGAGATCGGCCTCATGCGTGAGACGTCATCTCCACGGGCAGCCGCGCTCCGGAGCGAGCTTCTCCGCCGCCTGATCGGTGAGCGAACTTATACGCCAGAAGAGCGCTCCAAACTGGAATCAATGGCGCGCGAGGAATATTTCGCACAGCGCAGAGAACTGCTGGCAGGCTCAATAACAGCTTCGAAGGCGACGCAGATAGTTGGTGTCTCGCGCCAGACGCTGTACAATCGAGCGAAAGCCGGAACTCTGCTTACCATCATGGAAAACGGACATCTGCACTTTCCAAAATGGCAGTTTGATCCGGACCGCGAGAACGGTGTTGTTACCGGACTACCTCTCGTGCTGTCGAAAATCAAGGTCCCGGCTTTCTCGCAGGCGGCCTGGTTAATGCGTCCGAACCCTTACCTGGAAGGACGAACTCCTATCGAAGCGTTAAAAGCCGGTGAGCTCGAAAGCGTGATCGGTCTCGCTCAAGCCGTTGGCGTGAGTTAACGCCGGAACAAGCGGTGGAGCGGGATTTCGAGACCGGGGAACAGTGGCGAGGTTAATATATCCACTTTGCCGAACCGCCGGAGGAGGGTGAATGCGGCGCCCTGAAGTTCGTAAGTCTCGACAGTCTTACGATGCGGGTCGACGATCCAGTAATTCCCGACGCCTGCGAGGGCGTATTCCGCCAGTTTCTCCACGTAGTCCCGACGCTCGGCGCCGGCTGAAACGACCTCCACTACCAGATCGGGCGGACGGAGTGGGTAACCCCGCTCCCAGTCTTCCTCGGTCGTATGATCCGCGCTCAAATAAATCAGGTCGCCGCGGCGGCCGTGCAGCGGCAGGGTAGGGAAGTCGATTTCGGTTCCTAAAATGCCGCGGAAATCATCGTCAAGGTAGGCGCGAAGATAGAATCCCAAATCGAGCTGCACCGCCCCGTGCTCAATATCGGGCGGTGTCATCGGGATCAGGCGCCCCGCGACCAACTCACAACGCGTCTCCTCCGCCGGCCGCCGGCGAAACTCATGAAAATCTATCTCTCGAACGGCTGTCTCTGTCACCGGATTGCCTCCTCCCGCAATGATACCACTGCGCCGCGGGCGCCGAACAGCGAGCGTCTGAAAAATGCGCTCAATTCGGCGGGAGCGTGTATGCTGTATGCGTATGGAGTCTCTGCAATTAGGGAGCGAACGCTTGCGCGCTGCACAAATGACAACTCTGAACGCCGCGATCATCGCGCTCTGCGCGGCGCTGCTGACGATAGCGCCGGCTCGCGCGGCGTACCCGCCGCCGGTTGTGGCGCCGCACGCGATGGTCGCCTCCGCCGAGCGGGACGCGTCGAAAGTGGGAATAGCGATCCTCAAACGGGGCGGTAACGCCGTGGATGCCGGCGTCGCCGTGGCGTTTGCCCTGGCAGTCGTGCATCCTGACGCAGGCAACCTGGCCGGCGGCGGATTCATGATGATCCATCTCGCTTCCGGTAAAAATGTCGCGGTGGATTTCCGGGAGACCGCGCCCGGTCGCGCCACCAGAACCATGTATCAGGACGCGCATGGCCGGATTATACCCGGCGCCTCGACCATTGGCTACCGGGCCGTCGCCGTCCCGAGCACGGTGGCCGGGCTGGCGCTGGCGGAAAAGCGATTCGGACATCTTTCGTGGCAGCAGGTTATCGAGCCGGCCCGCCGCCTGGCCGCCCAGGGCTTTCGCGTCAGCCCGGCTGTCGCGGACGTGTTATCCGATCCGGGCGTTCAAAAACAGTTGAGCCGCTTCGCCGAGAGCCGGCGGATTTTTTTGCCCCACGGCCGACCTTACCGGGCCGGTGAATGGATGAAGCGCCCGGACTTAGCGCGAACGCTGCAGCGGCTGCAGCAAAACGGCCCGGCTGAGTTCTATCGCGGCCGCACCGCCCGTTTAATCGCCGCTGACATGCGCCGGCATGGTGGTCTCATCACGCTGCGCGATTTAAGCGGCTATCACGCGCTCTTCCGGGCGCCGGTCACGGGAGAATACCGGGGATACCAGATCGTGAGTATGCCGCTGCCCAGCTCCGGCGGCATCACGATCATTTCCGAACTCAATATGCTCAAACACTTCAGATTGAGCGCCCTCGGACCACTTTCGGCCGCTTCGATGCATGACATCATCGAGGCTATGCGGCGGGCGTTTGCCGACCGGGCGCGCTATCTTGGCGATCCCGCCTTCACCAGGATCCCCGTGGCTCGGCTCATCTCTCAGGCGTACGCCGATCAGCGAGTTCAATCGATTTTGCCCGAAAAGGCGACTCCCAGCAGCCAGATTGGCCCCGGCCTCGCCATGCCCGCTGAACATAAGGAGACCACCCACTTTGACGTGGTTGACGCCGCCGGAAACGCAATCTCCTGCACCTATACGCTCAACGGTCCTTTTGGCAGCGGCGCCACCGTCCCCGGAACGGGCATCGTGCTGAACAATGAAATGGATGATTTTGCCTCGGCGCCAGGCGTGCCGAACATGTTTGGGTTGGTACAGGGCGAGGCCAATGCCATCGCGCCGGGCAAGCGTCCCCTCTCCTCAATGACTCCCACGCTGGTCATGAAGGGCAAGCGGCTCTTCTTGGTCACCGGTTCGCCTGGCGGCCCGACGATCATCAGCACCGTACTCGAAATACTGCTGAACATGATCGATTATAAGATGGACGTGTCCGCCGCGACAGCCGCTCCCCGCTTTCATCATCAATGGCTCCCCGATCGGGTGCGCATCGAGCCGGTTGGCTTCAGCCCCGATACCATCCGAATTCTCAAGCAGTGGGGTTACGTTTTTGGGGCGCCATCCTACATGGGCGACGCACAGACCATCGAGATCGACCCCAAAACCGGCGCCCGTCTCGGCGCCTCGGATCCCCGCGGATCGGGCGTAACACTCGGATATTGAGACCAGTGGTTGATCTCGGGCGCCGGAATTGAAGCGCGTTGATCAACCTGAATGGATGGAAGAACCGGGCGTCACGATACAGGAGATGACCCGGGTCCTGAACGATCTGCGCCGGGTCAATACGCTCTTTGGAGGAGTAGGCCCCATCTTAAGGGAAATCTGGCCGCGCGTGCGCCGGCTGTCGGGACCGGTGCGGGTCATCGACATTGCCTGCGGGGACGGACATGTTCTTCGCCGGCTGATAGATCGAGCGCGCGGCGCCGGCATTGATTTAGAAGCGACCGCTCTGGATGTCAATCCTATCGTGCTTGAAGTCGCGGCAGTGGCGTGCCGCGATTATCCCGAGATCACGCTGCAGCAGGGTGATGCCCTGGCGCTTCCATTCCCCGATGGTGGTTTCGACTTTGCCGTAAGCTGTCTGGCGCTGCACCACTTTGGAATTGAGAATGCCCCCCTGGCTCTTCGTGAAATGCGCCGTGTCGTTCGCTGCGGCTTCGTGGTCAACGACCTTCGAAGGAGCCGGATCGCTTACGCCGTTACCGCAGCGGCGCTTACGCTGCTTCAAACCGACCGGATCACACGCCACGATGGCCCGATCTCCATTCTCCGAGCCTACGGGCCGCAGGAGTATCATGAGATTATTGAACGGTCCGGCATTCCCGGCATCCGGTACGGCGAACGCCTCTGGTTCCGGTCTTTGTTAACCTGGCGTGCGAAAGAACGTGAGGAGCATGATTCGGGCGCGTGACCGGAATAAGCAGTAGACCCGAACGAACGTGTAAGTCACTTCGCCGACCAGAATCCGGATGAAGAAGAAAGCGCGCTGGCGGCGCCGGCCCCGCTCCGCTGTCCTATAGCGAAGATCCCGTTCGGAAATACCGGGATTACCCCCTCTTTTCTCGGGCTTGGCACGGGGATGCACGGCTGGATGCGAGCCTCCGCTTCGTCATGGTTCAGCAGTGCGTCGATGCAATGGTGATCGGCTTTGAGCGTCCCTCCGAGATCGATGAGACGATGCAGCAAATGACCCGGATTATGAACCCGGCGTAATACGCGCGCTGGCGAGTCTCTGGTTTCTCTCGCCGGCGTCCCATCCCATTCTTGCGCGCCACCGGCCCGCCTCCCGTCCCTTCGTTTTGGCCCTGCGCCCCACAAACCGCGCACTCGCCGGCATACACGCGCTCCAGAGACAGTCATCAGCTTGATCGACCGTCCATCCCCGGTTCATGAGAATCGCGCGGCTGAGCGTGAAGAGCCGGAACTTTCACTGCGCTGAATGGACGATGGTTATACTCCTCTCCTTGAAACCTTCAGAGGTGGACTAATCCAACCATAATCCAGGAATGTCCGGCGCAACAGGCTCAAATGAAGTGGACCGATCCGGACGGACGACACGTAGGGAGCTCACGCGGACACGATGGGGACACCAAATGGCACGATTTAAGAATCGCTACCTCGGCCTCGACATCGGGCATCACATGATAAAAGCGGTCGAACTCGAGGGCAGTACTCGGAACAATTGGCAGGTGAGCGGCGTCGGGGTCGCACCCACACCGGGTGATTCGGTAGCGGATGGCGTGATCGCGAATTCCGAGCTTCTCAGCGGCGCTATTCGAGATCTGATCCGCCACAACAATCTGACGGCAAAGCACGCTTTTTGTTCCGTTTCGGGACCCGCGATTCACTTTCGCCCGCTCCGTTTGCCACGGATGAAAGACAACCAACTTCGAAAGGCGGTGCAGTTCAAGGCTAAAGAGGCCCAGACTGCCACACCGATCGACGAGATGATTGTTGAATACGATATTCAGGACGTCGATCCCTCCGCAGCGGACCTGGACGTACTGATGGTTGCGGCGCCCCGCGCTATCGTTGAAAGCCGCGCAGAAGCCGTGAGCGAAGCCGGCCTGGTCGTTGAGTCGATCGACCTGGATGGTTTTGCCCTGATGCGCGCCTTGATCGAGTTCAGCCCGAACCCGGAAGACATGTTTAAGACCGTGGCCATTGTCTGCATGGGCCACACGTACACCGAGTTTAATATTGTGACCCGGGGCACGTTCTCCTTTCCTCGCTCCATCCCAATCGGCGGCAGCCATTTTAATCATACGCTGCGAAGCAGCCTGGGTCTGGATGAGACCGCGGTCGAAGAAATGAAGCATCTCATGGACGTTCGTCCACTGCTCTCATCCGACGCCTATACACAGAGTTCCAGCCCGGAGCAGTTGCTGCGTCCAGCGATGGAAGAGCTGGTTCGGGAGCTGACCCGCAGCGTTAATTACTACCAGTCGCAGTTCGCCGAAGGCACCGTGGATGCAGCCGTTGACCGTGTTTTGCTGTGCGGTGGCGGGGCGCGAATGTTGGGGATTCAGGAATACATGTACAACCGGCTTCGCCTGGATGTGGAAATTGCCGATCCGCTCGCGGCGTTCTTCCAAAACGCCGCGTCTCCCGAGATGGAGCTGGTTTCTGATTACTCACCCGCCATGGTCTGCGCACTGGGCCTGGCGCTCTCGGGATTGCCAAACAAATAGGCGCTGCGCCAACCGGGCGCTCCGAATAAAGCCCACTGTTTTATCACCCGGCCATAGGCCATCCGAATGTGTTCCAAGAGCGGACGCGACAATCGCTACTAAAACAATGAATGGGTACGCGCGAACGACTTGAAGCGAATGTATCCGCCGGACCCGGAACAAGGTTAAGCCGGGGTTCCGGGTCGTGCAGACGAGTGACGCTATCGATGCGCCAGGGAGTGAACTGTGCCACGAGTTAACTTAATTACGGAACGCCGAAAACGCGAGAGAAGGGACGAGGGCATCGCCCGGGTCCTGGTGTATGGCTGCGCCTCCATCGCCGCGGCATTCCTGCTCGTCTTCGTTCTGATGACAACGAGGAAATATCGTCTAAGTGGCGATATCGACAGCGAGAGTCAGCAGCTCACGTCACTGCAGCCCAGGATCGCCGAAGTCAAGAATCTGCAGCAGCTCGAGACGACACTCACGCCCCGTCTGGATCTGCTGCAGACCGCCAAGGACAGTACTACCCACTGGTACCTCATTTACCAGCAAACAGGGCAGGGACTGCCGGCATCCACGTGGCTCGACACGATGACGGTCAACTCCGCCCCCGGTGAAAAGGACCAGCCCGACAAGATGACCCTGATTCTCGCCGGACAGTCTCTAACCCAGGATACGGTGGCCGAGACCATCACGCAGCTTCAAAGGCAGCCGATGTTCCAGTCGGTGGAGCTTCACTTTGTGCGGAACGATACGCCAGTGCAAAGCACGGGAGGCCCGGTTCCGTCCAACACACCGCCTCATACAACGCATTTTGAGGTTGCCGTTCAGCTCAAGGATCTCCGACCTGAGTCCAGCGCGGAGCGGGCGGAGGAGCTGGCCAGCGCCGCGCAGACCGCCAACGCCGGACACGCCGCCCCCGCCGGACAGAGCAGCGGCGCCAACCCGAGCGCGATCTCCAGCCCGAGCGCCATCTCCAATCCGGCCGCCATCTCCAGCCCGACCAATGGCGCCACCAGGCGCATGAACGCAACTCAGAGTACGAATGCCGGCAAGGGCATGAGTGTTAGCAAGAACGCCACGATCAATGGTGGCGCCGGCGTCAGGAAGAGCGTCAGCGTCATCAAAGGCGCCGGCGTCAGCAAAAACATCAGCGCGATGAACAGCGCAAGCGCCAACAAGGGCTAGCTTTTCAACCCGCGCCAACAGGGGCTAGCTTTTCAACCAGGAATCGAACAATGGTCAATCTACCGCTCAAAATCACGCGTAAGGTTCTTATCACCCTCATCGCTTCGATGGTGTTGGAGCTCGCCGCGCTGACCGGATTCTACGTTCAGCAAAATTCGATGGTCACGGCTCTGGAAGCGTCACTGCAGGAGCGACAGACCGAGTTGAGCTCGGCGAAGACGCTGACCGCGCAACTGCTCGCCGAACAGCAGAAGGTAAATGTTGAGAAGGGACAACTGGCGCAGCTCGAAGGGGCGCTGCCAACCAAGGAGTATGTGCCGACACTTTTGACGCAGCTCCAGGCTCTGGCTACGTCCACTCATAACACGATTCTGTCGATCACGCCTAACCTGGCCCCGCCGCCTCCCGCGGCGCCGCCACCCAGCAATGTGCCGACAGGTAATCCGACAACGGGCGCCACCGCCAAAACAGACAGCAAACCGGCCGCTCCGGCGGCCCCGCCTTACGACAAGTATCTCGTCACCATGGGTGTACAGGGCGGCTATCGCGACGTTATGACATTCCTACTGCGGCTGACCCAGTTCCCGAAGATCATTTCGGTGGACCAGTGCCAGCTTTCGAACCTTGGCGCCACGAACGGAACAGAGGGCGTAGTTACCGCCAACCTGAAGTTCACAGGCTATATCCTGAAGGAAAACTGAGCCATGGCAACCGGAAATAACAATCCCAGGAACATCATTCTTCTTGCAGCGCTGGCTCTCGTTCTGGCGCTTGCAATTGGCCGGGCGCTGCTCGCCGGACGGAGTAGCGCGGCGCCTTCCCCGCCTGCCAGCCCGAATGGCGCGGCGGCTCCGGCGGCGGGAACGCCCGGGCCCGCTGCCCAACCCGGATCGGCGCCAGTGCCCGGATCTGCGACAGCGCCGGGCGCTCCGGCCGCGCCCGGCGCCGCGGCCGACGACGCGACGACAGTCGATATGGCTTCGCTGCCCAAGCTTCTACCCGCCGAGCTGCGGGATCCATACCAGCCGCCGGTCGGTTTCGGCGTGCTGCATCCCAAGGTCATCCAGGCGGCGCCGACAAAGCCGGTCGTGAAGCCCATCGTGGTACCCCCGGCGCCGCATTCGCCGCTGGGACCGGGGCCACTCCCGATCGGGTTGACAGCTCCGGCGGCCCTCCATACTGGCCCCGGGCCGAACCTTGCGTCCGGAAAGACTGTGGGGGCGGCGCACGCGGTGGCCCCGGAGTCCCCGGAGCAGGAGTTGCAGCGCCGGGTGGTTCTTAAAGGAGTGCTGATCGGGCCCTATCCGAGCGCCTTTATCACAATTGATGGCAATCAGCAGCTCGCGCACAAGGGTGACCGGCTCCCACGTGGCTACCGGATCTCCCAGATTACAGAAGATGAAATAGTTGCGGTTTTGGGTGGTGATATGCCCGGCCGCGGTCCCGTATCTACAGTTGATATTCGGCAGTGATCTGTCCACATTTGGAATCTGGCGTTAAGGAGATCAGTCAATGAAAGCGTTCGGCTTGTGGGCATCATGCCCAGATGAACCTTCTTTATT
>Ga0307373_10010692_pt1 | contig 13445 bp, 14 predicted proteins | sample OX2MG_FD_202534 | JGI IMG/M metagenome (GOLD analysis project Ga0307373, IMG submission 202534) | Soil microbial communities from Risofladan, Vaasa, Finland - OX-2 | ecosystem: Environmental > Terrestrial > Soil > Coastal area > Acid sulfate soil | place: Finland: Risofladan, Vaasa | collected... | reverse complement strand
CATGAGATCATGAAGATGTCGCCGGAGGAGGCGAAAGAGAAGCTGACCGAGCTGCCCGGGATAGGCGACTACGCGGCGGACATCATCAACCCGCACGCTGGGTTCCCTATAGACGCCTGGTCGGTCGACGTATTCGGGCTCCTGTTCTTCGGGAAGCAGCCCGAGGACAGGAGGGCGGCGATCGAGAGGGTGAAGCAGGAGGGGATCAGGCGCTGGGGAAAGTGGAGCTGGATGGCGTTCTTCTACGTCGCCCAGGACCTCCAGAATCTATCCAAGCAGCTAGGCGTGCAGCTTCGGCTAGTATGACGTGCGTGAAAGGCAACCTCGAACGGGCCAGCGTGGCGCAATCCCGAAGGGGAGTGCAACCGCGGGCGCCGTGGCTGCCTGTGGCCAGCTTCGCGGGCATCGCGCGCGAGACCTAAAGTCGGCGAGGCTACGAAGGCCGGCGTGGGCGCCCGACACTCAGGCGCTGCGCTAGTATTCCTATCCTGACCAGATAGACGGTCAGGATCGCGACCGCCCCTCCGATGGTCACGTCGAGTATCCGTATCTCCGCGAGCTGCCACTGCCCGGGGTATAGCAGGTTGAGCAAGATGATGATGAACGGGGTGATCAGCACTTGGGACAGTCCAAGATTCACACCTCTTACGGCGAACATGGCGGTCGCGAAGACGAGCAATAGCCCTTCAAGCAAGTACGTGTCGCTTATCTCGACGGTGGTCGCCGCCGCGATCACTGCACCCGCAATCGTGCCGATGACCATCATTTCGGTGAAGTTCACCGTCGGACCGATCCTAGGCTGCAACGCGATCACTGTTGTAACGACAATCCAAAAGTCTCGCGGGAGCCCCAGCGCCAGTCCTATGGTAAACCCGAGAGCGGACGCCGCTCCGACCGCCAAGGGTTGGCGCAGTTTCCGGTTGCATCGACAGAGCGATCAGCCTCGGGAGTCTGGCACATCGCTCCAGCTTCGAGGACTGCGGCTCGAAGGCTCCGCTCATCCCTCCCGGGGCATTCCCAGAGGTCAGCGAGCGATGGAGCCAAGCCCCGAGGAAGGCCAGCAGCCCCCCGAGCAGCGATAGCCAGAGCCTTTCGAAGGCGGCCCCGGTCGAGCCGCCCGGGAGGCCCACCCCGACGGCAAAGAAGATCGCTGTGAGCTTTCCAACCTGCGCCGACGTCCGGCTGTCGAATGTCGCTAGCGGGACGAAGACCCCCAGGCCGACGAGCGGAATCGCCAAGAAGCCCGTCAGACTTGCCAGAGTGCCCAGTCCGAAAGCTGAGGCTTCGGTGAAACACGCCAGCAGGAGGGTGGGGAGGGGAAGGGGCGCTGCGTTCGGCCCCTCCGTGTTGGTCACGAACATCGCCCCGAGGGCTGCGAATACGAACTCGGGACGGCCGGTCGCGAACCCGAGGACCAGCGGTGCGACTACGATGACGGCGGCCCTAAAGCCGTGAGAAGCGCTGAAGTTAGACCTGTCGAGGCGAGTGATCTCGCTCAAGGACATGTCTCGCCTCGCACGGTCCTCGACAGCCCTCCGAATCTATTCAAGGTATCGAGGACGGCCCCAGCTTATCTATGGGTCTGACGAAGCACGACCGTTGGAATCGCGCGGGATCGGCAAGACGATGACGGAGGCCGTGGTGGGAAGGCGGAGCACGACGGAAAGCTCGTGCGCAGGCCACCTCGCTCGTGTTTTTATCCATCCTATTGCCGCAAGGCCCATCTGGAAATGGCGGCGCTGGTAGGGCAGGGCATACGACAGGGCGCTGCATTCTTGCTTGACGAGGCCCAAAGGGAAGCAGTGGTGGAATATTGCAAGGTTGCCGCGGCTTCGGGAGCGGCCCTTTCCATCAAGGACCTCGTCGACCTTCTTGCGATAGACGCGACCGAAGAGGGACTCGAAGAGAGCATCGCCTCGGACGAATCGCTCGCTTCCAAGGTATTCGTCGAATCCGGCCTGGTAATGTTGATCAGCCCCGGCTCCGACCGCGCAGCAGCGAGGGAGGCCATCAAGGAGGCGGAGAGAAGAAGGAGCCGCGCTATCGCAAATATCGAAGCGGCGCGGGTGTTCGCCAGGCTCTTCAGCAAGGATGCGATCTTCGTCGCCGTCGCGGGGACGAACTCCTACCTCTCGGCGGTCGAGGGCGACGACATCGACTACTATTGCATAACGAAGACGGATGGCATGTGGGCGTTCATGCTGAAGGCCCTCATCCTCTCGCGGATCCGCTCCATGGTCAGTGGAATCACCCCGCCCTTTTGCTTCAGCTATGTGATGGACGAGAAGCTGGCGAGAAACGAGCCCAGAAGGCCAAAGACCGCCGTCCACGCCCGGGACACGCTCACAGCAAAGGTGATCTCTGGTGATTCATTCTACCACGTACTGCTCGAGAATGCATCTTGGATGAGGTCATATTTTCCGACCATCTACGATCGCAGGCTGAGTGAGACTGACCCGGGGCAAGACAATCATCCGCCGGCCAAGAAGGGGTCGCACGTCATGAACTCGTGGCTCTTCCTGACCCTCGGGTCGTATCTCGGTCTCAAGGCATGGATTCTCAACAGGAAGCTGTCCAAGTGGGGGAGGTCTGACGCCATCTTCAAGACGTGGATTGAGCCAGGCCGCCTCGAGTATGCGTCGCGAAGGTACGTGGAACTCGGGAAGATGTATCAAGCCCTGGAGAAGCGGTAGCCGCCGCGCACGCACGTTGAAGCTTGGGAAGAGTGGGTCTCACGACTGAGTTAGGAGACGAGATCCCCGACTACGAGACGTTCGACTACTCGACAGTGTGGAAGGGGAGGGGGATCGAGGATCGCGCGGAGAAGGAGATTGTGTCGCGATGGGCGAAGGGAGAGACCGGCATCGAGCTCGGCGGCGGGTTCGGCAGGATCACCCAAGTCCTTGAGAAGCGATTGGGGCAGATGTTCATGTTGGACTACTCCCTCAGCAACCTTCGAAGAGCCTCGTCCAGGCTGGAGAGGACGACGCTGATCCGCGACACCCTTGACAAATTGCCCTTCGACGACAACGTGTTCGATTTCGTCGCGCTCATCAGGGTCATCCACCACGTCCCTGACCCCGACTCCCTCCTCGCCGAGGTGGTACGGGTCTCCAGGAACGGCGGGACGTTCGTATTGGGGATCGCCCAGCACATCAGACCGAGGCGCTCAATCATGGTGACCCCGGGGCGCCACAGGATCTACCCGACACCTCTGGGCCGGTTTGGGCACCCCGGGCTCGAGCGGGTCGAGATCCTCGGGGTCGGCGCCTTCGACAACCGGATCGGGCGGAGGGTCGAGAGGCTCTCCCCTCTCGTGACGCTCGACGTCAAGACCTCGCGCCTCTGGCCCGCGAAGCCGATGCTCTTCGCGAGGTACCGCGTGAGGAAGGCCGAAGGGAAGAACGAGCCCCGCGTGAAGTGCGGGTGCGGCGGGACCATAGTTGAGGGGCGGTGCGACAGGTGCGGGCGTTCCTACGGCCGGATAATCGACCTTGTGCAGGGTTGACGCCAGCCTCTTGTGTCGGAAGACCATCCATCTGGGTCCGGCAAACCCTTAACTAATTTGCAGCATCATTCGCACCCATGCGGGTCTTCTACTCCCACCCGATGAAGATCTACGGGAGCGCGGCTGAGAGGCGAGAGATCTCTCTGATCCGAAACCATTTCGTCGGGAGCGAGATAGTCGACCCGAGCGAGCACCCGGCAAGAGCCGAGCCGGGAGGAGAGACAGAATACTACTTGCGGCTCGTCGACTCATGCGACTGCCTGGTCTTCTCGAGGCTCTTCGGCTACGTCACCGAGGGCGTCAAGCCGGAAGTCGACCGCGCCCTGTCGAAGGGGAAGCAGGTGTTCGAGCTCCGGGACGGGCGATTCATCGCGGTCAAGGGACCCGTCGTCAATCTGCCGATTGGGGAGAGGCTCCTCCTCCGCGCCAAGGGCGCTCTGGGCATGAGATGACCCGGGCCGCCCAGGTTCAAGTCGGAGTCGCGAGGCGCAGTCCTCAGCTTATCTATCGGCTCCTCGGAGAGAGCCCGTTGGAATCGCGCCAGCTCGACCAGACCAGGAAGGAGGTGGCGGCGCTGGTCACCTCCTATTTCGACGTCGGCAAGAGCAAGGACATCACGAGCCTTTCGGGGTTCTTCGCACCCTCGCAGTACTTCAGCAAGTTCGACGAGTCCCGCCCCTACACGAGGCAGAACTCGGACGACGCCTTCATGTACGAGCAGGCGAGGTTCGCCAACATTTCCGACTATGAGTACAAGGTGGAGGACCTGAGGATCGACGTCATAGGTTTCGTGGCCGTCGCGACCTTCTACCTGGACTACAAGGGAGTCTTCGTGAACGACTACTCCTTCGAGGGGTCGACAGTCGCTGGTAAGTCAAGGGTGACGATGGTCATAGGAAAGTTCGGGGAGAGCTGGAGGATCATCCACCAGCACTCGAGCCGCTTCCCCGACTCCACTGAAAAGCACCCGTGAGCCGGTCGAGAGCCGGGGCCACCTAGGTGGCCGCCAGCCCTGCGGCCGACGCTGGGACTCCGCCGACTGCCGAGGCCTGGGCGATGCTCCCGCCTTGATAGACCTGGAAGCTCGTGATCTGTCCGCCGTTCAAGGCGTAGAGATAGTGGTTGTTGCCGCTTACCGCCAGGTCGAGGGTCGGCACGAGAGTGTGGGCTGAGATGGAGCTGTCCAGCCTGAGTATCCCCGTCCCAGAGATTCCGTAGACGGAGATGGTTCCGACGTGCGCGTTGCTCACATAGGCGAACTGGCCATCTCGTGAAACGGCCACCCAACAGGGGGCAGGCCCGGTCGTGGACCCGGCATTCCCAAAGTCGGGTATCGCGCCACTCAACGTTCTGAGGCTGCCGGAATTCGAGACCGCGTACGAGGAGAGGCTGCCAGTCCCCGCCTCGGTCAGAATAAGGTAACCCTGAGCGGTCGTGAAGCCGTATGGCCCCCCTCCGTTCGAGGGAGTCACCGTGGGCGCGCTCGCGACTCCGCTGCTCGAGACGGCGTATGTGTCTATGACGCCGGCCGCCTTCTCGGTGACCACCAGGACGCTGCCTCCCTGACCCTGAGCGCCTTGATCCGGACCTCCAGAACTCGTGCTCACGAAACCTATCTGTTCTGGAGACGAACTCGATATTCCGCTGAGCGGCTGGATGGATCCAGGAATGAAGGTCAGCTGGCCGTTGCTGCTAAGCGCGAACCCCGCTATGTTGGGAGTCGCGCTGTCGAGCACGTAGACAATGTCGTGGTTCACCGTCAGGCTTATCGGCGTGCTCCCTTGAGAGGCGACCACATCGGCCAACGCCAAGCTCCCGCCCCCGTTCACCTGGAAGACGGTTATCTGGTTGCTTCCCGCGTCAACCACCAAGAGCCAATGCCCGTCCTGAGTCAACTGCACCGCGCCTTGACTCGCTAGCGCCGAACCCGTTCCCGCGCCTTGTGCGGAGAAGGTGCCAGCCAGCGATAGTACTCCGTTCGACCCGCCCTGGTATTGTAGGACGTGGTTGGTTGGCGAGGCGTTGTCTATGGTGTAGACGGCGCCCGGCCCCGACGCGCTCGCCGCGCCCACGACGGAGAAGGCGGCAAGGAGGAACAGGCTGACGCTCAATCCAGCGAAAATCTTCGTCTTCAACATTCCGTCCCCCTGGGGAAGCCTAAGCCGAAACCGGTTGAGAGTTGAGGTGACCTTGCATCTATCGCTTGCATGCGGGCTTTTTGGTCCGAATCGAATTAAGCAGTTTTTCAAAATCTGTTGCAGATTAGTTACGAAAGAGGTAGCATTCTCTTCATGAGACTAGCCGAGAATGGAAAAGAACGGACCATCACGCCTCCAGAATCAAGCATCAGGTCTCTCGCGAGAGGACTAGAGCGACGAAGTTCCCGAAGATCCTGAGGAACGTGTTTCGGAAGTAGGCCTCGTGCTCGACTGCTTCGCGGACGAGCTGACCCTTCATGAGGCCTGTGCCCTGAGTCGCCCACTTGGCGTCATGCTTCAGCCAGCTCTTGACCATCGAGGGAATGGCAGCCTGCCCGTCGGCCTGCACCATATAGTGAATTCCGTCGAGGACGGCGACTTGGTTCTTCGTCTTCCTAGAGGATGCAAGGCGGATGGCGCCTTTGGGGAGCTCCTCCACTATGTCCCCGTGCCACTGAAGCGTCGTGTACGGCCCGATGGGCCCTATGACCTTGTCCGACTTCCCCTCTGGTGTGGGATGCACCTCGCTGAAGCCTACCTCCTTGCCCGCGGGGTTCTTGACGACCTTGCCACCGTGGACCAAAGAGAAGAGCTGCATAGAGTAACAGATGTTGAACGACGGCACCTTCCGCGTCCGGGTCAGACTGAAGAGCCGGACGAGCTCCTCATGCTGCGGGTTGCTCTGGGGAAGGTAAGCCGTAGAAGGCGAGCCGAGTCCGACTACGGCCGAAAACGCGCCTTTCTCCAACTCGTTGAGGGATATCGCCAGGGCGGGGGTCGGGTTTCGGAAGAGCTCGGCGGTGGCCAGGGTCACCCCGGCGGCTCGCGCGTACACCTCGATGAGCCCAGGACCCTCCCACTCTGCGTTCTGGACCACGAGGATGACGGGCCGCATCATGCTTCGAAGACTGAAGAGCGAACCGGATAAAACGGTTGCTTGCCGCGGATGCCATCTTTTCACTCGTTGACGGCAACGACGCGAGAGGTTGATGATGGGCCGGGAGCGACTCGAACGCTCGACCACCATTAGTTGGGCTTGCACGAGCGAAGATAATCGGTTTCAGGAGTCTTTGTAAATGACCTTGTACCTGCGCGGAACCAGGTCATGTATCAGCTGCTGAGATGGTCGTAAGATTTGTCCCGTTCTCTTGAATTCCAGGAAGTAGACCCCTCGTCTTTCACTCCGACACGGTCACATACGACTGTCGGCGAGAAGACTGTCCACCCTTTGGCTCTCAACTCATTCGCGATTCCTTCCTCATGTTCCAATTGTGCGTAACGCCTTGCTCTTTGAATCTCTGAAGAATGAGTCAAACTGCGGGCGTGGAGAGCCTTTAGATCCGGGTGCTTGAGGTAGGAATTAGTTCCGCCCTTCGCTCGTTCCGCCGTGGTAAAGATATGACCCAAAACGCAGTACTGTTGGCTCTCCTAATAACCACCCCTCGGAACCAGTGACCCAAGAGCCAACATTCAAGGCGGAGGAGATGAGATGGAGGGGAGAGTGGGCCCGGCCGGATTCGGACCGGCGACCGACCGGTGTCTCCCATTGCTGGTATGAGCCGGTCGCTCTGACCAGACTGCCCAGTTGTTTCTCAACCTCTGAGCTACGGGCCCGACTCGGACGCGTGACCCTAATGCCGCTATAAGTGAATATCGAGTCGTAAGTAGCTCGAGGATGGATGGATTTCGGTCTATCAGGCAGGTGCGGCACGAGAGCGCCGGTCCAACACTGCCGTGTCTGAGCACTAATCGTCGTGCCTTGGATTCATGCTAAGTCTTAATAGGAGAATGAGATATACCATGATTCACAAGTGAGCAGCTCAGACGAAGAACCGGGCTTTGACGACATCGTAGCAGAGCTCGACCGCGAAGAGGCGCGGGTGAAGGTGAGGATGGAGATGCGGAGGTTCAGGAAGCCCACCACTGTCATCGAAGGCCTCAAGATGAACGAGAAGGACCTTCAGGAGCTCGGCACGAAGATGAAGAAGATGCTAGCGACAGGAGGGACAGTGAAGGACGGCATCGTCCTGCTGCAAGGCGATCACCGGGACAGGGTCGTCGAGATTCTCGTGAAGCGCGGGTTCTCGGAATCCTCCATAGAGGTCATCTAGGGACGCCTCGCCTCGGAAGGGGCGCGTTCCAGGACTCACGCTTAATTACAATCACGGGAGCGTCAAACTGACGCCTCGTGATCGGGATAGACGAATATCTCCTTCTGATGTTTCTCGTCGCGATACTGGCCGGCCTCATCGGGTCGATGGTCGGGGTCGGGGGCGGAGTACTCGTGGTGCCGGCTCTCACGATAGGTTTCGGCGTCCCCATCGAATATGCCATCGGGGTGAGCATCATATCGACGATAGCTACGTCGAGCGGGGCGGCCTCCGCCTACGTCAGGGACAGGATAACCAACTTGAGGATAGGGATGTTTCTGGAGATAGCCTCGGTCCTTGGCTCCATCGTCGGCGTGACCGCCACGCTCTACTTCGTCCGGAGCGGCCTGAGCTGGGTAATCTTCATCGTCTTCGGACTCGTGCTCTTCTTCTCCGCCTACAACGTCTCCCACAACGCGAGGAGAGAGCGGATGGGGGAGTCAGTCGTGAATGTGGAGCCCAACGCTCTCGCCGAGCGCCTCGACCTCCGGGGAGAGTATGAGGACAAGTCCCTTCACAAGACGATAAGCTACGTGGCGACCCGCATCTCCGCGGGCTTCGTGGTCATCTTCTTCGCCGGCCTCCTGTCAGGGCTCCTGGGCGTCGGGGGCGGCGTCCTGAAGGTTCTCGGCATGGACACCATGATGAGACTGCCCTTCAAGGTCTCGACCACCACGAGCAACTTCATGATAGGCGTGACCGCCACGGCGAGCACGGGGATTCTATACGTGAGCGGGTACGTCAACGTCCTCCTCGCTGCTCCCGTCGCGCTCGGCGTGGTGGTCGGTTCGCTGGCCGGCGCGAGGGCGCTCGTGAGGTCGAAGCCAGCCTCGATAAGGTTCCTGTTCATCGTCGTCCTGCTGGTCTTCGGCGTCGAGATGATATACATGGGGCTGCCTCGTTGAGCCCCCGACGTCCGCCCGCCGACCTTAACGACGCCATCGGCAAGGTCCTGAGATACGGGGTCGTCCTCAGCTCGATGGTGGTGGCCGTGGGATTGGTCCTGATGCTGTCGGCCCCGCCTCCCGGAACCCCCGCGACTCTTCAGGCTACGCTCGCCGCGAACTTCGGAAGGCCGACGCTCAGCCCATCGGCGCTGCTTACGGGGATAGCGCGCGGAAGCGCCGTCGGCGTATTGCAGCTCGGGATGCTGATCCTGATCGCCACCCCGATCACCCGCGTCGCCGCCTCGGTCCTCCTCTTCCTCAGCGAGAGGGACATGCTGTATGTTGGCGTGACGTTGTTGGTGCTTGGCATGCTGCTCTTGGCGCTATTCGTGCTCGGACCGCTTGAGGCGTAAAGAGGGCACCCTAGGACCTCGCTGGCGCCTTACGATAGAGAAATGCACCAATCTGAATATAAAACTCCCGCCGGGCAGACACTACGTAAAACAGAGGTATTATGAGAACATGTACGAACCATCTCAAGGCCTAGGAACGAAGAGGATTGCCGCAATCGCGGTTCTGCTGCTGCTCGCTGCCGGTCTAGGCGCGGGGGCGTCGTATTACCTGGTCGGGCCGCGCACGGTCGCGGCGGCGGCCAACACGGTCACCTCGACGTCGGTCTCGACGTCGGTCTTGACAACCACCGTAGGCGGCGCCAACTTGTCCTCGAGCGGCGCGTCTTCTGGCGCTTCTATCGACGCCGTGCAGATCTACAGGAGCTCGAACGAGAGCGTCGTCACCGTTGACGGGTTCACCACGGCTACCGTCAGCGGCATATTTGGAAGCGGGAGCGTAGCTGAGGAGATACTCGGTTCGGGCTTCACCTTGAACTATGACAACGCGAACTACATCGTGACCAACTTCCACGTGGTGGACGGAGTGACCAACATGACGGCCATCTTCTGGAACGGCGACGCCTACCCCGCGTCCGTGGTGGGGACGGACCCATACAGCGACCTGGCCATCGTCAAGGTGCCCACGGCGCCTGCCTCAGAGTTTCACCCGCTGACGCTCTCGTCCTCCTCGTCCATCCAAGTCGGAGACCCGGTGGCGGCCATAGGCAACCCCTTCGGTCTCGCAGGCTCGCTGACCGTGGGCGTGGTCAGCCAGCTCGGCAGGACCATCACTGAGGTGACGTCCGGAAACTACTCGATCGCCGACATCATCCAGTTCAGCGCACCCATCAACCCCGGCAACTCCGGCGGACCTCTCTTCGACGCCAACGGGCAGGTCATAGGGCTCACGACGGCGACCGTCAACGGCTCCCAGGGAGTCGGGTTCGCCATCCCCTCTGACGCGGTGTCGAGGGAGATTGGCTCGATGGTCGCGAATGGTACCTACAGCGCGCACCCATACCTCGGGATAGGCACCGCGGACATGTATTACCAACTCGCTCAGGCAAACGGGAACAACGTGACCTACGGCGTCCTCATCGAGAACATCGTCCCTGGAGGGCCTGCCGCCACGGCAGGGATCCAGGCGGGCACGAAGCAGACGACCGTCGAAGGGCGGTCATACATCACCGGAGGAGACGTCATCGTCTCGATAAACGGGACCCGCATAGTCAACCACGATGCCCTGGCTTCGTACCTCGAGGAGCACGCCAAGGCGGGACACGTCCTGGCAGTAAGTGTCATGAGGGGGACCACTCTGAGGACATTCGATGTAGTGGTCGGCGCCAGACCGCCTCCAGCCAACCCCGCGGGCGCAGCGTAGCCTAAGCCCGAAAACCGCCCTAGCCCGAAAGGGAAGGCTAGTTAGGGGGAGAGCGGGCCGTTGCCAGGACGACCAGCTCCTGGTGTGCCCGGAGCATCAGTCGCTCGGTGGGCTTTGCCATTCGCAGGTCCTCAGCCGTCGTCGCGATGCCGAGCTCTTGCAGCGCTGCGAGCTCCTGGGCAAGGTCGGAACCCCCCTCGAAGAGGGCGTTCTGAACCGCGCCGATGGCATAGGCGAGAGCGTAGAGCCTGTTTGTGACGCGGGAGCCCAGGGCCTTCTCTCCGGTCGCGAGGGAGGACGTCATCTTCTCTAGAGACGCCGCGAGGAGGGTCGAGTAGTGCGAGTAGACTGCGTCGAGGGGCTCCGTGTCGTCGGTGGTCCCCATCGACTGCACCTCGAACAGGGCGTCCCGCGGGTCGACCTTGATCCGCGAAAGCACGTTCAGCGCTTCCTCGCGCGCCTCTAGGAACCCGCTTACGGAGGACTCCGCCTCTGAGAGCAGCCTCACCGCCTCGCTCTCCTTCGCCGGTCGCCCAAGGAGGTCAGCGACCTCTCCCGCGACGCCAGGCGACTCCAGGGTGATCGAGAGCCCTGAGACCCTCAGGAGTGGGCCCTCCACGAGCACATCCACATTGGGCTCGAGATTGAACCTCGCGACCGCGGTCCCTGTCCTCCTATCTTTCCCTGTCCATTTTCTGAGTTCGATCTCGCTCCCCGCCTCGTTGACCCACAGGACCCCTTCCGGGTACGCCTTGTCTTGGTAGGTTGCTGAGACTAGCCTGTATGTGCGTGGGGGCCATTCGGGCGACGCGACTTTGCCGGCAGGTGGGACGGACACCCTTAGGACGCCCCTTCCACGCTCAGCTCCGGCATGTTCCCGACGATTGCCTGATATCCCGAGACGATTCTCCTGAGGGCGACATCGTTGCTCATCCCGTAGATCGTCACGAGGTCGTAAAGCTGGGAAGCCGCCTCGTGGAAGCGGAATTCCGCGCTCAGAGCTCCCTTGAACTTCCTGTTCCTGAAAACGTCGAAGCTCTTCTCGAACTCGCCCTCGCTTTCTCTTCGCGAAAAGACGATGGAGTGGACGGTCTGATACTCTTCGGGTTTCGCCCCCATCGAGATGTCGTAGCTCTGCGCCATGAACGCGTTCGTCGCAATCCCGTAGACGCTCTTGGAGCCCGCCAAGACAGCCGAAAGGCAATGCATCTTGATCCCAAGCTTCAGGTCTCTCTCGAGCAGGTCCATGAGGTCGTCCGCCGCCGAGAGTAGAGGCTCCAGCAGTCTCGATATTGCGTCCGCACCCGCCGCGAATCCCTTGTCCTCCGTGAAGTAGAGCATCTCCCCCTCGAACGTCTCCGAAAGCGCGATTACGGGGAGGCCCTTCCCCAAGGCGAGCGAGAGTGCGACGTAGCTCGTGTTCTGCTCGACCGGGGTCGAGTCTTGGTCGGCTACCACAGCGATGACGGCGGTGCGCTCCAGCTTTGGGAGAGCTGAGAGGGCGAGGACCGAGAGCGGGTCGGTGGTGTTGACCACCAGGAATCTGTCGGTGGACTTCCCGATCCCGACGAGCGCCATCCATTGACGCAGCTCGTGCAGGTGCTTCTTGTTGTAGTCGAGCCAGCCTCCTCCGCGTATGCTCGCCACCTCGAACGCGGTTGGGGTCTTGAGGTCCGCCTGACCGGCGGAGATCTCCGCCACGTAGTCCGCGCTCAGGGAGAGTCTCGGGTACCCGACGGAGACGACGGTGAGATTCCCGTAGGCAGGCTCCACCTTCGGAAGGGTGCGCAGCTCCTCCATCGAGTCCCTGTACGAAAGCTCCGCGCCGCACGTCAGACACGTGAGGCCTAGCCGCTGCTCATGGCCGTTTGGGCACCTAGGCATGTTCTCCCTTCAGAGTCAGGCTCTCTCCGTTCTCGTCGTATTCGACTTCAGGGCTACCGGTCGCGTAGAGCTGGGCGTAGACAGCTGCCGCCCTCTTCTGATACGGCAGCTTCGCGAGCGCCAGGCTCTTCTGACCGCTCAGCATCTTCTCGATTATCTTCTTCGCGAGTGGATATTGCGCTAGGACGACGAGGTTGTCGCGGTCGCCCTTCCACGCATCGGCTTGGCTCTTGATGACGCCCGCAGCGTTCTCGAGGAACTTGGTCAGGCTGTCGAAGCTCACGCCGACGGAGGCGAACTGTTTCTTTAGCGCGGCGACTTCGCTCAGCCGGTTGACGGTCTCGAACCTCAGGCTCCTGGTGGACTTCAGCTCGAGGGACTCAAGCATTGCGCCGACCCTGTCTGCGCCCGAGGCCGTCTGTGTCACGATGCTTTCGAGTATGGAGCGGAGCTCTCGAAGGTTCTCGAGGGTCGCTAAAGAGTTCGCAGGCTTCGCCTCCGCGACCACCTTCTCGACGGCGTGGAGGCGCTGCAACTCCGCCTCGCCGACCGCATAGTCGAGGTCATTCGTCTTCTCCAAGAGCGCGGACTTCTTTTGGTCGAGCTGCTCTGCCCACCGGAGATGGAAGTTTAGCCAGTACTCCTCCGCCACGAGCCTCATCGCCCCGATGAACTCGTTCGACTGGAGAAGGGCGGCTGCGCTTACGGGCGGGTTCACCTCCTCCTGCCCCATCAGCATGTCGAGGGAGGCCGACTCCTTGCCGTACAAGTCCGAGAGCTCCTCGGTGACGCCTCTTATCGCAGCCGTCGCTACCTCGTATGCCTGGACCAGGTCCTTGAGCGGAGCGAGGTCGGACACAACGGGTATGTCGGGGTAGCGGACCGGCACGCTCGCCTCCTCGAGGTGGTTGTTCGCGGTAGCGGTGGCCGAGATGAGCCCCCTTATCTCGCTGGCCACCCTCCTCCTGAGGAGCTCTGGCTGCTCGGCGAGGGGTCGAAGGACGGAGGACTGGAGCTGCGTCTGGAACTGCGCGATCATCGCCCC
>Ga0307373_10010691_pt1 | contig 13446 bp, 13 predicted proteins | sample OX2MG_FD_202534 | JGI IMG/M metagenome (GOLD analysis project Ga0307373, IMG submission 202534) | Soil microbial communities from Risofladan, Vaasa, Finland - OX-2 | ecosystem: Environmental > Terrestrial > Soil > Coastal area > Acid sulfate soil | place: Finland: Risofladan, Vaasa | collected... | reverse complement strand
GTTCGTGACCCGCCACCGGAGAGCGCGGTTATGGTTGAGGCCCTGGGCGCTGGCCTGGGCGGGCCGGCGGATGAAGCTGGGCAGGGCTGATCCATGCAGGAAATCGGCGCACGCCGGGGTCGGCGGCGGGCGGTCACGGCGATCGTGGCCGTCGTTGTGCTGGTGCTGGCGGTGGCCGGGGCCGGCGTCGGCTACCTGCTGCTGCGCACCAAGGGCAGCCCGCAGCAGACCGCTGCCAGCTACCTGACCGGCTGGCAGCACGGCAGCTACCAGGCCATGAACCGGGTCAGCGTGAACGTGCCCAGCGGCGGGCTGGCGGGCCCCTTGCAGCGGACAGCGGCCCAACTCGGCATGCGCCACATCCATCTGGTGCCGGGCCGGGTCACCGTGACCGGCGGCTCGGCGCTGGCACGGTTCACCGCCACCGCCGATCTGGCCAGCGGCCATGCCTGGACCTACCAGGGCCAGCTGCGCCTGGTCAAGCGCGACCGCCGCTGGTGGGTGAACTGGAGCCCAGCGGCGATCTATCCGGGGCTGCGGGCGGGTGAGCGGTTCGCCCTGCAGGCCACCTGGCCGGCCCGGGCGCAGATAATCGGCGCCGACGGCACCGTGCTGAGCTCGCCGCAGGCAACCGCGCAGTCGGGATCGCTGTCGCTGCTGACCGGCACCGTGGTCGCGGCCACGGCCGCCCAGGCCAAGAAGCTCGGCGCCCCGTACCAGGCCGGTGACCAGATCGGCCTGGGCGGGATCGAGCAGGCCTACCAGTCTCAGCTGGCCGGGCAGGCGGCGCTGGCGATACAGATCGTGGGCCCGGGCAGCCACCTCGACGCGACGCCAGCTCGTTTCGCGGCCAAGCCCGGCACGCCGGTCCGCACCAGCATCGTCATGCATGACCAGCTGGCCGCCTCGCAGGCCATCAGGTCCGCGGCGACGAACAAGCCGGTGGACTTCGTGGCCCTCCAGCCCTCCACCGGCCGGATACTCGCGGTCGTGGAGCGGCCCGGCGGCTTCGACCGGGCGCTGCAGGGGGTGTTCCCGCCCGGCTCAACATTCAAGATCGTGACCGCCTCCGCCCTCGCCAGGAGAGGGCTGCGCCCCAGCAGCACAGTGCAGTGTCCGGGCCAGGTGGTCATCGACGGCAGGACGTTCCACAACTTCGACAACGAGCAGGTGGGCACCACCAGCCTGCAGACCGCCTTCGCGATCTCGTGCAACTCCACCTTCGCCATGCTCGCCACCCAGCGGCTGACCGGGTCAGCGCTCGCGTCGATGGCGGACCGGTTCGGCTTCAACGCCCAGCCTGCGCTGGGCATCCCGGCCACGCTGGGCCACTTCACCACCCCGCACCAGCCGGTCGATCTCGCGGCCGACGCCTTCGGCCAGGGAACCGATCTGGTCAACCCGCTGAGCCAGGCCGCCGAGGCGGCGGCGATCGAGGACGGCACCTGGCGGCCACCGCAGCTGGTCCTCAGCCCCGCGCCACCGCAGGCCACCCATCCGCGCAAGCTCAGCCCCGCGATCCTGGACACCCTGCGGCCGATGATGCGGGCAGTGGTCACCATCGGCACCGCCTCCCACGTCGGCCTCCCGCCCGGGGTCTACGGCAAGACCGGGACGGCCGAGTACGGCAGCGGCCGCAACCCGCCGTCGCATTCGTGGTTCATCGGCTACCGCGGCGACCTTGCCTTCGCGGTGCTGGTCGAAGGCGGTGGCGTCGGGGCCGACGCGGCGGGCCCGATAGCGAACTCGTTCCTGCGGCACGTGTGACCCCGCCCGCCGTCAGCCGGGGTGGGCCACCACCGCCCACGCGGTGGCGCTGACCTCTCCCGGGCCGGCGCCCTGCAGCTCCCGGCAGCGCTCGCGCAGCTGGTCGCGGCGCTGCGCGGACAGCGACGCCACATAGGCACCGGCCGGGCCAACACCGAGCGTGAAGGGCTGCCACCACTGCTCGAACAAGGCATACCGGACCCGGACGGTCAGCGTGCCAGCCTGGGCCACGATGAGCCCGGCCTGGGCGGCGAGCCCGGCCAGCTGACCCTCGCCGACGCCGGCCAGGTCCGATTCGTCGGGAGCCGCCGGATCCAGGTCGCGCACGGCCCGCCAGAACGTGGTCAGGGGGCCGCGGCCGCCGCCGTGATCCCAGACACAGGCCGCGACCACCCCACCAGGCCGGGTCACCCGGCCCATCTCGCGCAGGCCCGCCACCGGGTCGGCCATGAAATGGACGACGAGCTGGGCGAGAGTCACGTCGAAGACACGGTCACCGAACGGCAGCCGTTCTGCGGCCGAAATGGTGATCTCCGCCCCCGGCAGCCGCTCCCTCACCGCGGCGGCGAACTGCTCCGAGGGGTCGACGGCGCAGACCGCGTCCGCGCCCAGCCGGGCGACCAGCTCGGCCGTCAGCGCGCCCGGCCCGCAGCCCACGTCCAGTGCTCGCTGGCCGCGCCGCACCGCGGCCATGTCGGCGAACCCGGCTGCTAGCGGCTCCGAGTACCGCCCCATGAAACGCAGGTAAGCGTCGGCGCTGACGTCGAAGATCATGAGGCGTCGAACCGGCGGGCGCCGTTGAACGCCTCCCGCAGCACCAGGAAGGTCCACTTCTCGCCGGTGATGCCCACCGTCGCGGCGATGGTGCAGTTGGCGGTCTCGTAGTCGAGAATCCAGGGCCGTCTCATGCTCGCATGCTAAGTCCGGTCGACAGACTCAGCAATCCGGGCCGATCCTGGTCAATGAAGCGGCCTACGTCACCATCCACGCGCCACTGACCGCCAGACCGGCCTGAGCTGGCCGCATCCGGGCCGGCTGGCGGCGCCGGGTTATCATCGCGGCCGTGGAACGGGTCGAGGTCGCGGTCGTGGGAGGCGGCCTGCTCGGGTCCGCCGCGGCACGCTCGCTCGGGGCGCGCGGGGTCGCGACAGTCCTGCTCGAGCAGTTCGAGCCAGGTCACGCCCGGGGGTCCTCGCATGGCGTGACCCGCATCTTCCGGCTGTCCTACCCCGACCCCGGCTACGTGCGGATGGCCGTCCGGGCGGGCGAGGCCTGGGCGCGCCTGGAACGGGAGGCGGGCGAGAGACTGCTGCTCAGGACCGGCGGGCTGGACGCGGGGCCCGGTGCGGCCGGGTGTGCGGCGGCGCTGGCGGAGTGCGGGGTGGATCACGAGTGGCTGGCGGCGCCGCAGATCGGCGCCCGGTTCCCTCAGATAGCGGCCGACCCCGGCGAGCGGATGCTCTACCAGCCAGATTCTGGAGTGTGCCTGGCGGACCGCACCGTCGCCGCGCTGCAGCGGCTGGCCCAGCGTGACGGCGTCCAGGTGCGGCCCCGGACGCAGGTGCTGCGCATCGACACCGGCGGCGGCCGGGCGGTGCTGCACACGGCCGGGGGCGACATCTGCGCCCGGGTAGCGGTCGTGGCCGCAGGCCCGTGGCTGGCAGGCCTGCTGGCCGGGGCGGTGGCGCGCGTCCCGCCGCTGGCGGCGACCTTGCAGCAGGTCCGCTACTTCGCACCAGCCGGGCCCGGCGCCGCCTCCTGGCCCACCCTGATCGAGTGGCCCTCGGCGGCCCCCAGCTGGTATGTCGTGCCCAGGGCCGGCGGCGCCCCGGGCGTCAAGGTGGCGGCGCACGTGCCCGGCCGGGAGGTCGATCCGCGGGACGGGCCGTTCGGCCGGATCGACCCCGCGCTGGAGGAGGCCGCCGCCAGTTACGTACGCAGCCGGCTGCCGGGCCTGCGCCCGGCCGGCTTCGCGCCGGAGACCTGCCTGTACACGATGACCGCCGACGAGGACTTCGTGCTCGACCGGGAGGGGCCGGTCGTCGTCGCCGGCGGCTGCTCCGGCCACGCGTTCAAGTTCGGTCCCCTGCTCGGTGAGGTCCTGGCCGGCCTGGCCCTGGGCGAAGACACCGGGCTGCCGGGCGGGCGGTTCTCGCTGTCGCGGCCCGCGCTGGCCGGCGGGCCGCAGGCGGCGCCGCCCGGGACACGGCCGGCCAGATGACCGGCATCACGGTCGTCCACTACCCTGCCGAGCGCGGCGAGAACTGGTCCCTGCTGCGCCGGGCGGCGCGTGCCAGGGACCTGCGCCTGCTCACCTGGCAGCCGCATCTGCTGGAGATGCGGCTCTCGGACGAGCAGATGGCCGTCTGCTACGACGGGCGGGCGGCGGTGCCGCAGGTGCTGATCCACCGGACCGTGTCGCCCTTCCAGGGCATCGTCGTGCCGGCGCTGGCCTGCCTGGCATCCCAGGGCACGCTCGTGCTCAACGACCCTGGCGCGGCGTTCCTCGCCCGCGACAAGCTGCTCACCGCCATAGCGCTGCGCGGCGCGGGCGTGCCGATCGTGCCCACCGTCGCCTTCGACGAACCGGGCGAGGCGAGCCTGCGGGCACTGGGTGCGGCCGAGGTGATCATCAAGCCGGCGCACGGCGTCCGCGGCGAGGGGATCCAGGTGACCCCGCTGGCCGCGATCCCCCAGCTGGCGGCCGGCCTGCGCACGCTGTGGGACAGACGGCCCCAGGTGCCCGGGCATCACCTGGTACGCGAGCACTACCTGGCGCAGCCGCTGATCGGCGGCGGCGGCCAGGATCTGCGCGCCTACGTGGTCGCGCGCACCTGCGTGGCACTGATGCGGCGGCGGGCCAGGCCGGGCGAGGTCAGGGCGAACCTGGCCCAGGGTGCGAGCGCCTCCCCGCTCGCCGTGAGCCACCCCGCCGCGGGCACGGCGGTGGCCGCGCTCGCGGCCTGCGGGCTGGACTTCGGCGGGGTGGATATGCTGGAGGACACCGGCGGCACCATCCGGGTGCTGGAGGTGGACGCCTGGGCCGGGTTCGCCGGCATCACCGGCGTCACCGGCGCCGACGTGGCGGGCGCGATCCTCGACCATGCGGTCGCCCGGCTGAACGGCGCTGCCCGATGACCCTCGCTGTCGCCCGGAATCCCCTTGCCACCAACGTCGCCGACCGGCTGCTGGCAACCGCCGGCTCCCTGGGTATCGCCGTGCGTGCCGTCGACATGGCCTCGCTGGCGGTGAGCATCGGCCCCGGCGGGGAGGCGCTCGTGGCGGACCGGTCGGGCCCGGTCCAGGCCGGCAGCGTCGCCCCCTATCTCCTGTTCGGCTATCCGGCCGCCGTGCACGCGCTGCGCGTCCTGTCCTGGACGGCCAGGATGCAGAACCCCGTCGACAGCGTCCTGCTCGCCGACGACAAGGCGGCCACCGCCGGGCGGCTCGCAAAGGCCGGTGTGGCGCAGGTCGCCACCGAGATCTGCCCGGCTGACCTGCCTCAGGTGCGCGCCGCCGCGGACCGCCTCGGCTACCCGGTGGTGCTGAAACGGACGCATGGCGCCCGGGGCATGTGGGTGCGGCGGGCCGGCGGGCCGGACGCGCTGGCGGCCGCGTTCGGCGAGCTCATGGCCGACGGGCCCGGTGCGCTCGTCATCCAGCCGGAGGTCACCGAATGCGCGGGCCGCAGCGTCCGGGCCGTCATCACCGGCGGCGGGCTGCTGGCGGCCACCGAGCGGACCGCTGGCGCCGGCGAGTGGCGCAGCAACATCGCTGGCGGCGCGGCCCAGTCCCCGGCCGGGCTGACGGCGCAGGAGCTGGCGCTCGCGGACAGCGCCGTGACCGCCCTGGGACTTCGCCACGCCGGCGTTGACATCCTGCGGACCGCCCGCGGACCCCGGGTCCTGGAGGTCAACAGCTGCCCGGACTTCACCAGCATGCAGCCCTGCTTCGGCTTCGACCTGGCCGCCGCGGTCCTGCGCGCCTGCGTGTGAGGCCGCCGGAGGCCAGGCCGTGGGCTAGGCGGTGGGCTGGGCCGCCGGCTTGGCCGCCGGCTTGGCAGCGGGCTTGGCAGCGGCGGGATCGGGGGGCAGCGGCGGCATGGCGCTGGCGGCTTTCGAGGCCATGAGCGTGGAGGTGTCCAGCTTCGTGCCGACCATCTGCTTGAGCATGAAGTCGTGGTTGAGGTCGAGAATGGCGCGGGTCTCGGCGGCGATCACCGCGTTGCGGTTGAGGCTGAGCTCGTTGTCCTGCTGCTGCTCACCCGACAGCGACCAGTTCGTGGAGCCCTTGACGGTGTAGACCCCGTCCACGATCACGATCTTCAGGTGCGAGATGGCGTTGTGCACCGAACTGGTCCCGATGGCGATGCTGTTGCCGAAGGCCTCGTTGTTCCACTGAGCCAGGATCTGCTTCTCGTGCGCGCCGGCGGACTGGCTGCGGTCCAGGCTCATCTGCACGTAGACCTTCTCGTCGGTGAGCTTGGATTGGATGATCTTGTTCAGCTCGTCGTCGTCGTAGCCGAACATGTTGACCACGACGGAGTGCTGCGCGCTGGACAGCAACGCCACCAGCAGGCCATGGACGTCGTCCCGGGGCGCGAAGAACGTTCTCTCGTCGTTCGGGTACCCGTCCAGGAACCGGCCTTCGGCCTTGTACTTTCCCAGGTCATCCCAGACGAATTGGGCATCGGCCATTCCGGGGCCCCCTTTCCCTCACTGCCATGGTGGCCGGGCCGGCGCCGCCGCGTCTACCGCGAGAGCGAGACTGGAGCATGGCCCACTGGGTCCTGCACGTGGATCTCGACCAGTTCATCGCGGCCGTCGAGGTGCTGCGGCGTCCCGAACTGCGCGGGCGGCCGGTGGTCGTCGGCGGCGACGGCGACCCGGCCAAACGTGGCGTCGTGAGCACCGCGTCGTATGAGGCACGGGCCTTCGGCGTGCATTCGGGCCTGCCGCTGCGCACCGCGTACCGGCGGTGCCCGGACGCGGTGTTCCTGCCCGTCGACCGCGACGTCTACGAGGCGGCCTCCGCCACGGTGATGGCGGCCCTGGCCGAGTTCGACGCGATCCTGGAAGTCTTCGGCTGGGACGAGGCGTTCCTCGCCGTCGACACCGATGACCCGGAGGCGCTCGCCCGCCAGATCCAGGATCGCGTCCGGGCCGCGGCCCGTCTGGAGTGCACGGTGGGGATCGGCGAGAACAAGCTCCAGGCCAAGCTGGCCGCCGGGTTCGGCAAGCCGGCCGGGGTCTTCCGGCTCACCGGCGAGACCTGGGACCAGGTGCTGGGCGACCGCCCGCCCGACGCGCTGTGGGGTATCGGGTCCAAGACCGCCAAACGGCTGGCCGCGCTGGGCATCACGACCGTGCGTGATCTGGCCGGGACCGACCCGCGCGTCCTCGCCACGCACCTGGGCCCCACGATCGGGCCGTGGCTGGTCCAGACCGCCCACGGGCTCGATCCCTCACCGGTGCACAGCGCTCCCTACGTGCCCCGTTCCCGTGGCCGGGAGGTCACCTTCCAGCAGGACCTGTCCGACTGGGAGCAGGTGCGGCGCGAGGTCGCGCGGCTGGCCGCGCAGGTGGCCGCCGAGATCGCCAGTGAGCAGCGGCCCGCCGTCCGGGTCGTTGTCAAGGTCCGGTATGCGCCGTTCTTCACCCACACGCACGGCCGCCCGCTGGCGGCGGCGACCTGGGATGCCGGGCCGATCGAGCGGGCAGCGCTGGCCGCGCTCGATCAGTTCACGCAGCGAGGCCCGGTCCGGCTGCTCGGGGTCCGCGCCGAGCTCACCCGCTGAGCTGGCCAGGCAGCCAGGACCAGCCGGCCCCCGGACGCGCCGGCGGCGACGTGACGAGCAGTTCGGCGTCGGCGCTCACCAGGAGCATGACCACTGCCGGGTCACCGCGTTCGACCCGCAACCGCACCGGGGCACCGATCCCGTAGGGGCACTCCCGCCTGGTGAACTCCCCCAGCAGCGCCCGCGCCAAGGTGGCCGCCCTGGCGTCCGCGTCGCCGGGGATGACGCAGACGACATCGAGGGTGGCGTTGCGCTGCCTGGCCTGTGACGCTGCCCGCTGCAGCGCCGCGGCCGAGTCCGGGGACCCGTCCACACCGACCACGACCCGGCGGTTCGCACTCATACCGGTTTTCGCCTCCTGAACCGCCCCTGGTACCAGGCTGGCCCCCGCACGCCCGCCCGTCACGGGCCGTAAGGCCCTGACCGGCGGGACCTCGGGCGGCAGCCCCCCTCCGCTGGAAAGTGCTTTCTTTGCACGTTTTCATGAAAACTCAGGGCGTGTACTCATAACTTATCACGTGCGTCCATAAAGAATTCCCCTGGTTTGCCGCTCTGCCTGATGGCGCATACTCCTTGGAGTCCGGGAAACTTCCGAATCAAATCGCAGGCATAACGGATGGCGTGGCGGAAACGTCTGCGCACCCGGCTCTATGTACCCGCGGGATTCGCCAGGTTTCAGCCGCCCAGTTGTCATCGACCGGCCCGCCGAGGTCCTTTCATGCCGAGATTTCCTTTCCTTATCGCAGGTGCCACCGTCACCGCCGCCTGCGTGGGCACGCTCGCGCCTGTCCCCGCCGCCGCCGCACCGGCCAGCGGTGTCCCAGCCGCCGCGGCGGCTGGGATGCCCGCCATCACCCAGGCCGCCAGTGCGACCGTGGTGGTGACGAACCGGAGAAACGCCGGAGCGGGCTCGCTGCGGGCGGCGATCAGGATCGCTGACGCGGCCCCGCGGGGAACATCCACCGTGATCGACTTCGCCGTCCACGGAGTCATCAGGCTCGCCAGCGGGCTGCCCGCCGTCACCAGGAAGGTGACGATCGACGGGAGGTCGGCGCCGACCTATGCCAGCGGCGGCCCGCCGGTGGTGGAGATCGACTGCCGCCGGCACGGCGGCCTGTGGTTCGCGGCCGGCTCGGGCGGCTCGCGGCTGCTGGCGGTCGCCGTGGACAACGCCAGCGGCAACGGCGTCACCCTGGGCGCGAGCTTCATCACCCTCAACCTCGACTACATCGGCCTGTCCCTGGCCGGGCACGCCTTCGGCAACCGCGGCGCCGGTGTGTTTGCCGCGCCGTGGTCGGCGCGGAACACGATCGGCCTGAACAGCTCGGGTGCCTCGGGTGTCGTCGGGAACGTGATCTCCGCGAACCGCGGTAGCGGCATCGTCCTGGCCGGCTCGTCCGGCAATACCGTCGTGGCCAACCGGATCGGGACGAATCCGGCCGGGACGTCGGGCATCGGCAACCGCGGCAGCGGCATCGTCATCACCCGCTGGGCCGCCCACAACGAGATCGGCGGCACGGAGTTCGTCGACAGCGCCACCGGCCAGGCGAATAACCCGACCGGGAGCAAGGGCACGGTGCCGCCGGTCTTCGTGGTGCCGCCACTGGGCAATCTGATATCGGGCAACGGCGGTAATGGCGTCCTGATCGACCAGGGCTCCCGCAAGAACGTCCTGAACGGGAATTTCATCGGCACGACGGCCGACGGGGACGGTGCCATCGGCAACGGCGGCAACGGGGTGTGGATCGACCGGGCGGGCGGCAACTCGCTGGTCGGCTGCAGATTCGTCAACAACCCGTTCGTCTACTACAACGTCGTCAGCGGCAACCGCCGCAACGGGCTGCGTATCACCGACTCGCCCAGCGCGACCGTGCAGGGCAACTTCTTCGGCGTCGGCGCCAACAACACCACGATCGTGCGCAACCGGCGCGACGGCATCCTGGTCGACGGAGACTCGGTCAACACGCAGGTGGGCGGCGTGATCCCGCTGGGCAACGTGTCGGCGGGCAACGGGCGGAACGGGATCGAGGTGACCGGCCGGGTGCGCGGGTTCGTCACCTTCAACACCTTCGGCGGGCTGCTCGCCTTCAAGGGCGCCGCCCCCAACGGCCGGGACGGCCTGCTCATCACCTCCACCGGCGGCGACAACCTGGCCCGGACGAACGTGTTCTCCGGGAACAGGAAGAACGGCATCGAACTGGCCGGCAACGCCTGGGGGGTGACGGTGGACCCCGACATCGTCGGGCTGAACACCAAGGGCAACGGCCCGCTGCCCAACGGCGGCGACGGCGTCCTGATCGACCAGAACGCGCACGCGAACGTCATCGGCGGCTCGCTGCGGTCGGTGATCCCGCAGAACACCTTCTCGGGGAACATGGGCTACGGGCTGGCGATCGTCGGCAACGCGCACGGCAACGTGGTCTTCGCCAGCTTCGTCGGGACCCTGGCCCTCGGCGTCAAGCCGGGGCCGAACCACCGGGGCGGGATCCTGCTCGCCGGCACGGCCCACCACAACGCGATCGGCAAGCCCGGGCGGATACCAGCCAACCTGATCAGCGGCAACATCGGCAACGGCGTGACGCTGCTCACGCGGACGTTCCGCAACCTGGTGATCAACAACTTCATCGGCCTGGACAGGTTCGGGCTGCCGCTGCCCAACACCGGCCACCCGGTCCTCGACGAAGGCTGCTTCAACATCATCCGGGGCAACCGCTACCCGCCGGGCCAGACGGCGCTGCGGGTGCCGTGTCACCCGTGAGCACCGGGACGGCGCGGACTGACCGCACGGCCGGCATGGGGCCCGCGGCCCGCCGCTGGCTTGCCGGGCCCGGCCGGGTCAGCTCTTCCCGTTGTCCGGCCGCACCCAGATGTCCCGCTCGTGCATCAGCTCGATCTGCCTGGCGATCACTTCCTGGCGGTACTCGGCGTGGGTGTAAGGGGCACGGTCGAGGTAGATGTTCTTGGGGTACACCGGCTGCTCGTAGATGAGCTGGTACTGCTCGGTGGTCAGGTCCTTGATCCAGTTGTCCCACTGCGCGCTCGCGCGGAACCGGCGCAGTGCCTCGATGTCCACGGTCCCCGCGACCCAGGACGACCCGCCGCTGTAGTCGTGCCGCCCGATGATCTGCCCCCGGTAGTCGACCACGGCGGACCCGCCGCCGAAGGTGTCGATCGGGACGTCGGAATCGGAGTGAAGGTAATAGGTGCCGACATTGCACGCGACCAGGTACAGGTTGTTGTCGAGGGCACGGGCGCGGTTCTGCACCTCGAACAGGCCGTTGCCCACGTGCGGGTGCGGGTAGGGGCCCCGGTAGACGACCTCCGCGCCGTTCATGGCCAGGCCGCGCGCGTTCTCCGGATACGAGCCCTCGTTGGCCATCAGGAACCCCAGCCGGCCGATCTCGGTGTCGGCGACGGGGTAGAACGCGTCCAGGGTGCGGCCGTACAGCTCGATCCACCTGTCCCAGACGTTGTGCGGCGTGACCGAGTGCTCGACCGGCAGCAGCGGCACCACCTTGTGGTGCCGGAGGATCACCTCGCCGTCCGGGTCAAGGATGAAGCCGACGTTGAAGAAGCGGCCGGGGAACTCGGGATGCCTGGCCTTGGCCTGCGCCATCAGGAAGACGTTCCACTGCCGGGCGAGCTTGCCGAGGTAGTCGGTCTCCGGGCCCGGGATGTCGATCGCGCACTCCCGCGCGAACTCCTCGTGGTCGAGGTCGAGCACCTCGTCGTTGAAGCCCTGCAGGGCGCCTTCGGGAACGGCGATGAGCCGCACCGGCAGGTCCAGGCTGGACAGCCACGACGCGGCCTTGACCAGGTGCGACAGGTGCTCCAGATTCGTTGCGATCTCATCGCGGCGCCTGATCCCGCGCATGGTGGGGACCAGGCCGATGACCTGGTAAGGCTCAATCATGACCAACCCTTTCGGCCTGTGGAGTCTGCGCCTGCCGCCTGGCTGGCCCAGCCGGTCAGTGGCCGGTGACGCCGTCGATCTGCTCGCGGAGTATGTCCGCGTGGCCGTTGTGCCGCGCGTACTCCTCGATCATGTGAACGTAGACCCAGCGCAGGTCGAATGTTCCCTGGCGGTAGCCCTGGAAGGTGTCATCCAGTGACCTGCCGGCGGCGGCCTCGCGGGCCAGCGCGCACTCGGTCATGAACGTCGCGAGGTCCGCCTCGGCGTTCCCTGCATCGGCGAAGTCGAAGTCCCCGTCCCGGTGCTCCTCGCTGCAGTAGAGGTCACCCACGCCAGGCTGGCCAGCGAACCGCCGCCGGAACCACCAGCGTTCCACCTCCGCCATGTGCCGGACCAGCCCGAGCAGCGACAGTGAGGACGGCTCGACGGCGCGCTGGGCAAGCTGGTCGCCGGTCAGGCCCTGGCACTTGGACAGCAAGGTGGCGCGATGGTAGTCCAGCCAGCTGTCGAGCGAGGCACGCTCCCCCGCGGCCGTCGGCGGATCAGTGCGGGTGATCTCAGGCGCGGTCCATGTCATCCGCCCATCGTGCTGCCCGGCCGGGCGCGCCCGCAACCGGCTTTCAGGAGGCGAGTGCGTAGGGCCGGGGACGGCGCCGCAGCCACTGCCAGAAGGTCCTGCGCGGCGGCCGTGCCGTCACGCTGCCGCTGCCGACCTTGCCCGACACCTCGATCCGCAGGATGACCGGCACCTGTGTGCCCCAGGGCGCCCGGACCTTGACGCTGCCGCTGCGGACCGCCACGTCATCGACGTCGACCACTACGCCGGGCCTGGTCACCAGTGTCAGCCCGCCGCTGTTCACCTCGGCGTCGATCCGGAGCAGGGGATGTGCGATCACCGCCTCGGTGAAGTCCAGCCGGACGCTGCCGCTGGTGACACGCACCTCCATGCGCTGCGGCACGACCCAGCGGCCATCGCGCTTCGCGCTGCCGCTGCGGCAGTCGATCCGCACCAGTTCCTTGGGCGGCGGGGAGGCGGCCACAGCGAAACCGGGCACGGCCGGCAGGTCCCTGGTGATCGCCGCGAGCTCGGCGTAGGTGCGCGCGGCCAGGGCCGCCTCCAGCCGCTCGTCGAGTTCCTCCGCCGTCAGCCGGCCGTCACCGGCGGCCACCCGCAGCACCTCGACGACCCGGTCCCGGTCCTCGTGCGAGGCCCGCAGGTCACCGGGTGAGGCCACCTCATCATCACGCCCAAACGGCGCCACCTCGCCCGTCATGGACATAGCGTACGGCCGGCCCGCCAGACTCCCGCAGTATGGTCGGGCCGTGGGCACGGGACGGATGGTGACGGCCAGCGGGGTCCATCTGGCATATGAGGTGAGCGGCAGCCCGGACGCTCCGCCGATGGTGCTGCTGCACGCGCTGGGCGACCGGGGGTCGGCCTGGGCACCGGTGACGGGCCGGTTCGCCGAGCACTTCCGCGTCTACGCCCCCGATCTTCGCGGGCACGGCGGCAGCGACTGGCCGGGGACCTACTCTTTCCAGCTCATGCATGCCGACGTGCTCGATCTGCTCGACCACCTCGGCCTGGACACGGTCACCCTGGTCGGGCACTCGATGGGCGGCACCGTGGCCTACCTGATCGCCAGTCAGCAGCCGGGCCGGGTGGCGCGGCTGATCGTCGAGGACGTGCCGCCGCCGTTCCCGCGTGAGCGGGCCATCCCCGAGCGCCCAGCGGAACCGCTGGACTTCGACTGGGCGGTGGTGCCGGCCATCATCGGCCAGGTCAACGCGGGTGATCCGGCGGCCTGGGCGGGGCTGAGCGCGATCACCGCGCCGACGCTGCTGATCGGCGGCGGCCCGGGCAGCCACATACCGCAGGACAAGCTGGCAGCGGCCGCCGCGCTCATCCCCCGCTGCGACCTGGTGACCATCCCGGCCGGGCACAGCGTGCACGCGGCCAGCCCGGCCG
>Ga0307373_10010690_pt1 | contig 13448 bp, 10 predicted proteins | sample OX2MG_FD_202534 | JGI IMG/M metagenome (GOLD analysis project Ga0307373, IMG submission 202534) | Soil microbial communities from Risofladan, Vaasa, Finland - OX-2 | ecosystem: Environmental > Terrestrial > Soil > Coastal area > Acid sulfate soil | place: Finland: Risofladan, Vaasa | collected... | reverse complement strand
GAAAATAGAAGGCGAAGCTGCGAATGATGTAGAGATCGATGTGCAGCGGGAACCGGAAGATTTTCCGGCTGGGCCGGGCCGTTGCGCCGGCGGTTTCCGGCAGGGTCGCCCGCTGCCGCCGCCGCTCCGCCAGCCACTCGGAGACGCGCTCGGTCCATGCCATGTTGCGCACCCCGTCCAGATCGACCAGGGTTCCGATCCCGATCGCCCCGCAAACGATATTCGCCAGCCACACGCCGAGCCATGGCGGCAGCGTTCCCTCTCGCGCCTTTCCGACGCCCACGACAAAGACGAGGTAATAGCCGGCCAGGAATATCAGCGTCAGCACGAAGCCCAGGGCGCGACCGCTCTGTCGCGGGCGCACGCCGACCCCGACGGCGAGCAACGCGAACACGAGGCAGGCCGCGGGGAAGGCCAGGCGGCGCTGGAATTCGACGTGCGCCTCGCGCCAGGAAGGCCCGGTGGCCTGGAGCAGCTGCGCGGTGGTCTGTTCGGGAGGCGCCGGTTTGGCCGGTGTCTGCTGCGAGGCGCCGGCCAGGCGCAGCGCCAGATCGCTCGATGCGAAGGTCGCCACGGAATAATGGCTGGGCCGGCCCGGATCGTAGGTATGCGTGGCGCCGTCTTCGAGGTGAAGTTGGAGCGTGTCGGCCGCGGGCCGCGGAACCAGCACGGCGCGGCGCGCCATCGTGATTTCCGTATTGCCGTTCGGTGCCGTGTTCGCCAGGAAGACGCCGCGCCACTGGCGGCCGGAAGCGCTGGCGTCCTGGATGTAGAGGATCAGGTGGCTGAATTCCTCCTGGAAAATGCGCGGCTCGATATCGATGGACGTTTGCGAGGCGAGCAGGCTCGACTTCACCCGGTTCAATTCGGTGAGCGCGCGCGGGCCCAGCCAGACCGTATTGGCGAGCGTGAGCAGTCCCGCCGCCAGCGCGAACAGGGCGACCGGGAAGATCAAATAGCGGCGGCTGACGCCGAGCGAATTCAGGGCGACGATTTCGCCGTCGGCGCCCAGACGTCCCAGGCCGATCAGCGCCCCCACCAGAACGGAGATGGGCAGGGAGAACGAGAGTACGCTCGGCAGGGCACAGGAGATCAGCAGCGCCACCGCGCCCGTGTTGCTCCAGTGGCGCACCACCAGATCCATCAATCGCACCAGTTGCGGGACAAAAAAAACGAAGGTAAACACGGCGAGGCCGAGCAGCGCGTGCGAAACGAGTTCCCGGAAGACGTACCGGTTGATCCGTCTCATGCGAGTGGGGCGACATTGTACCATTGGCGCCCTGGGCTTGGGGGTGGGGTCTCTATGGCTGGTAGGGCTCAAATCCGGCACAGCGCAAGGCTCGCGATCGGTGGGAATGCCCGCCGGGATCCACGGTCGGGCCATTCAGAATGGGCAATGGGGCGAGGTGGCTGTGCTGGTTTCACGTGGCATTTCCATCATAGGTCAACAGCTGCCCTGGTGCGAACGCTGCCGGCCAGCTACCGCTAGAAAAGTTTGACCGCCAGTGAATCCGGCTGCTTGCCGACTGGGACCAGGGTGACCAGGTGTGGTCCTTCCCGGGCGACGATGGCCAGATCATCCGATCCGCGGTCGACGGCCAGGAGCATGCGTTCTTCCGGATCGAGCGCGCAGGCGACCGGATGCTGGCCCGTCGTGGACGATCCCATCAGCTCGCGGTAGGGGACATTGACGACGACAACGCGCGAGTCAGCCGTGTCGCAGGCGTAGAGCAGCGAGCCGTCCCGCGTGACAACGCCGGCATATGGGTTGTCGCCGAGTTCCAGGAAATCGCCGACTTCATTGGCCTGCGTATTGATTACCGTCAACCCATGCGTGTCGGGGGAAAGGACGTATACTTCGCCGCCATCCGGCTTCATCAGCAGGGTGTTCGTCCGGCCGCCGGTGTCGATTTTCGTAACCAGCTCGGCGGGATCGAGGCGCAACACCGAAACCAGGTTGCTTGCGGCCGAGCCGACCAGGGCCTTCGAGCTGTCCGGCAGCACGACGATGCTGTTCGGTTTGGGGCCGACGGGCAGCGTGGCCAAGGTGGTGAGATGGGATGCGTCGAGAATGCTGACGGTCGCGTCGTCACGGTTGGCGGTCAAAACCCACTTTCCGTTTGGCGACGCTTGAACGACAGCGGGCCAACGGCCTGTGCGGCCGCGAGCCGTCACGCGCCGCGTCGCGCAGTCAATGGCGACAACGGTAGCCGAGCGCGCGCAGGCGACGTAGGCGCGTTGCCCGCCGGGCGAGAAGGTGAGAGAAACGGGCTGGGGGCATACGGGAATCCGCCCGACCTTTCCCGTTGGGGCATCGATCACCCAGGCATAGCCGCCGCCGGTGCTCACGCCCCAGATCTCCTGGCGGGTCGGGTTGGCGCGGACCGAACCCGGCTGCGGCCCGACGGTGATCGTCTGTGACGGCGTCAGATTCACCAGATCCACCACGGTCACCGTGCCGTCGCCGGAGTTGGCCACGTAGGCGTAGAGATGCAGGCCGGGGCGAAGGATTGTCGGCCCTTTCTCCCGCATCACTTCGCATGTGGCGGCAGCGCCCAGCAGCAGAAGCGTCACAATCAGCCGCAGTTTAGTCCGGAGTTTCATTCGTGGAGGAACCCGGCGCAGCCCAAGCCGGGGATCAACAGCTCATGCCGGCATGTTGCACGGCAGGAGCCGGTCGCCGTGGCTCGACGGGAAGCCCTTCTCGCGTGTGACTGGACCGGGAAAACAATATCGGGATGTTCGCGTGGGACACGAACAGGGTCCTTGTGCTCAGTTCAACGACCGGTCCAGCACGCCGGCAATCTGCCGCGCCTCGCGCATCAGCAGGTCGAATTCGTCCGGGGAAAGCGATTGCATGCCGTCGGAAAGCGCCCGGTCCGGATCGGGGTGCATCTCGATGAGCAGTCCGTCGGCGCCGACGGCAATCGCCGCGCGCGAAAGAGGACGCACCTTGCGCCGCACGCCCGTGCCGTGGCTGGGATCGACCAGGATGGGCAGGTGGCTGAGGCGGTGCACGGCGGGGACAACGCTCAGGTCCAGCGTGTTCCGCGTGTGATCGGAAAACGTGCGGACGCCTCGTTCGCAGAGAAGCACGTTGGAATTGCCTTCCGACATCACGTATTCGGCGGCCATCAGAAATTCCTCGAGGGTGGCCGACATGCCGCGCTTGAGCAGTACCGGCTTGTGCGCGCGCCCGGCCCGCCGGAGCAGGGAGAAATTCTGCATGTTGCGCGCCCCGATCTGGATGATGTCACCATATTCTTCCACCAGATCCAGGCTCTCGTTGTCCATGGCTTCGGTCACGATCCCGAGTCCGAACCGCTGGCGCACTTCCGCCAGGATTTTCAGGCCCTCGAGCCCCAGGCCCTGAAAACTGTAGGGAGAAGTACGGGGCTTGTAGGCGCCGCCGCGGAACAGACCGGCTCCGGCCGCGCGGACGCGCTCGGCCGCCGCAAATGCCTGCTCACGGGTCTCGACCGAGCAGGGCCCGGCGACGACAGCGACGTGCCCGCCTCCGATCTTCACTTCCCGTGCGGGCGTGGAAATCGTCAAAACCGTGTCTTCCGGTTTCGCTTCGCGGCTGACCAGCTTATACGGCTTGCTCACCGGGAGGCATTCGGTCACGCCGGGCATCGATTCGAGCGATCCAAGATCCAAGCCGTCTTCATTGCCGATGACCGCGATGGCCGTACGCGTCTCGCCGTAGATCGGGTGTGGCTTTAACCCAAGTGATTCGATATGTTTGCAAACGGCCGCGATCTCCTCGGCGGAGGCGTTGGCCTGCATGACAACCAGCATGCTTTTCTCCGGAAACCCTCGTAGGGGAATAAAAGATGTAGAGGCGAGTGTACCCTAACGCGCGGCAGAGCGGCAAACGGCTGCGGGGCAGCGATGGAGGGGTTGCGCCACCTCACCGGCGGGCCCGAAACGGCGGAAACCGCCTCGATCTCAGGAAGCGCCGACCGCCCGTTCCAGAGGAACGGCCCTCTGTGCAGGCGCGTCGCCGAGGGATGGCGTGAACTTCCCGATGGCCCCGGCTTCGTACGGCGCCTCGTGCTGGCAATAGGGACACCAGGCGAGGAATACATTTGGACCGGCCGATTCGTTTTCTACGGTCTCTCGATCGATCGGGTCGGTCAGGTCGGCCGGATCGGACCGGTGCATCCGGGCCGCGCGCGCAGGAACGCGAAAAGGTCGCGAACAATGCAGGCAGACGACCCCCCAGTAGGATTGTGTTGAACTGTTTTCATTCATCGCAGACCTCATTGTTGAGAACAAGACCTTCCGCCGGCGAAAATCCGACCGGCGAATTTTCCAGACAATTGCCAATTCGAGCGGTGGTAAACATGGCTGGGAAGACTCAACTCTACACCCTCCAATCTGCTCGATTGTTACAATTCGGTTAAAACGCCGAGGGGAAATACACGTTTCCACGGCCGCCCGGCTAGCGTTTGGCGGCGTGGTAACCTATTGATCTGGAGGGACTTATATGGACTAAAGCGCTGCCGCCATTCCTGGCGGGAACAGCGCAGTAAAGGCCTTCCTGAATCGCCATCCTGAATAGAACGGCAAGATTACCCGGTGCAATCCCAAGCCACTGGCCGTGTCGGCGGCCCCGTCACGGTTCCGGTTCGTAGACTTGCACTTCGGCCGCTCGCTTGCCGTTTCGCTGGGCGACGACGTAATAGCGATCGAGTTTCGGGACCAGCAGCGACGTGGCGGAGGCAGCGCCCGTGGAAACGGGAGCGATGGCTTGGTAATGGTCGGCATCCAGTTGGCGATACACGGCAATCCAGCCTTGGGGCGAGGAGCCGACGCCTGCGGACACATAAATCCGCCGATGCGCGGCGTCATAATAAGCATCGTCAACGCCTGCCGGTGCCGGCAGGCTGGTAATCTGCTGGCCCGTTTCCGAATTCAGAACGATGAGCTTCCCCGGTTTATGCGTCACGACAAAAAGGCGGTGGTGAAGTTCGTCGAGCGCGATGGCGTAAGGGGAAGCGGCCCCGTGAAGCGCCCATTGTGCGGTTTCCCGGCGCGTCTTGCGGTTAATGACGGCCACTGCGTCCCGGTCCTTGATCGCGACGAATATCCTGGGCCCGCCCGTTTCCATCGCAAAACCTTTCATGATTCGTCCTGGCACGCGGATGTCTCCCACGTGCCTGTCCGTCCGGACGTTGATGATCCCGAGCAAAACATGGTCGGGTCCGGTGGCCGTTTTGGATCTGCGGTAGTTGCCTATGTAGAGAAGCTGCGTCGCGGGATCGAACCTCATGTTGCCGGCGCTGCTCAAGGTCAGCTTTACGGTTTTGAGCTGCTTGTAGGAGTGGGCCTCCACCCGCAAAATCTTGACCGTACCATTGTTGTCGCCCACAAAGAGTTCGTGCGACGGGGCCCAATAATAGATGCTGTGCGGCATAACAAAGCCCGGAATGGCGTACGCCTGGCGGCCCTGGCGCAGGTCGATCACTTCCACGACCTTGGCCTGTTCGGCAGGAACGAAAAGGCGAAGGTCTCTCCGGTCCATGTTGAAGTGGTCGAAACGGCTGGTGACGTTGGGAATGGGTATTGTCTGCACCAGCTTGAGCGCCGCGCCCTCCCCGGAAAAAGCGGGAAGGGCAAACGCGACAGCTATCAGTAGAAAGAGTGCGTTTTTTTTGCCAAACATTTTGACTGGAACCTCCTTCATAGCATTTCTCATGGCCAAGATATACCACACACCGGTTGCCTTAGATTGAGATCGTCTCAGGCTTCCATGGTGGCTGTATCGCATTCGGACCCGTATGAGTATTGGGGCCGACGAGCATCGGATGTGCATCGGATGAAGGGGGGACGGATAAGGGACGAACACCGGAAGGTGCATTCTTGGAATCCAACCCGGAGACGTGGTGTAACATGATATTCATGAGTCCTTTACCGGCGGTACACACGCCGGGAATATTTAAGGACGGCCTGGAATTTCATTTGTCGGGGAGCCATGCCAACACCAACAACGAATCCGGAGCCGGTGGTCGAGCCGAGCGCTGAACCGAAGGCGGAGAAAAAGCCGCCGCGCAACTATCCCGGCGCGCTGGTCGTTGTGGAGGGAATCGACGGCTCGGGCAAGAGCACGCAGCTCCACTTGCTGCAGCGGTGGCTGGAAGTCGGCGGCTATCGCACGCATTTCACCGAGTGGAATTCCTCGCCGCTGGTTGCCACGGCGACCAAACGAGGCAAACGGCGGCGCTCGCTGACCCCGGTGACGTTTTCCCTGATCCACGCGGCGGATTTCGCCGATCGCTACGAGAGGCAGATTTTGCCCCTGCTGCGCAGCGGGCATCTGGTCCTGGCCGATCGTTATATTTATACGGCCTACGCCCGCGACGGGGCCCGAGGGTGTCCGGCGCCCTGGCTGCGGAACCTGTATCGGTTTGCGACGACTCCGGACATTGTTTTCTATTTTCGAGCGCCGCTTGATGTCGCCGTGGAGCGGATCCTGAGCGGAAGGCCCAGGCTCAAGTATTATGAGGCGGGGGCGGACATGGGGCTGTCGCTCGACCGTGTCGAGAGTTTCCGGATTTTCCAGGGAATGATCCTGGAGCGGTACGACCAACTCGTGGAATCGGAAGGCTTCGTCCTCATGGATGGGAAGTTGCCGGTGCAGAAATTGCAGCAACAGATGCGGGAAATCGTTTCCATGCGCATCGACCTCAACCGCTTTGCCACGCGATGAGTGAATCGGCCAAACTGGCTGGCGCGCCGAAGGGGCCCGGGCAGGATGCCGCCCGCGAAGAGACGCCGGTCTCCGTGAGCCCGCGCCCGGTCGCATCGCTGACCTTGCCCACGGTTCGCCGCGAGGACCTGGACGGGCACCTGATCGTGGTCGAAGGCACCGACGGCTCGGGCCGCTCGACGCAAATCGCCCTGCTGACGGAGTGGCTCGAGTCGCAGGGCTTTGCCGTGCAGACGATGGGATTGCGCCGGTCGGCGTTGATCGGCAAGGACATCGACGCGCTACTGGCTCGAAACGTGGTGACCCGCTATACGCTGGCCCTGATGTACGCCACCGATTTCTACGATCAGCTCGAGACGCGCATCATCCCGGCGCTGCGCTCGGGAATGGTGGTGCTGGCCGACCGCTACTTCTACACGCTGATCGTGCGCGCCGTCGTTCGCGGCATCGACCGCGAATACGCGCACGGAATATACGAACTGGCCCTGCGGCCCGACCTCACCTTTTTCCTCAACGTGCGTCCGGAAGTCACGTTTCTCCGCGAATTCAAGAAAGAGCCCACCATCAGCTATTGGGAAGCCGGCAGGGATATGCACCTCTCCGACGACCTTTACGAATCCTTCATTCACTACCAGACGCTGGTGCGCAAGGAATTCGTTCATCTGGCCCGGCGGCACAATTTCGTCACGTTCAACGGGGAGGGCTCGATCCGCGCGGTCAACGCCGATCTGCGCCGCCGCATCGCCGATCATCTGGGCATTCGGAGCGTTCGCTACCAGCCGTCCCAGGCCCTGGTCCACTTATGGCGTTGAACTGGGGTTCGCCCGTGCGCATCGCCGCCATCGACGCGGGCTCGAACGCGATCCGCCTGGCTATCGCCGAAGCGAATACAGCCACCGATCTGGCGATCATGGAAACCGAGCGGGGCGCGGTTCGCCTGGGCCATCGAGTTTTCCTGGAGCGCCGGCTCGATCCGTCGACTATCGCGAACGCGGTCGAAACGTTTCGCCGTTTCCGCCGCCTGCTCGACCGCTTCGGTGTGCGTACCTATCGCGCCGTGGCGACCAGCGCCGTCCGGGAGGCCCGCAACCGTAAAATCCTTCTCCAGCGCATTCACCGCGAGGCCGGGTTGCGTCTGGAGGTGATTGGAGCGACGGAGGAAGCGCGCCTGGTCCGCCACGCCGTTGTCCGGGCGCTCGACGCGGGCCGTCCGCCACGCGTCATATTCGATCTGGGCGGCGGCAGCCTGGAAATCACTCTATTGCATGCCGAAGGGGTCGAACGCACCTTCGCCCTGCCTCTCGGAACGGTCCGGCTGATGGAATCGGAGGGGGTCCGCGACCGGATCAAACCGAGCCAGCAGCGGTTGATTCACGACCGGGTCCTCGCCGCGCTTGTTTCCGCCTGGCCCGATCCGCCCGACCTTGCCGATGGCGTGGTCGTCGGCTGCGGAGGCAATGCCGAGGCGCTGGCGCGCCTGACGGCCGGCTCTCCGATTCACGGCGTGCCCGTCCTGCAAGTGAACCGGCTCAAGCGCCTGCTGCCCGAAATACTCCGCCTCGATGTCCGCGGGAGCATGAAGAAGTTCGGTGTGCGGTCCGATCGCGCCGATGTGTTGCCGATTGCCGCCATCGTCTTCACGACGCTCGCCGATTGGCTGCACCTGCGCACCGTGCTGGTGCCCGGCGTGGGCGTGAGGGAGGGATTGCTGCTGGACCTGGCGCAATCGCTCTTTCGTCGCCGGACGAGCCCGGCCGAAAACAGGCGTGCGGCCGGCCTGCTCGCCGGCGCCCGCCGATTCGCCGCTTCGATGCATTGCGACGGGCGGCGCGGGGAATCGATTCGCCGCCTGGCCGCTTCGCTCTTTGACCAGCTGGCGCCGATTCACGGCTTGCCTGTCGAGCTTCGCTTGCTCCTGGAGGTGGCCGCCACGGTTCACGACGTCGGGCGCGCGGTGAATCCGGTCGGCTGGCAAAAACATGGCGAATACCTGATGCGGCATGGTCAATTGCCCGGCCTGGCCGGACCGTCGCGCGAACTGGTGGCGTGCCTGGTGCGGTATCAGGACACGATCGAGCCCGAACTTCGTCACAAGCTCTATTCCTCGTTCAGCCCCCGCGAGCGGCGGCAAGTGCGCATTCTCGTCGGATTGTTGCGAATCGCCGTGGCCCTGAATACGGGTCCGGGTCCGGGAATCGACACGGCGCAAACAACGATCGGCCCTGGAACGGTGATCTTTCAGGTCGCATCGGGGGACTATCTGGAAGGCCGGCTGCGAAGGGCGCGAGCCAGAGCGGCCTTGTTCGAACAGGAACTCGAACGCAAGGCGCGCTTTCACGCCGTGGCGCGGGCAGGGGATGGACGGGCACGGCCCGCTCGTTCCCGCGTCCGCGCGTCGGCCGCGAAGGCTCGTTCGGGAAAGCGGGCGCGGCTGCCGCGTCCGGTCCCGCGCCCGGATTCCGGCTGAGGAGCGCAATTGGCGAGCCCTGCGACGGGTGAGCAAAGGGAGATGCGATGCGGCTTTATCTGGTGCGCCATGGAATTGCAATCGACCGCACGGATCCGGCCTGTCCGGCCGACCCGGCGCGTCCGTTGACGCCCCGTGGAGAGGCGAGAACCAGGCGGGTGGCCCGCGGACTCCACGAGCTGGGGATTCGTCCGCAGATGATGATGACCAGTCCGCTGCTGCGCGCGGTGCAGACGGCGGAGATTTTCTGCGAGGTCTTGGGAAGTACGGTGTCGCGTCTGCGCCGGACCGATAACTTGATGCCCGATAGCACCCCGGCGGCGCTGCTCGGGGAACTGGCGCGGATCAAAGTGCGAGACGTGATGTGCTTTGGCCACGCGCCGAATCTGGACGGGGTCATCGCCGCGGCCGCCGGCCAGGGAAAACCCTTCACGCAACTGAAAAAATCGGCGGTGGCCCTTCTGGGAATCGATTCCTTCGAGCCGCCCCGGGCATGGTTGCGCTGGCTCTACAACCCCGGGATTCTACGCCGGCTCGGCCGCTGAAAGGGGCGGGCTCGCCCGTCTTCATCCTTCATCTCCCCTGCGCGGCCGGCAAAACCTCGACCGGCCGCTGGCACGCAATCTCGAACAGGTGCTTGGCATTGGCGATGCGCGAAGCGCGCGGCTCGCCCGGCCTATAGCCGCCGGCGTGGATCTCGATCCGATCCCTTTCGACCTCCGCCTGCAGACTGCGGATCGCCGCCTCATGCGGGCGATCCATGGCGTTCACCAGGCGGAGAATGCCGGCGAGCAAAAGCACCTTCTGCTTTCGGTCGGCCGAAAGATGCCGGAATGCCGCGTGCCGGCGCTGCGGCAGAGCGCGCCGGTGATAGCGGGCCACCAGGGCGGCGAGTTGAAGCTCCTGGGGAGACCAGCCGGGCGGCGTCTTGAGCCCGGAGATCATGTCGTAGGAATATTTGTGATGAGATCGGCTGCCATGCGCCCGGCCGACGTCGTGGGCCAAAGCGGCCGCGTGCAAAATCCGGCGAGCATGCCCGTTTCCCTGCGCACCGCCCATACCGGCTTTGGCCATCTGGTCGTAGAGTTCCAGGGCGAGGTTGGTCACATGCTTGGCGTGCTCGGTGCTGGGCGCGCGGAATGAGGTCCAGGTCTCCAGCCACGCCATCCAGGCCGAATCCAGACGCTCGTCGCAGGGAAGGTCCTGGCGCCAAGCCGGCCACGGCGATTTACGGCCCGACATTTTGGCCCGGTAAGCGTCGATCCGCTCGTCGCAAAGCGAACCAAGCCGCGCTTTCCAGGCTTTTCGGATGTGGGGTTCGGCAAACGCCGCCAAGGAAAACGCGGTCTGTTCGAGCAGAACAAAATCGTGCATTTCTCCGAGCGCGTCCTGCGCCTGTTTGAGAGTGGCGATCCAGCCCGACCGGCCGGGCAGAAAGCATTCGATGCTATAGCGGAATTTCTTGATGCCGATTCTGGCGCGGTGGAAAGCGGCGCGCGAGCGGCCCCGCACGGCCTTGCGGTGCAATGCGTATGCCTCTTCCCAGCGAACGACCGCCAGATATTCGGCGGCCGGGCCGTCGGCCGCCAGACGGGCCGAGCGCGGCGGCAGCAGCGTCACCCACTTTTTCCATTCCTTCCGGTCGAACCGGTGCAGCGCCCGAAGCGCGCGGTGTTCGTGCTGCTGTGCTTCGGTCCGGAGATGACCGAGCAACGCTTGCGCGCCGGGGTCGGATGAAGGGGCCAGTTTCCTCGCCCACCCGGCCATCACTTGCGTGTCGCGCAAGCGGCCCAAACGCTTGAACAGGCTTTTCCCGCTTTTGCGCAGGCTGCTCCAGGCCGGCTCGGAATCGAGATCGATGAAACTCTCGGCCATCGAAAGACACCGGCGCAAGGCTACGCGGAGATCGTGGACGACATCCGGCGTAAGACCGCGTCCCGCCGCGGCATGCTGTTCGAGCACGTCGCACAGCCACTGCTCGAGCTTCGTTTCCGTTTTCGGAGATGGTTCTTCGGTTGCGTGCGGCATCACGGTGACTTCTTTCGCGCCCGGGTGGCTTCTGGAAAGAATATTCTACCCGGGAGCCGGGCGGCAAACCACCGACTACGGCCCAAAACATAGCTTTTCGATCCCCTCTACGTCCGGGAATTCTTCTTGACTAATGCGGTGATCTCTTTGAGAATCATGGGCGCTTGGGCCGGATTTCTTGCACAATATCTCATCGCAGGGACGATTTGATTTTTATTCCGTTCCGATGCACGAGTGGTTATGCGGCGGCGGGGCTGGTTTCCTGCCGGTCCGGCGGTGCGCGGAAGGGAATCCTATCGACGGCTTTCTCGCCTGAATTTACCCGAAGCATTCTGTCCCCGGTTGGAGATCTCGTAAGTCTTATATCGACCATGGTCGCAGACTGACAACTCTCGCTATTTCATTGCAGAGGTTCATATGTCACAAATTGCTGTTGCGGAGCAAGAGTCAGGTTACCGATGGGTGATGGCCGCGGTTTGCGGCCTGATTATGTCCACCAGTTTCATCTCTCTCACGGCGTTTGGGATCGCCGCCCCCGATATCGCCAAAACGATGAACGTGCCGTTGCAAACCCTGACCACGTACGGTGTGGACAGTTTTGCCATCGGACTCTTTGTGGCCTTCTTTCTGGGACACGGAGGTATATTCGACTCCCGCATCAAGACCGGCGTTCTGGTGGCTCAGATTTTTCTCATCGTGCCGCAACTCTTGATTCCGACCGTCAGCTCGCTCTGGCTGTTGACCGTGCTGCGCTTCTCGCAAGGCTTGATGATCATGATGCTGGCATTGTTTTCGGTGCAGCTGTCGGGATGGTTCAAGCCTTCGCAGCGTGGCATCTCGCTCGCTGCCACGGCGGGCTCGATTCCCTTGGGCGGGGCTTTGGGCGGGATCCTATCCGGCCGGCTGGCCAGCCTGGGGTGGCAGGAGATGTATTACATCACCGCCGGAATTATGATTCTCGGCGCATTGGTCTATTTCGTTTTCGCCAAAGATTCGGAAACCCTGAAGAAACAGATCGAAGAGACAAAGGGCCAGCCGCACGAGAGCGCCTGGAAATACAAGATCACCTGGCTCATGGGTATCGTGCAGATCCCATTGACCTGGTCGCTGTTCAGCATCGGCGGCTTCCTGCCCGCCTACGCATACCACCTGGGTTACTCCCAAAATCAGGTGGGGAACGTCATGTTTGCCTGGGGCATTGCGGGCTTCTTCGCCGCGTTCCTCGGATCGTGGATCGGCGACTTGTGGTCCAGGAATAAGACCACCAATCAGGGCATCCTGCGGGCCAGGCTGAACGTCATGAACCTGGCGGACCTGATCATGGGCATCGGCGCAATCATGATTCTCTATCTGGCGCCCATATCGTATGCCTGGCTGATGATCGCCGCCATCTTCGGCGTCTTCATGCAGATGATCGCCCCGAATTACTGGGCCACGCCCGGCAACGTTTTCCCTGTCGCCACGATGGGAGCCGGCGCGTTCGCCATGGGTGTCATCTCCAATTCCACCAGCGCCATCGGACCCGTCGTGTCGTCGGCTATGGTCCCCACGCTTGGCTGGACCGGCGTGTTCTGGGTGATGGCCATTTTGGCGTTCCTGGGCATTGGTATCAATTACTGGGCCGCGCATACGGAATTGCCCATCGATACGGTCCACTAATTCCATCATCGCGCCTCATGCCGCCCCGCGCGCGGAAACCGGCGCGCGGGGCGACATGAGTTTCGATCCGCGATGCCACCCGAATCCGGAAATCCGTTCGGCGGCGCCGGGCTAACCAAAATCCCTTCCGCATTTTGCCGCCGGGGCCGCTGTTGGCGAGCGCGAGCCGGTCCAGTAGAATGGCTCTTTAGCCGCTTGGAGGCATTTGATTTCGCCGGTCAGCCGTTCCGTCGTGCATGTGGGGATGGGGTAGGTGCAGGCACAATTGTTCCCGGAAATCGCTCGAGATAACGCCGTCGCTCAGCAGGGCAAGGCGCCCGAAGCGCCGGCCGCGACGCGCCTGGTCGGGATTCACACCTCGATTGCCGGCGGCGTCGGGGAAGCCCTGGAGCGGGCATCCCGGCTTCGCTGCACCACGATGCAGATCTTCTCCGCCAGTCCGCGCATGTGGACCGATGGGCGACAGGCGATCGACGCGGAAGCGGCCGGCCGGTTTGGCCAGAGGCGAAGCCAGTTGGGAATCGGGCCGCTGGTGATCCACGCGAATTACCTGATCAATCTGGCCGCCCCGGCAGGGAA
>Ga0307373_10010689_pt1 | contig 13450 bp, 6 predicted proteins | sample OX2MG_FD_202534 | JGI IMG/M metagenome (GOLD analysis project Ga0307373, IMG submission 202534) | Soil microbial communities from Risofladan, Vaasa, Finland - OX-2 | ecosystem: Environmental > Terrestrial > Soil > Coastal area > Acid sulfate soil | place: Finland: Risofladan, Vaasa | collected... | reverse complement strand
GCGTCCGCGTCGAATTCGTTGGTCGTCCATTTGGCCGAATTGGTGACGAACAGATCGAGATCGCCGTCGTTGTCGTAGTCGAAGAACGCGGGGGTTTGGGAGTGCGCGACCAGGGCCACGCCCGCGACGTCCGTGACGTCGCGAAAGCGGCCCCCACCCAGGTTTTCCAGCAGCACGTTACCTCCGCGGGTGCTGGTGATGAACAAGTCCTGGTCGTCGTCGTTGTCGTAATCACCGAAGGCGGCGGCAACGCAGATCCGGTCGGTCAGGGCCAACTCGGGCGCCTGGGCGGTGACGTTTTCGAAGGTGCCGTCGCCACGGTTGCGATAGAGGGCGTTGGCGCCGAGTTGGTTGAGGAACAATACGTCGTCGTCGCCGTCGCCGTCGTAATCCGCCACGGCGACGCCGCTGCCGTGATCGTAGAGGTTGGTCTTGAAGAATTCACCTTGCTCGTTCGGCAGGAACGTCATGCGGAAGTCGATGCCGGACTCGGGCGCCACGTCGCGGAAACCCGCTGCTCGCGGAACTTCAAACCGCGGGAACCACCGCGCCGCCGCGGCCAACGTCAACAGTCCCAACAACATGACTTCCCGACTACGATTCAATCTAGGACGCACGAGCAGTTTCCTCAACGGGGCTGGCCCGGACGCAGCGCGGAAATGAAGTACGACAACAGGTCGTGCCACTGGTTTGCGTACAAGTTGGCGTTACGGCCCTCGAGCGGCTCCGCCGGCAGCCAAAGATTCGGGTCCACTTGCAGCAATCGTCGAAACGTCTTGCGTAACGCGTCGATCTCCTCCGGCGGGCCGGCCAGAATCCGTTCAAGCGTCGCGGCCTCGTCGGCCTCGCACAGAAGTGGTACTCCCCCAGTGACCAGGACCGTTTTGCCACGCCACTCGATGACGTACCCTATCGCCGCTGGATGTAAATCGGCCAGCGGCAAGGCCTTGACGTCGACCCATTCGGCCGCTGGCAACGCATCGGCCGAAAGCAATCTCGTTTCCGGCAGGCCCAATTCTCGCAGCGCCGCGACGCCCGATTGGGAACACACCACCTGGCAGTTCATCTTTTCGACCAGCGACGGCAGCCCGGAAACGGCGTTGGGGCCACACGATGTCAACAGGACCGCCGTCAAGGGGCGCGGTCCCAGGGCCAGGTCACGCAATCTTGAGTCGAGCCAATCAGGAAAGTCCTTTCCGCCCGGCGCGTTGAAGAGCAGCAACTGCGACGGCGTGGCCAGAAGGTACACGGCGCAGCCATCGACGTCGCCGAGGTAGTGCAACCCCGGCAAGAGCTCCTTGGGCTCGCCGTCGAGAAAGTCGGCGCCGTCGGTTTCGTAGCGTTCGATCAGCTCTTCGAGTTCATGGCTCCCGTGTTCGAGCATCGACAACCACTGTGCAGCCAGGATGCGCGCATTTCGCGGAACTTTGTCGTGCCGAGGATGTCCCGGCAGCAAGATGTCCGGGATGGGCAGCGCCGACAGTTTCCGCACCGTGGTCAGGTAAGCCCGCGCATCACCGCGATATCGTGGTGGAAGGTAAGTGGGATACGTTCCCAGTTCGCGGCTGGACATCACGGTGTCGCCGCCGAAGAAAATCCGCAATCCGCCGCGGTTGAGAATGAAGCAAGTGCTTCCAGGCGTGTGTCCTGGCGCGGCGAGGACCTCGATTTGCGTATCACCGAAAACCAGCACCTCGCCTCCAGACAGCTCGACGTCGACATCGGTGGCGTGAATTTCGCGTCCGGGCATTTCGTACGTGGAGAAAATGGCCTCGTAGGGACCGCCCTCGCGCAGCACCTGAGCGTCGTCCCGGCCGGCATAAATCACGGCGGCGAACTTGCGCTTGAGCGGCATGGCGCCCAGGCTGTGGTCCCCGTGCGCGTGGGTCAACAAGATCGCCTTCACCTGGCCTGGGTCGAGCCCTACTTCGGCCATCTGCTCGATCAGAAGGTCATGATCCTCCGCCAATCCCGCATCGACCAGCACGAGCCCGGCGGACGATTCGATCACGTAGACCGCCGAGAGCGACATCGCCCCCATTTGATGTACGCCGGGCGCGACGGTGACCGCCGCCGGAGTGAGCAACGCGTTCCGATCAAACTCCTTGCCGTCAGAGGCGGACTGGGCCGGTACCGCTTGCGGAGGCGCGTGGTCCGGAGCCGATTTCGCGGCTACCGGTCCCGCAAACGCGGGTTCACTGATCTCGAGCAGGCGGTCCACGGCCGGCGACTCGATCACTTGCAGCGCGCCGCTTGGCCAACGGATCTCGGCCCGGTCGATTCGATCGTCGTCGCCGAGTCCGAAGTGCAACGTCTTCGACGACTGCGAAAGATAACCACCCGCGGCATGGACCTGCCGCACCATGGTCCGAGGGCCGTTGAAGAGCTTGACAACGGCGCCGATCGCGTCATGGTTACTCCTCGTTCCGCGCAGACGGAAGGCGATGTAGTGGCGACGCGGAAACTGGTTCTTGAAATAACTGGGGCGGTCATTGAAGTTATTGACCATCAGATCGAGCCGGCCATCGCCGTCGAAGTCGGCCGTGGCGGCGCTGCGCGAGCTCCGCGCGGCGAGCTTGCCGCCGATCCGTTCGGACAGGTACTGCTGGTTGGCGGGCGGTTCAATACCCTCCTCGGTGGCGCGGTCGGTGAACGTGCCGTCGCCGTTGTTGCGCATCAAACTCGACGGCCAGTAAAACCAGGGGTACCCCATGCCTGAGGGCACGTAAGCATCTTCGTCGCCGTCGCCGTCGAAATCCCCCACGGCGATACCCCAGGGCCACCAGGTTTCCATACCGGCCGCGTCGGAAACCTCGCTGAACCGTCCGGCTCCGTCGTTGTGAAACAAGCTGTTGCCGAACAGTAACGTGTCGTAATCGAGCGAGAGTCGATCGGCGATCGCCTCTTCGGCTTTCTTGTTCGCAAGGCCGGTTTCCAGGGCGGGGCCCAGGAAATTCGCAAATTTCCTGGTCGGTTGGACCAGCACCCTGTCGTTCAATTTGGCCCACATGTCCGAGTGCATGTCGACGATGAAGATATCCAGCCGGCCGTCGTTGTCGAAATCGAAGGCCTTGCAGCCAACGGCGCCCATCGACGTGCGCCGTAGCGCTTCACGCGTGACGTCGTCGAAATGCCCCCGGCCATCGTTGCGGTACAGTTGGCTCACCCCAAACATGTTCGTGACCAGCAAGTCGAGATCGCCGTCGTCGTCGTAATCGAAGGCCGCCACGTCGCCGCCCCAACCTGTGCCCGACAGCCCCGACTCCCGTGTCACGTCGGTGAAGGTGCCGTCGCCCCCGTTGCGGAACAAGACGTTGTCGTCCCATTGCCGTTCGAAGTCTTCCGTGAGAATCGTCGACGGCCCGGAAAAGTACCGCGACGACTCGTCAAATTCGTCACCCGTCCAGCGCGCCGTATTCGTCACGAAAAGGTCCAAGTAGCCGTCGCCGTCGTAGTCGAAAAATGCCGGGGTTTGCGAGTGTTTGACGAGCTCGACGCCGGCCCTGCGGGTGACGTCGCGAAAACGCCCTCCCCCCACGTTTTCCAATAGGACGTTGCCTCCCCGAGTACTGGTGATGTACAGATCCTGGTCGTCGTCGTTGTCGTAGTCGCCGAAGGCGGCGGCGACCTTGATCCGGTCGTCCAGGGTCAAGGGGCCGGCTTGGCTCGTGACGTCATCGAACGTTCCGTCCCCCTTGTTTCGATAAAGCGCGTTGGGGCCGAGCTGGTTGAGGAACAGCACGTCGTCGTCGCCGTCACCGTCGTAATCCGCAACGGCGACGCCGCAGCCGTGATCGTACAAGTTCGTCTTGAATTTCTCGCCCTGTTCGTTTGGCAGGAACGACATGTGGAAATCGATGCCGCTCTCCAGCGCCGCGTCGTGGAAGCCGGTCGGGCGCGCCGGCCCCTCGCGCCTCGAGGCGCGCTGAGCGTCGCCCCGTCGTGGGGCAGGACCGTCCACCGCCGTTGAATTGGCTTTCGTCGATCCGCTCCGGCGCAACACCACCCCTATCGCGATGACCGGAAGCAACACCAGGGCGGCAGCCAGCAACACGTGGCGGCGATGGCGAATGAAAGCGTCCCCTTCGTTTCTCGTCGACCTCATTGGACACCGTCACTTGGAAAAATAGGCAAGATAGCCGTGCCGACAATCAAGGACTTCAGTCCCAAGTCGACCCAGCGTGACCAGTGGCGCTGTCCAACTAAATACCCCTCAAGTATTAGTGCTCACCGCCACAACTTGAGTTACACCGCGACGGGATGCCTCGCGGTCAATCGACGCACACCCCGCCCGCGCAACGACTTGTGGCGGGGGTGGTGTACGTTGTCAGTACGATTCTCCGATCCGACGCAAGACGTCGGCGTGCCGCAGGCTGGCGTCGTCATTACCCGCCTGCCGGTAGGCCTCGACAAGCCGCCCTCGGGCCGCGGTCAGCGTCGGGTCGAGTTTCAATGCCTCCTCTGACTCGCGAATGGCGTCATTCAATCGGCCCGTTTTGTAAAACGCATCGGACAGCCGCTGGTGGTCGCCGGCATGCCAGGGGTTGACTTGCATCAGGAGCTCGCCGTAGCGGATCGTGGCTTCGAGATCGTCGAGCCGGTGGCAAACGTTCACGAGTAGCTGCAGCGTCGTTCCGTCGCGAGGCGCCAGCGCCAACAAACGCTCCAGGTACTCGCGGCCCTCGGCCAAGCGGCCGTCGATGGCCGCGAGATAGCCCATGGCTCGCAGCGCGGGCACGTCGTCTGGGGCGGCAAGGATGGACGAGCGCAGCAACGTTTCGGCCTCGCGTCCCTTGGCCGTCGACCTCAGCGAGCTCTCCGGCGTGAGGGCCACGATCGCGATACCGCGCACACGATCGAGCTCCCATCGCTGGAGGCGTTGCTCTGCGTGGTCGAACAGTTCCCACTCGCCTGTCGGTCCAAGGGGTCCACTCGCGATGTGAGTGTCGGGCGTCCGTCGCACACGGTGGTCGGTTTGCGAGGCGTGGGCAATGTCGCTGGCGGCAAGCCGCGGCATATGGCAATGGATGCACGAGTTCTCCGCGGGGGGCGCGGCGCGTTCGGCCTCAGGCAGCGAACAGCCGCGCTGGGCATGGCACTCGAGACATCGGCCCCGGTAAAACTCGGCGGCGACGGGGGCGGCGGGCTCGGAATGCGGGGCGTGGCAGGAAGTGCAGCCGAGGCGGCCTTCACTGTCTTGAAAGCAGGCGCTGGCTCGCATCTGCTGTACCTGGCTGACCGCCTTGGTCGTACCGTCATCGCGCACGCCGGTGCCTTCCACCAGGACCGTAGAGACGTCGTCGAGCAATTGGCCCGGACGGAAATCGTAGATCGACCGGCCATATCGCGGAAGGTTGAGTTTGCCGATCAAATGACATTGATTGCAAATGCTTTCGCGTCGCGCCGGATCGAGGCGCGCCGGATTGACGATCGCGTCGTGGTCCGAGGATTGCAACCCGTATGGATTGACGGCGCCGTCGTCATCCACGGTTCCGTCTTCGTGCGTCGCGCCGGCTTCGTGCCATGCGACGTGCCGCCGGCCGGGACCATGACAACGCTCGCAACCGATACCTGCTTCCAAAATCCACGGTTCGCGAAACGTATCCTGGGCGTTCGGCACGGCCGCCATCCGACCAGCGTGGCACATCATGCATTCGTCGACGATCAGGCGTTCGAAACTCGAGCGGCGTCCCGGCTGAAAGCCCGGCGACAGGTCCCAACGCCCTCCATCGGCGGAAAACCAGGAGATCGGCGACTGGTACAAGCGATCGCCGCGGATGATGCCGTACGCCCTGCCACGCGTGCCCGAGCCGATGAACAAGCGCACGGGGGCGCGACATCGTCGATCAGGTCACCCTGAGTATCGAAGATCAGCTCATGGTGCAGCACCCCGTCGTCCGTGCGCTCGACCCGATAACGGCGGTTGCGGTGGGGCTGGAACTCGGCCGCTTCGTCGTATGCTTCGACGTCATGTTCGCCGAGGACCCACCCGGCGGAGAGGTGCATCGGGTGCTTCGTGTACGTCTCGTAGATGTCGGCATGGCACTTGGCACAGGCTTCGCTTCCCAGGTAGTCGCCGGCGGGAGGCGGCGGCTTGACGGCCGGAAGCGAGCGGTCGGCCGCCGTTTCGGCGGTCAAAGGCACCGTCGAAGCTCGCCATCGCCGCCAGACGAGTTCTGAGAACGCGACCAATGACAACGCCGCGACAACGACGACCGGCCAACTCTTCGCGGCGTGCCACCAACGAGAAGATTGCATCACGGCTCCGTGACATCGTGGAGTCGGTTCGCCGCCGGGAATTCGATCGACTGCAGCGTGCCGCTCGGCCACTGGATTTGGGCGCGGTCGATGCGTTCGTTGTCGCCCAGGCCGAAGTGCAACGTCTTCGACGACTGCGAGAGGTAACCGCCGGTGGTATGGACCTGCCGCACCATGACCCGCGGGCCAATGAACAACTTGACCACGGCCCCGATCGCGTCGTGGTTGCTCCTCGCGCCGCGCAAACGAAAGGCCACGTAGTGGCGGGGTGGAAACTGGTTCTTGAAATAGTAGGGGGGACCGTTGAAATTATTGACCATCAGATCGAGCCGCCCGTCGCCGTCGAAATCGCCGACGGCGGCGCAGCGCGAGCTCCGTGCGGCCTGTCGGCCGCCGATCCGCTCGGGAAGGTACAGGCCCGCGGCCGGCGGTTCAACACCCTCCCGCTCGGCGACGTTGGCGAACGTGCCGTCGCCCTTGTTGCGCATCAGGCAGTTTGGCCAATAAATGAATGGAAATCCCATGCCCGACGGCAGGAAGATGTCTTCGTAGCCGTCTCCGTCGAAATCGCCGACGGCGACGCCCCAGGGCCAGAAGGTCTCCATGCCCGCCGCGTCCGAAACTTCCTCGAACCGTCCGTCGCCGTCGTTGCGGAAGAGCGAATTGCCAAATAGCAGTTCGTCATGGCTTAAGCGGTTTTTCTCCATGAAGCGCGTCTCGATCTCCATCCAGCGCGAGTTGACCTCGGGCTTCGGGCCGTAGCGGTAGCCGTACTTCTTGGCCGGCAGGTAGGGCTGGGTCTTGCGCGGGTCCGGGTCGTCCATCCACATGTCCGAGTGCATGTCGGCCATGAACAGATCCAGTCGACCATCGTTGTCGAAATCGAAGGCCTTGCAACCGATCGCTCCAAACGACGTCCGTCGGAGGGTCTGGTGCGTCAGATCGTCGAAGTGTCCCTGGCCGTCGTTTCGGTACAGTTGGCTCATGCCGAACATGTTCGTGACCAGCAGGTCCAGGTACCCGTCGTCGTCGTAGTCGAAGGTCGCCACGTCGCCGCCCCATCCTTTGCCCTCGAGACGCGCCTCCCGGGTGACGTCGATGAATCGTCCACGCCCGTCGTTCCGGTACAGGACGTTGTGTTCGTAATCGCGGGGGCGGACCAATTCGTCGGGGTGGTTCAGCCCGACATAGTACTTCGCGTCCGCGTCGAAATCATCGGTCGTCCATTTGGCCGTATTGGTCACGTACAAATCCAGATCGCCGTCGTTGTCGAAGTCGAAGAAGGCGGGAGTTTGGGAATGCGCGACGAGGGCCACGCCGGCCTCGTCGGTGACGTCGCGGAAATGGCCGTCTCCCAGGTTCTCAAAAAGGACGTTGCCTCCCCGCGTGCTGGTGATGTACAAATCCTGGTCGTCGTCGTTGTCGTAGTCGCCAAAGGCTGCGGCGACCTTGATCCGGTCGTTCATCGCCAGGGGGCCGGCTTCGTCCGTGACATCGTCAAATGTGCCGTCGCCCTTGTTTCGATAGAGCGCGTTGGGCCCGAGCTGGTTGAGGAACAACACGTCGTCGTCGCCGTCGCCGTCGTAGTCGGCCACGGCGACGCCGCAGCCGTGGTCGTACAGGTTGACTTTGAAGGTCTCGCCTTGCTCGTTGGGCAAGTACGACATTCGGAAGTCGATGCCGCTTTCCGGCACCGCGTCGCGGAAGCCCGGCGCGCCGACGGCCGCCGCCGACCGGTCCCAACGTAGCGCGAACAAGGTCGCCGCCGTCGACAGCACGGCCATCGTCGCCCACAACACGCCGCGGCGGCCTCGATTCAATGGTTTCACGAAGAACGGCATCGTCGAAATGTTCAATGGCCCGCTCTTCACATCCTAGTCTTCGTGCGGGTCGTTGTAAACTTCACGCGCCCGAGAATGAGACACTCACGCTGGCTGGGGCAGGGCCTTAGCGAAGCCCCGCAGGTTCGTCTTCCACGATTTCGTGTTTGCGGTCCACCGTGGGCGATTCGATCACTTGCCGTGCGCCACTGGGCCAGAGGATTTCGGCCCGGTCAATGCGATCGTGGTCGCCCAGGCCGAAGTGCAGCGTCTTCGACGACTGCGAGAGGTAACCTCCATTGGCATGGACCTGCCGTACCATGACTCGCGGGCCCATGAACAGCTTGACCAGGGCACCGATGGCATCATGGTTGCTGTTAGTTCCGCGTAGACGGAAGGCGACATAATGCCGGGATGGAAACTGGTTCTGGAAATAGTAGGGGCGGTCGTTGAAATTGTTGACCACCAGCTCAAGCCGCCCATCGCCGTCGAAATCGGCGGTGGCGGCGCAGCGCGAGCTGCGCACAGCCGGTTGGCCCGCAATCCGCGCCGGCAAATGCGTCCCTTCGATGGGGGGTTCGATGCCTTCTTGGGCCGCAACGTCGGCAAACGTGCCGTCGCCCTTGTTGCGCATCAGGTAGTTCGGCCAATGAATGAACGGATATCCCATGCCGGACGGCAGGAACGCGTCTTCGAAACCATCGCAGTCGAAATCGCCGACGGCAACACCCCAGGGCCATAAGGTTTCCATGCCCGCCGCGTCGGAAACTTCCTGGAACCGCCCGCCGCCGTCGTTACGGAACAGCGAGTTGCCAAACAACAACTCCTCATAGTTGAGTTCGAATTGCCGCATGAAGTCCCGCTCGGCGGCCACGGCGCGCTTGTCATGCTCCGTGATGGGGCCTGATTTGTAGCGGTACTTCTTGGTTGGTTCGAGGGAGGCGGAGTACGTCTCGCTGGGGTTCAATCCCATCCACATGTCCGAATGCATATCGGCGATGAACAGATCCAGCCGGCCGTCGTTGTCGAAATCGAAGGCCTTGCAACCGGTCCCACCGTAGGACGTTCGGTGGAGCGTCGGGCGCGATACGTCGTCGAAGTGTCCCGCTCCGTCGTTACGGTACAGTTGGCTCATGCCGAACATTTTCGCGACCAGCAGGTCGAGATCGCCGTCCTCGTCGAAATCGAACGCCGCCACGTCGCTGCTCCAACCCTGGCCGGCAAGCCCCGCCTCCTCGGTGACGTCGGTGAATCGCCGCCCCCCTTCGTTCCGGTACAGGATGTTGCGCTCATAATCGTCCGGGCTTCGCACCAACTCCATGGGATGGCGCGAGCCGCGGTAGTACTTCGCGCCCGCGTCGAATTCGTCGGTCGTCCATTTGGCCGAATTGGTCACGTACAAGTCGAGATCGCCGTCGTTGTCGTAGTCGAAGAAGGCGGGGGTTTGGGAGTGGGCGACGAGGCCTACTCCCGCCTCTTCGGTCACGTCGCGAAAACGTCCGCCGCCCACGTTTTCGAAAAGTACGTTGCCACCCCGGGTGGTGGTAATGTACAAGTCCTGGTCATCGTCGTTGTCGTAGTCGCCGAAGGCGGCACCGACCTTGATCTTGTCGGTCATCGCCAGGGGGCCGGCCTCTTCCGTGACATCGCCGAATGTACCGTCGCCTTCGTTTCGATAAAGCGCGTTGGGCCCGAGTTGATTGAGGAACAACACGTCGTCGTCGCCGTCGCCGTCGTAATCCGCCACGGCGACGCCGCAGCCGTGATCGTACAAGTTGACTTTGAAGGTTTCTCCTTGTTCGTTCGGCAGGAACGACATGCGGAAAGCGAGGCCGCTTTCCGGCGTCGCGTCGCGGAACCCTGGTGTCCGAGGCGCAGGTGCCGGATGGCCCCGGCGCTGCGCAAACCAGATCGCCCCCGCCGACACCACGGCCATCGTCGCCCACAGCAAGCCGCGGCGGCCTCGATTCAATGGTTTCACGAAGAACGGCATCGTCGAAATGCTCAAAGGCCTTCCACGACTTCGTGCAGATGGTCCACGGCGGGCGATTCGATGACCTGCCGCGCGCCGCTGGGCCAACGAATTTCGGCACGGTCGACGCGCTCGTCTTCGCCCAGTCCGAAGTGCAACGTCTTCGACGACTGCGACAAGTAACCACCGGCGGCATGGACCTGACGGACCATGACCTTTGGGCCGATCCACAGTTTGACGAGGGCGCCGACCGCGTCGTGGTTGCTTTTCGTCCCGCGCAAGCGGAAAGCGACGTAATGTCGATGCGGGAACTGGTTCTTGAAGTAATAAGGCCGGTCGTTGAAATTATTGACCATCAAATCCAACCGTCCGTCACCGTCGAAGTCGGCCACGGCGGCGCAGCGCGAGCTCCGCGCGGCCTGTTTGCCTCCAATGCGCTCGGGTAAAAACAAGCCGCCGACGGGCGGTTCAATCCCCTCCTCGGCGGCGGTGTCGGTGAACTTGCCGTCGCCGTCGTTTCGCATCAGGTACGAAGGCCGATAAAAGAACGGATATCCCATGCCGGACGGAACGAACGCGTCTTCCCAGCCATCGTTGTCGAAATCGCCGACGGCGACGCCCCAGGGCCAGAACGTCTCCATTCCGGCTGTATTGGAAATCTCCTCGAACCGTCCGTCGCCTTGGTTGCGGAAGAGTGAATTGCCGAACAGCAGCACATCGTAGCTCAGGCCGAATGGCTTCAATTCGGCGATTTCCCGCGCCCGGAGGCGTGGGTCGACTTCCGCCCGCGGGCCGTACCGATATCGGTATTTCCTGGTCGGTTCGATCGGGATGGGCTCGAAGCCATCCATCCACATGTCGGAGTGCATGTCGGCTATGAACAGGTCCAGCCGGCCGTCGTTGTCGAAATCGAAGGCCTTGCAGCCGATCGCGCCGTAGGAAGTCCGGCGCAGCGTCTGAAGCGTGACGTCGTCGTAATGCCCTTGGCCGTCGTTCCGGTAGAGTTGGCTGACGCCAAACATGTTCGTCACCATCAAGTCCAGATTGCCGTCGTCGTCGTAGTCGAAGGCCGCGACATCGCCCCCCCAACCCCTTCCGGCGACACCCGCCGCCTCGGTCACGTCCGAGAAACGACCCTCTCCGTCGTTTCGGAACAGGACGTTGCGTTCGAAGTCCTCCTCGTTGGTGATGAATTCCCATAGCATGCGCGGACCGAGGTAGTGTTTTGTTTTCTCGTCGAATTCGTCGGACGTCCATTTGGCCGAATTCGTGACGAACAGATCGAGATCGCCGTCGTTGTCGTAATCGAAGAACGCCGGGGTCTGCGAGTGCGCCACGCAGCCGACGCCGGCCTTGTCGGTGACGTCGCGGAAGCGGCCATTTCCCAGGTTTTCCAAGAGCACGTTGCCGCCCCGCGTGCTGGTGATGTACAAGTCTTGATCGTCGTCGTTATCGTAGTCGCCGAAGGCGGCGCCGACCTTGATCCGGTCGTCAAGGGCCAGCGGGCCGGACGCCGCGGTGACGTCATCGAACGTGCCGTCGCCGCGATTGCGATAGAGCGCGTTGGCACCGAGCTGGTTGAGGAACAACACGTCGTCGTGGCCGTCGCCGTCGTAATCCGCGACGGCCACTCCGCAACCGTGATCGTACAGGTTGATCTTGAAGGTTTCGCCTTGTTCGTTCGGCAGGAACGACATGCGGAATTCGATTCCGTTTTCCCGCGCCGCGTCGCGGAAACCGGGCGGGCGCGCCGATTTCTCGCGTTCTCGCCGGGCGTTCACGTTTGCGTCGCGCTCTCGCGGCGCGGCGAGGTCCCCGGCCGTTGGAACAATTTCGGTCGGCCCACCGCGCCGAAACTCAAGCAGAAAAACAAGCAGAATCGCGACAACCAAAAGCGATGAGAGCGCGGCGACCCACCTTCCACCGCAAAGGACCTTCGATGGTCTTGAGTCGGCCATGGTTGCATTGTAAGCGCGTCAAACTGGACTGTCAAAGCGCGCCATGATCATCAACTCGCAGGCAAAGGTTCCGTGACCTCGTGGAGGCGGTCCACCGCGGGAGCCATGATGATTTGCCGTGGGCCGCCGGGCCAGCGGATCTCGGCGCGGTCGACCCGCTCGTCGTCGCCGAGGCCGAAGTGCAACGTCTTCGACGACTGCGACAAGTACCCGCCGGTGGCATGAACTTGCCGTACAAGGACCCGACGTCCGACGAACAGCTTGACGACGGCGCCGACGGCGTCGTGATTGCTCGTCATTCCGCGCAAGCGGAAGGCGACGTAACGGCGGCGAGGAAACTGGTTCCTGAAATAGTAAGGGCGGTCGTTGAAATTGTTGACGATCAATTCCAGCCGACCGTCGCCGTCGAAGTCGGCCACGGCGGCGCAGCGCGAGCTGCGCGCGGCCTGATGGCCGCCGATCAACTCGGGAAGGTACAGCCCCTCGGTCGGCGGTTCGACGCCCTCCCGCTCGGCGACGTCCGAAAACGTGTTATCGCCGTTGTTGCGCATCAGGGACGAAGGCCAATAAAAATACGGGTACCCCATTCCCGCCGGCACGAAGACGTCCTCGTTTCCGTCGTTGTCGAAATCGCCGACGGCTCCGCCCCAAGGCCACCACGTTTCCATGCCGGCCTCGTCGGAGACTTCCGTAAATCGGCCCTCGCCGTGATTGCAAAACAAGCTGTTTCCAAACGACAACTTGTCGTAATCGAGCCCCAAGCGCTCGGCGATTTGGTCCTCCCGCGTCAGTTGATCGACGTCGGCGATCGTCGGCGGCCCCTGGAGGTGGCGGTATTTACGGCCCGGGCGCACTCTTTCGCGTTGGTCGCGACCGGTCCACATGTCGGAGTGCATGTCGGCCGTGAACAGGTCGAGCCGTCCGTCGCCGTCAAAATCAAATGCCTTGCAACCCATCGCGCCCATCGACACTCGTTGCAGCGTGTCGTCCGTCACGTCGTCAAAATGCCCGCGGCCGTCATTGCGGAAGAGTCGGCTCCGACCGTACATGTGTGAAATGAACAAATCGAGGTCGCCGTCGTCGTCATAATCGAAGGCGGCCACGTCACTTCCCCAATCCTGGCCCGACAGTCCGGCCTCGTCCGTGACGTCGGTGAAAGCGCCTTGCCCGTCGTTGCGATAGAGCACGTCGAACTCGCGGTCGCTTGGTTCGAAGACGTGTTCCCAGACATCCTCGGTACCCGAAAAGTTCCCTGCGGCTGGGTCAAAATCGTCGTTCGTCCAACGGCCGGAATTGGTGACGAACAAGTCCAAGTCGCCGTCGTTGTCATAGTCGAAGAAGGCCGGAGTTTGGGAATGCTTGACGAGACCGACGCCGGCTCGTTCGGTGACGTCGCGGAAACGGCCGTCTCCCAGGTTCTCAAGCAGCACGTTGCCTCCCCG
>Ga0307373_10010688_pt1 | contig 13453 bp, 17 predicted proteins | sample OX2MG_FD_202534 | JGI IMG/M metagenome (GOLD analysis project Ga0307373, IMG submission 202534) | Soil microbial communities from Risofladan, Vaasa, Finland - OX-2 | ecosystem: Environmental > Terrestrial > Soil > Coastal area > Acid sulfate soil | place: Finland: Risofladan, Vaasa | collected... | reverse complement strand
GTGGTGGGGCTAGTAAGAATCGAACTTACGACCTCGTCATTATCAGTGACGCGCTCTAACCGACTGAGCTATAGCCCCGCAGGGGTACCAATCTACACCAGCCCCAAAAGTGTCACTGAGCCGTGGCGTCGTCCCAAAACTTCGCCGCGATGGACTGAGAGGCCGTGGCGAGCAGTTGGCCACTCTCGCTCCAGAGGAATGCCGTGCCCTGCGCGAAACCCCCGTGCAGCGCGTGCATTCGAATTTCGCACAGCACCCATTCGGTAGGTTCGAGCGCCGCGACGCGGATCGAATTGTCGAGACTGCGACCCATGGTGCTTCGCCCAAGCGGCTGGGTCGCACCACCTGAGACGTAGTCGCCGAAGATCGCGAGCGTCGCGGCTGAGGGCGTCAGGTGGCCGGGGACTCGAGCCCAGAGCGCCGAATTGGGTGATCCCGGGGAGCCGTCGAGCTCATCAAAGGATCGCCCCGAGGCGATACGCGTTTCTACGTGGTTGAAGATGGAGTTGGCAAATCGCCGGGGCATCACTCGCTCGGGGCATTCGAGGGGCGCCTTGACCACGGGCATGGTGACCCAAGGGGTGGGCGCGTTCAAGTCCCCAGTGCCAAAGGAGCCGTTCACCGTCAGGATCTCACGATCGTCGACGAAAGTCGTGGCGCGCGCCTGGGTGACGTTTCGACCAACGACGGCCAGGTCGGTGACGACGCGGACCTGGGCGCCCAGCGGCGCGTAGGAGAGGTACTGGGCCGTCGCCCAAATCGTGGGCCGTTCGCTCGCCTCTTCGAGGGCCACGAGGCCAGAGGCGAGTCCGCAACCGCCAAAGAGGAACTGGCCGGGCGTGATAATGCGCTCCGTGACCTGAAAGCTCCACGTGGTGTCGTCCTCGCGCGTCATACCAAGGAAATCACGGACCTGCACGACGTGTGAGGTTAACCCAAGGACGCCCTGCGAGCGGCCAGACTAGAGCGTGCTCGATCCGCGTTTTGTCTTTCTCGCCGCGGGCCTTTCAGTCGTGGGCGCCTACGGCTACGTGCGCGACACCCTTCGAGGAACGACGGCGCCCAACCGTGTGACGTGGTCGTTGTGGGGGATTGAGGGTGTGCTCGCGGCCATCAATGAGATCCAACAGCACGTTGGCCTCGTCGCGCTTATGACCCTGATGCTCGGTCTGGTTCCGATCGTCGTGGTGGGGGCCTCGTTTCGCAATCCTCACGGGGTGTGGTCACTGGGTCCCTTTGACGTCGTGTGTGGGGTGGTTTCCTTGCTCGGACTCGGTGCCTGGCTCTTCGTCCACGAAGCCACGCTGGCGCTGGTCTCTTTCGTCGCGGCCGATCAGATCGCCGCGCTACCCACTTTGCGTAAGTCCTGGGTCGCGCCCGAAACCGAGTCGTCGGGAGTTTTCTTTCTCGGCGCTCTCAATACGCTCATTACCGTCTTGACGCTCAAAGCCTTCACGACCGCGGGCGTCTTGTTCCCGGGCTGCATCATGGTGATGGACTTTTGCCTGGCGACGCTCATCTTCACCCGAGTCGGTCCGCGCCTGCGAGCTCGTCGAAGGGCCTCGTTGGCGTGAGGACGCGGCCACCGGTACCGTGACCTCGTGGCGAGCCTTCCCTTTCATTGGCACGTTCTCGCGCTGCTTGCCCTAGCGGGGGGTGTGGTGAGCGTCGCGCGAGTCTCAACGACGCGACGTCAGCGCCTCCAGGGATCGGTCGCCGTGTTCGCTTTTGCGATCGCGGCCCTGTGGCCGGTCGGCGACCTGGCTGCGTCAGTCTCCTTGAGTGTCGCGACCCTACAGCGACTTGTCTTAATGCTGCTCGTCGCGCCGTTCATCTTGCTCGCCGCTCCCACGTCGACTTGGGTGGCGGTGACTCGCCCCGCGTGGATTGACTTCGTGGCGCGGCGCCTGGTTCGTCCTGCTCCGGCAATGGTCGTCGTCACCGTCGTCGGCACCGTCACCCTTTCGGTGCCGATCGTGAATTGGGGGGCGGGTTCGCTCTGGGCTCGAGATTTCATCGTGCTCGTCGTCGTGCTCAACGGCGTCGTGATGTGGTTGCCCGCCTTGGGTTTGGTACCGGGCGCTCGCCGACTGAGCGATCTCGGACGAGCGGCCTACGTGTTTGTTTCCGCGCTGGTGGTGACGAGCCTGTCGCTCGTGTGGATCTTCGCTCGTCATCCGCTCTACTCGTCGCTGCACTACCAGCACCACTTCGTGCACTTGTCGGCGCTCGCGGATCAACAGGTCGCTGGCTTCGTCGCCAAGCTGGGCGCCTATCTGCCCATGTGGATCGTGGCCTTCGTGATCTTTTCGCGCGCCGACCAGCGTGGCGACGCTCTCGAAGAGTCACCGCTTCACTGGGCTGACGTGGAACGTGAGTTGCTTCGCGCCGAGCGCCGGCGCGCTCGCGACGAGCGCTCGCGCGCTGTGGACTGAGACGTTGTTGGTAGATTGGAGACCCTTACGGGGACGTAGCTCAGTTGGTAGAGCGCGGGCTTTGCAAGCCTGAGGTCGTGGGTTCGAGCCCCATCGTCTCCACCACGCGAGCCCGCGGACGCTGTAGAAGTTCGGTACCTCCGCCACAGAGTGGCTCCGGCACCTTCGCCACACTTCTCGACCCGGCTTCGCCACGGGTGCCACGGTGGCTTCGGCACCTTTGCCACACTCACTCCACCTCCCTAGTTGACCTCAGCGCCGATCTCGCCTTGTCTGGTTTTCAGTCCGGACTCTGGGGAGGTCGCCATGTTGAGGGAGTTTTCGATGGTTGAGCAGCGCTACTTGGCGGTGCGTGAAGTGCTCGATACCGGCGCGACGATCACGCAGGTCGCCACCCAATACGGCGTCGATCGACGAACATTGCACCGCTGGCTCACCCGCTACGCCAACGGCGGACTCGAGGCGCTGGTCGAGCCAGCCAACGCCTGACCGCGTCAGAGATGTGGTTAGGGCGTGCTCTCGAGCAGGGAGTCAATCCAGGCGATCAGCGCCTCTTCGTACGTGATGCCAAAGCGAAGAGTGGATGCCATCGCGCCCGTCGTCCCTATCTCGTGCTGGAGCTCTTGATAACGGGTCAAGTTCACGACGTGCGACACTCGCTGATCGAGCAGGATTTCCCTTCGGCGATCTTCTTCGAGGTAGTCCCCGAAGAAGATGGTGAGCAGCAGACGGTTGCGGATGACGTCGGGGCCGGGATCACAAGCGAGCCAGGTTCGAAACGCACTTCGTCCCTCGTCGGTAATTTCGTGCACGAGGCGCGACCGGGGACCGGGTGGTCCTTGGACGACGTAACCTCGCGCCACGAGCTCACGCAGTTCGCGGTAGATCTGACTGCGCGTGACGTTCCAGAAATTCCCGATCGACGTGTCGATCATTTGATCGAGGTCCCAGCCGGTCATGGGCCCGGACATCTCGAGGAATCCAAGGATTGAGCCGGTCGTGGGATTGACGCCGCCCTCGTCTTCTGATCTACTCGTCGCGTTCATTGACAGTCCACTGTAGACGGTGTAGGGTGGGGCTTTCACCTTCCACAATGCTCTGTTAGGTCGGTTTCGTTGAACGCTTCGAAAATGCCAGACCCGCTCGAGATCGACGCGGCGATTCTCGTTCAAGGACTCGTGAAGTCCTACGGCGACGTGGCGGCGGTGAGTGGCCTCGACCTTGCGATCAAGCGCGGCGAAATCTTCGCCCTGCTCGGGCCCAATGGTGCCGGCAAGACCACGACGGTAGAGATCCTCGAAGGCTTTCGCCAGCGTGACGCGGGTACTGTTTCGGTCCTTGGCTTCGACCCCGGTTCTGAGCGGCGGCGGATCAAGGGCCGTATCGGGGTCGTCCTTCAGTCGACGGGCGTCGATCCCTATCTGAGCGTCGCCGAAACCGTCGCCATGTACGCCCACTACTACGAGAATCCGAGACCGGTCGATGAGGTCGTCGATCTTGTGGGTCTAACGAAGAAACGCAACACACGCGTACTCAAACTCTCCGGGGGCCAGCAGCGGCGTCTCGACGTGGCGATCGCGCTGGCCGGCGACCCCGAGCTCTTGTTCCTCGACGAGCCCACGACGGGGTTTGATCCCTCCGCCCGTCACGAAGCGTGGGAGATCGTGCGCAGTCTTCAGGCGTTGGGCAAGACCGTCTTGTTGACGACGCACTACATGGACGAGGCGCAGAACTTGGCCGACCGGGTGGCGATCGTGGTCGCTGGACGGATCGTGGCCGAAGGCCCACCGTCGTCGCTGGGTGGGCGCGACACCGCGTTCGCGCGACTTCGCTATCGCGTTCCCGTCGGGCTCGATCCTCCCGCTGCCCTCACTGGCGTCCTCGACCACGAGGGATTCATGGAGCTACGCCCCGAGAACCTGACGACGACTCTCCACGAACTCACCGGGTGGGCCCTTGATCACGGGTTCGCCCTCGACGATCTTCAAATTATGCGGCCATCGCTGGAGGACGTGTACCTGCGTTTGGCGAACGAATCGCCCGAGGGGTCCCTATGAGGACGCTGCGACTCACCATGGTCCAGATTCGCTACGTGAACAAGGCCTTTTGGCGCAATCCGGCGTCGGCGTTCTTCACGTTCGTCTTCCCACTCATGTTTTTGGTCATCTTTACCTCGTTGCTCGGACACGGCGAGGTTCGCCTCGTCGGTCGCAGCGTCAATATGTCGACGTACTACGTGGCCTCCATGGCGTCGTTCGCGTTGATCTCGGCTTGTTACACGAACCTCGCGACGAGCGTCACGTTCCAACGTGACGCCGGCGTCCTTAAGCGCATCGACGGCACCCCCTTGCCGGCGTCGGCCTACTTCGCCGCCCGGGTCGTGCACGCGCTCATGATGGCCATTCTCCTCGTCGCGATCACGGTGGCCTTTGGCGCGACTTTCTACCACGCCACCGTGCCGTCGGGAAGCGCACTGGCGCACTTCTGCGTCATTCTTATCGTCGGAGCCGCGAGTTTCAGCGCGCTCGGCTTCGCCATCACGGTCGTCATTCCCAACGCCGAAGCGGCGCCCGCGGTCGTCAACGCGACGATCATGCCACTGCTTTTTTTATCGGGGGTGTTCATTCCGCTCGGGGTCAACGCGCCGTCGTGGATTTTGTGGGTCGCGCGAATTTTCCCGGTTCGTCACTTCGCCAACGCGATGCAAACGGGTTTTCTCGGGACGAGTTTCGATTGGGTGGACGTGTTGATCGTGGCGGCGTGGGGACTGGCGGGATTGATGTTCGCCGTACGGAAATTCAACTGGGAGCCACGCACCTGAGCGAGCGCAGGGCCGACCTGATGGAAAAGGGTGCTCGGGTCACGAACCAAGCGACGCCAAAAGAGCCAACGCTGATTCATTCGAAGAGAAAGAAGCACCCCTCCCCACTTTGCGATCTCCCCTTAAGAAATAGATCACGAAGTGAGGAGGGGGCGAAGGTGCTAGAGGTCGCGGTAGTGCTCTCGCCAGATGATTCGATACACCTTGACCTTGCGCGGGATGGAGCGAAGTCCCGGGATGAGGGGCAAGAAGAGCAGGATCACCGAAAGCAGCATCATGAGGCCCCAGACCTGCACGTCGGCGTTCGCGCTCGTGTTAAACGGAGCAACCTGGTACCAGCCCGAGTAGAGCCAGAGCCAGGCCTGGCCCGGGTAGCTGCCGGTCTCGTTCATCATGCCCCACTGCTCACCCAACAGATGGTCCTTCGCCGCCTTGTTGGCGAGGTAGGAGCCGTCCGAGAGGAAGAGCAAGGGCTTGGTGAAGTCGGTCGTGTAGAAGCCGTGCTGGGTCACGAGCGCCTGGTCGAGCGCACCGGTGCGAGCCATTTGCGTGAGGTCGGTAATGAACAATGACACGGGGCCAGAGTTCGTCGTCGGCACCACGACTTGGCCGTTGGCATACTTCATCTTCGTCGCGGCGTTGGTGTAGTTGGTGACCCAGCCACTGCGAGTCGAGCTCGAGGCGGTGTTCCACTCCTGGAGGCCCTGAGTCAGCGCGGGCTGGTCGGGAAGAGCCTTCAAGGGATCGATGACGAAGTCCTGCACGGTGTTCACGGGATTTCGAGCGCCGGCCCACTTGGCGAGTGCGAGAGGACCGAGTTTCTGTCCCTCACTGGCGTTGTTGTACGGCGCGCCGTACTGGGCGGTTCCCGAAGTGCCGTTGAGTTCGCTCAGCGCAGTTTGGGCGAAGTCCACCGGGGTCGCGTTCGACCAGGTCTTGATCGTGACCGAGGGGTCGTCGGGCGATCCAAAGAGGATCGCGAGCGCGATGGTCAAGATCAGCACCACCGCGATGGCGATGGAACCCTCCTTGATGATGTCGTAGGGAGCGTGACCGCCCTTCCATTCCGGAGCGTCGACGTCGGGTCGAAAGGCCTTCTTCATTGGACCAACTCCTTGTCATCGGCGAAGGGCGGTACGACGCCCTTGACGCGCACCAGTAAGACGTGAGCACCCGTAAGGAGCACGGCGACCAGCGGCAGTAGCACGATGTGCCACATCAACATCTGGCCGAGATTGAGCACGTTGAAGAATGCGCCGGCGCCCGTCGCGTTGATGCCGTCCTTGGCCTGCGTGGTAATCCACTGCGAGTCGAAGTTGCTCTGGCTCGCGTAGCCGGTGAAGGCCGTGGCGATAGAAGCGAGGAAGGTCACCACGCCCGTCATCCACGTCAGCGTGCGCCCGCCGCGCCATGAGGCCATGAAGAACTTGCCCCAGAGGTGCACCACCATCGCGAAGAAGAAGATCTCGACGCTCCAGAGGTGCAACGAGTTCACGAAGTGTCCGATCGAAGAAAGGTGCCACCACTGCGGACCCTCGATCGCGAGCACACAGCCCGTGAGGATGACGACCATCAGCGCCGCCATGGTCGTGACGCCAAAGACGTAGATCCACGACGAGACGTAGGCCGGCTGGGTGTCGGGAAGAAGCTTTTCCGGGGGCAGTTTGCCCGCGGCGCGACGACGTAGTCGCGTCGTCCACTGACGATCAATCTCGGTCGTGCTCATCGGGTCTCCTTACGGCGACCGCGTCCAGGGAACGGCGCCAGAAGTGCCACGACGAAGGTCACCACCATGAGAACAATGACGGTCGTGTTCGCGTAGCTAATTTCAATGAAGTGCCAGTGAAGAAAGTGGCCGGGATGATCGAGATTGATCAAAGCGCCCACCGTATAGAACCAGTTCATCGTTTAGTCCCTCCTTGGGTCTTAGGAAATTCTTACCGACCTCAAGGCGAACCTAATAGGGTCCTAAGACCCTTCTAGCGGGCGACGGATTCTCGTTTCGTGCCCGGAACGCGGTCGCGGGCACACTGGCGAAGGTTGAACTGGGTCACGCCAATGGTGAGCGACACGGCCCCGGCGACGTGCAACTCGACCAGCCACGCCGGCAAATGCGTCAGGTACTGCGTCGCGCCGATCGCGGCCTGCACGAGTGAGATGAGGACGAGCCGGCGCACTCCGAACTTGAGCGCTTCGGGGGCCGCGCTTCGCCAGATCGCGGCGAGCAGCCCCGTCACCAGTCCGATGAAGAGCACGGCCATGAGCGAGTGGACCCACGCGGCCGATGAGAGGGCGAAGGGCAAACGCCGAGCGATGAGTTGCCCCGAGAAGGATCCGGCGTGCGGCCCCGAGCCCGTCGTGGCGGTGCCGGTCGCGACGAGGACCGCGAAGGGGATCCACAACAAGCGCGCGAGCAATTTGAAGTAGGGATCGCGCACGTCGGCGCGAAGCCCGGGTCCGTACTCGTACTTCGAGTGGTGATAGAGGACCGCGCTGATGCTCACCATCGACAGCGAAAGAATCATGTGGGTCGCCACGAGCCAAGGATTGAGCTTGGAGTAGACGACGAGGCCGCCGAGGACTGCTTCGGCGACGACGCCGACGATGAGTGAGAATGAGAGCCACAAGAGGTCGCGACGGCGCCCGTCACGAAGCAGCGCCGCGAGGTACGTCGCGACCGCCACCAGCACGAGGGCGAGGGTCACCACACGGTTGGAGTACTCGATAAGGGGGTGAATACTCCAAGACCCACTGATGCGATGCTGAAAGCAGGTGGGCCAGTCCGGACAGCCCAGACCCGAGCCGGTGAGGCGTACAGCCGCTCCCGTCAGGACAATGATGATCATCGCCAGGAATGTCGCGAAGGCGAACCAGCGAAATGTGGGCGCACTTATTTTTCGGGTGGTCGCGGAGGGCACGTGCCTAGCCTAGGTAATTGCCGCACTCCTAGACTGTCCCGAGTGACAATCACAGCCCCTATCTCGACTTCGATGCGTGACGTCCTCAAGGGCTACGTCGCGCTGACCAAGCCGCGCATCATTGAACTGCTGTTGGTCACGACGATTCCGACCATGGTGGTCGCCGCGAAGGGAATCCCGGGCTTTTGGCTCGTCATCGCCACCTTGGTGGGTGGGACCTTGGCCGCGGGTGGGGCCAACGCTTTCAATATGGTGATTGACCGCGATATTGACGCGGTGATGGAGCGCACGAAACGTCGCCCCCTCGTGACCGGCGTTATGAGTCCTCGCTCGGCGACGCTCTTCGCGGTGGGCCTCGAGATTGTCTCTTTCGCGGTGCTCGCTCTTTGGGTGAATCAACTTTCGGCGTGGCTCGCAATGTCGGCCACCGCTTTTTATGTCGTGATCTATACACTCATCTTGAAGCGCCGCTCGAAGCAGAACATCGTTATCGGCGGTGCCGCGGGCGCGGTGCCGGTGCTCATTGGCTGGTCGGCCGTGACGAACTCGCTGGGTTGGACGCCGGTGCTGTTGTTCCTGGTGATCTTTATTTGGACGCCACCGCATTTTTGGGCGTTGGCGGTGCGTTATCGCGATGATTACGCCGCGGCGAACGTGCCGATGATGCCCGTCGTGGCCTCGCTTCGTCGCACCACGCTCGAGATACTGATCTATTCGGTCCTGATGTGGGCGCTGACGGTCTTGATCGGGCCGAGCGCGCACTTGGGCTGGGTCTACGCAATCAGTTCGATGGTGCTGGGCGCTGTCTTTACCTACTACGCATTTTTGCTCTATCGACACGCGCGCACCGGCACCGCCGACGTCGCCGAGGCGATGCGGCTGTTTCACTATTCGATCACGTACCTGTCAGCCCTCTTCATCTTGATGGCCGTCGACACTCTTGTCCGATACCACTAAGCCGCCGCGGGGCCGTCCCTCGCCGATGATGATGATCTCCCTCGGGATCGGTACGACCGTGGCCCTGGTGGTGATCCTCGTGGTCTCGTGGCTGACCAACACGCACAACTCCAACGCGCCATCGGGCGCGCTGCCCCCGAGCGCCCTAGTGGGAAAGTTCGTGAAGCCCTTTGACGCGAGTGGGCTCAACGGCGGTGTCGTGAAGGCGCCGTGGGCCAGTGGTCATCCCGGTGTCGTGATCTTCTTCGCGAGCTGGTGTGGGCCGTGCCAGCACGAGATGCCCAAAGTGGCGTCGTACCTTGACGCGAATCCGCCGGGACAGGTTCGCGTGGTCGGCGTTGACGTGAACGACGTGAACGCCTCGGCGCAACGTTTCGTGAAGAAGGTCGGCGTTCATTTTGCCATTGGCACCGACCCCAATTTTTCGATCACCGCCGGCAATTTCGGTTTCGGTCAGATTCCTGAGACGGTCTTCGTGAACGCGCGCGGCATCGTCCAGCAGGTCTATTTCGGGGCAATCCCCGTGAAGGAGCTCGCGGCCGGCATCGCTCGGCTCGGGGCCTAGTCGAAGCGAAAGGTTCGCGCCGCGAGGACCGGCGCGAGGATTGCCCAGAGTCCCAGACTGAGCCAGTCACCCCCGCTGGGAAGGCCCCCGTGCTCGAGGACTCTTCGCAGTCCTTGAGCCATGGCACCCGAGGGCAGGGCGACGACGGCGCGCTGCACGCTGGCCGGCAACGAACTCAAGGGAACGACGATTCCCGAAAGCAGCAGCAACACGAGGTAGAGGCCGTTGCTGGCGGCCAGATTCACTTCCGCGCGGAGCCGCCCCGCGAGGGCGAGACCAATGCCGGCACAGCCCGCCGTGCCCAGGAGCAGCACGCCCAGTACCGCTCCCGTACCGCTGGGACCACCGTGGGGGTGCCATCCGAGCGCGAGCGCGACCGCGCCGAGCACGACGATTTGGATGACTTGGGTCACCAGTACCCCGGCGATCTTGGCGCCGATAAGGCGCGGACGCCCCAGCGGGGTGACGTGCAGACGACGAATCACGCCGAAGTTGCGCTCGAAGCCCGTCGCGATCGAAAGCGCCACGAGCGAGGTCGAGAGCACGCACAGCGCGATGATGCCCGGCGCGACGAAATCGATCCGGTTGGGCGTGGGCAGGGAGGTGACGTGCGTTTGGGTGAAAAAGACCAAGAGCACGACCGGAATGCCAATGGTCAACAGCAGCGTCTCGCCCCGGCGAATCGTCATGGCGACCTCGGCGCGTGTCTGTGCCCACCAGGCCCTCACGAGGCGACCTCCGCGCGCTCGTCGCTGATCAGTTCGAGGTAGCGCTCCTCGAGCGAAGCGCGCGTACGCAGTGAAACGATTGAAAGCTGGCGCTGGCTGAGAAAGCTCGTCAGCGTATTGAGCCGTTCGGGTGTCGAGGCGAGCTGGCAGCGAAGGGTCCTGGCGTCGTCGGTCGTGACGCGGCACTCGAGGAGGGCCGCCACCTCGCTCGCGTCCACGACCCCCGAGACCTCGACGATCATTTCGGGTTCGCCCGCGAGCTCCTCGAGCGTTCCCTGGGCGAGCACGTGGCCGCGATTCATGATCACGAGCCGGTCGCACAGGCGCTCGGCTTCGAGGAGTTCGTGCGTCGTCAAAAGTAACGCGCAACCGCGGTCGCGTTCGCTGCGGATGATCTCGCGAATCACCTGGCGCCCCTCGGGGTCGACCGCCGTGGTGGGTTCGTCGAGCACGAGGGCGCGGGGTCGACCGAGCAGCGCGAGCGCGAGAAGAGTGCGCTGTTGCTCGCCGCCGCTGAGGCGCCGCCAGGGTGTCTTGGCGCAGTGCGTCAGCGCGAGAAGTTCGAGCAGCTCAGCGGGCTCGCGCGGCGTTTCGTAGTACGTCGCGGTCAACGCGAGCGCGTCGCGCGGTGACATGGGGAACCAGACGCCGCCGCGCTGCAAGAGCGCCCCGGTGCGCAGTGTGACTTCGCGGTGATCACGCAGCGGATCGAGGCCGTGGAGGCGAACCGTGCCGCCGTCGGGGCGACGAAAGCCTAGGAGCGTCTCGACGACGGTGGTCTTGCCGGCTCCGTTGGGGCCAAGGAGTGCCACCACTTCGCCGTAGTCGACGCTGAGCGAGACGTCGTCGACGGCGCGCAGGGCGCCAAAGGAGACGCGAAGGTTGGCGACGTCGAGGGCGTGACTCACGAGTATGCAAACTAGACGCTTCTCGGGGGTCTTCGAACGCCCCTCGGTAGGCTGGCTGCGTGATTGACCTGGTACAACTGCGACGAGAGCCTGACGAAGTAAAAGCCGCCCTGGCGCGCCGCGGCGTCTCGCCCTCGACCATGGACGACATCTTGGTGCTCGACATTGAACATCGCCGTCTGCTCCAAGAGGCCGAGCGCCTACGCGCTGAGGTGAAGGATCTGTCGCGCCAGGTCGCCGAGGCGCGGCGAGAAAAGGACGCGGATCGAGCCGGGTCCTTGACGGCGCGGTCACGCGAAATCGGTGACCAGGAGCGCCAGGCCAGTGAGCTGAGCGACCGGGTCGCCGCGACGTTGCGTGAGGCGCTGCTCGACATCCCTAATCTCCCGTCGCCTGAAGCCCCCGATGGGCTCGACGAGAGCGACAACGTCGAAGTGCGGCGCTGGTGGGTGGGGATGGACAGCGGCGAGCCCTTCCCCGTGTACGAAGCGCACCAGCGCGTCGCTCACTGGGACATAGGAAAAGAGCTCGGAATCTTGGACCTCGAAACGGGCGCGCGCTTGGCCGGTTCGATGTTCCCCCTCTACCGCGGCGGCGGGGCACGACTGCTGCGCGCGCTGGGCGCCTTCGCTCTCGACGCGCATCACGACGACTACGAAGAGATTCGTCCACCGAGTTTCGCACTGACCGAAACCATGACCTCCACGGGACATCTTCCCAAGGCCGAAGATGACATGTACTCGATCCCTCGTGACGACTTGTGGGCGATTCCCACCGCCGAAGTGCCGCTGACTTCAATGAATCGAGGCGAGATTCTCGACGAGGCGGCGTTGCCGATTCGCCTGACGGCCCAGACGGCCTGCTTTCGCCGTGAGGCCGGCGCGGCCGGGCGCGACACGCGGGGCCTCTTGCGCGTCCACGAGTTCGACAAGGTTGAGCTCTTCGCGTACTGCACGCCGGAACAGGCCGAGGCGGCCCACGCCGACATCCTCGCGCGCGCGGAAAACCTCCTCCAGTCGTTGGGCTTGACCTATCGGCTGCTCGACTTGTGCGCCGGGGACCTGGGCACGTCGTCGGCGCGCACCATCGACCTCGAGGTCTTTAGCCCGGGTGTCGATCGTTGGCTCGAAGTCTCGTCGGTGTCGTGGTTTCGCGATTTTCAGGCGCGGCGCGCCAACGTGCGATACCGGCGCAGTGACGGCACGACGGCACTCGTGCACACCGTGAACGGATCGGCGCTCGCGTGGGCGAGGATATGGGCCGTCTTGGTGGAGACCTACCGCCAAATTGATGGCTCAGTGGAACTGCCAGCGGTGCTGGCCCCGTATCTCGGTGGACAGACGAGGCTTACGAAGAAGGTTTCGTAACTTCGAAGCGGTAGCCCACGCCGCGAACCGTGGTGATGTGCTCGGGGTGCTTGGGGTCGTCTTCGACGAGCGAGCGGAGGCGCTTGATGTGAACGTCCAAGGTCTTCGTGTCACCCACGTAGTCACTGCCCCAGACTCGGTCGATCAAGACGTCACGGGTGAGGACTCGTCCCGGATTCTCGAGCAGCAGGCGCAGCAGCGCGAACTCCTTTTTGCGCAGCTTGATCTCGTCGCCGTTCACGAAGCAGCGACGCGCGTCGAGTTCCATGCGAAGAGGTCCGAACTCCAAGAGCTCGTCTTGCTCGGGCGCCGCGGGGATTTCGCGACGGCGCAGCACCGCGCGAATGCGCGCGACGAGTTCGCGCAGCCGGTAGGGCTTGGTGACGTAGTCGTCGGCGCCAATCTCGAGCAAGAGGACCATGTCGACCTCCTCACCTTTGGCGCTGACGATGATGATCGGCACGTCGCTCGTGGCGCGGATGGAACGGCAGACGTCGAGCCCCGAGAGTTTGGGAAGCATCAAGTCGAGCAGAACGACGTCAAAGGCCCCCGCCGCAAAGGTCGCCAACGCTTCTTGACCATCGCGCGCGATGGTCGCGTCAAAGCCTTCCCGGTCCAGGCCGATGGTGAGCGCTTCGATGAACGACTCCTCGTCTTCAACGACGAGCACGCGCGTGCGTCGCTCGCGGGGCGTGGACTTGCTCATAGCTGGTTGGCGGGAAGTTCAAGTGTGAAGGTCGATCCCTCGCCTTCG
>Ga0307373_10010684_pt1 | contig 13459 bp, 11 predicted proteins | sample OX2MG_FD_202534 | JGI IMG/M metagenome (GOLD analysis project Ga0307373, IMG submission 202534) | Soil microbial communities from Risofladan, Vaasa, Finland - OX-2 | ecosystem: Environmental > Terrestrial > Soil > Coastal area > Acid sulfate soil | place: Finland: Risofladan, Vaasa | collected... | reverse complement strand
ATGAAATTGCCAGCGGCGTATTCGTCACCGAGCCGCGCATAAACGAAATGGAAATCATCATTGATGACCATGCTGTGCGCCTGCTTCGCGGCGGCAATTTGCCCGAAGACGAGGTCCGCCACATCGTTGCCACTTTGAAAATCAATAATGATCTCGAGCGCATGGGCGACCTCGCCGTCAATATCTGCCAGCGCGTCATTTCTCTTTCGCAAATGCCCGGCGTCGAACCCCCCGCGGAGTTGGCTCCCATGAGCGCCTCCGTACGTGCCATGGTCGGCCGCTGCTTCGGCGCGTTGATTTATCGCAATCTCACCCTTGCCAACGAGGTTCTCGAAAGCGAAGAAGCGATTGACGACTTCCGCGATCAGATCTTCGACCGCCTGTTGTCCACCATGAAGCGGGATGCGTCATTGGTGGCGCCCAACGTCCAGTACATGCTGGCCACGCGAAGTATCGAGCGCATTGCCGACCATACGACAAATATCGCCGAGGACATTGTCTTCTGGCTGCGTGGTCTCGATATCCGCCACAATAGATCCAACTCCTTTAATATCCACAACTTTGAAATTTCCCCAGGGTAGTTGTAACAATATATTCATCTTCTTCTCACCACCTATTCAAATTCATAGATCACACTCTCGTCGATCCACGGAGCAGATCTTGACCGAAACCCCACACCACCCACAGCGCGAAAAGGTCTGCTGCGTCGCCCCGATTGGCTGGCGCCCCCCCGGTGCCAGCCACACATTTTTTGTCCCTGGCTACTCACGCGAGTTCCTAGACCGCTCGCGTCTCGGGGGCCTGGTGATTCTCAATATTCAATCTCTTGCAAAAAACGCGGAAGCATCCTCAAGGAGGAATGAATGAGAAGGCTCTTAGTTGGTTTTGTAGCGATGGCGCTCATGTCAGCGGCGCCCACATTTGCCAATTCCGATGGCGATAAGAGTAAGGACACGTCCGTCAAATCTTCCCCGACGACTTCGACAACGACAGCCAAGACAGCTACGTCCGCCGCAAATTCTTCGGCGACAGCAGCGGCGAAGCCCGAAGCTGTTGCTCCGGCCGCGGAACTTCAACAGCTTCGGGATTTGATTCAAGCGCAACAGCAACAACTAGCCGAACAACGCAAGGCGCTAGACGACCAACAGCGAGAAATAAGCGCGCTCCAGGAACGATCCCGCGATGGATCCGTCTCTCCTGCGCCGGTTGCACCCAAAAGGGGCACAAACTCTGCCAGCATGTCGGTAGCGCGCGTCGCGAGATTGAGTTCGGCGACGAAAGAGGCGGTAACGCCCAGTAACGAAAGTTCGTCCTTGGTAACGAACGCAAGCACAAGCGATTCCCCAGTGGCAGCAGCAGCGGCAACCGCCCCAGCCTCCGCGACCGTGGCATCCCCAAAGGCAGCGCAAGCCAACCAGGCAAATCAGTCGCCGCTCTTCTTCAAGATCGGCGGCGCCAATTTCACTCCGCTCGGATTCTTGGATTTCACGTCCGTCTATCGCTCTACGGACGTTGGCAGCGGCATCGGCACCAGCTTCGGCAGCATCCCGTTCAACGGCTCTTCTCCTGCCGGACGATTGTCTGAACTGCGCTTCAGCGCGCAAAACTCCCGCGTTGGAATTAAAGTCGACGCCAATCCGGGCAACTTCACAGTCACCGGCTACCTTGAAGCCGACTTTCTCGGCAACGCGCCGGGCAACCTCGAAGTTACCAGCCACTCCAGCACCATGCGCATGCGTCTTTACTGGGTTGACGTTCACCGTGGCAAGTGGGAACTTCTTGGGGGCCAATCTTGGAGCATGATGACTCCAAACCGCACGGGAATCTCTCCCATGCCCGGCGACATTTTCTTCAGTCAGAACATGGACACGAATTATCAGCTCGGCTTGGTTTGGCTGCGCACTCCCGGTTTTCGCGTCGTCTACCACGCCAACAGCAACTGGACCCTCGGCTTCGCACTCGAGGATCCCGAGCAATACACCGGCGGACTCGTCACTTTCCCCGCAGGCTTCAACTCTTCTCAAGTGGACGACACTGGCGGCAACGCCAAAACTCCCAATGTCGGCCCCGATGTCATCGCCAAAGTCGCCTACGACACGAAACTCGGCGGCCGCGCATTTCACATCGAAGCTTCCGGCCTCTACCGAGCGTTCCGTCTGAACACTGCTTCGACCAACGCCAATGTCACCAAGTCCGGCGGGGGCGGTTCCGTCAACGTCAATTTCGAGGTGATCAAGAATCTCCACCTCATCGCCAATTCTTTCTGGAGCGACGGCGGCGGCCGCTACATCTTCGGTCTCGGTCCCGATTTCGCAGTCACAACGAACGCAGGCGGCAATTTCGTGCCTTCGCCGCTTCATGCGGGTTCCGGCATCGCCGGATTCGAGTATCAGTTCACTCCCCAAACGATGGTCTACGGTTACTACGGCGGCGCATATTTCGGCCGTCGCTTCCAGCAAGTAACAGCTGGCCCGCCGCCCACATTTGTTGGCTACGGCTTTCCGGGGTCGGGCAGTGCTCAGAACCGCACCATTCAGGAAGCCACATTCGGCGTCACCGAAACTCTGTGGAAGAACGTCAAGTACGGCGACCTGAAAATTATCACGCAAGGCTCGTATCTCTCGAGGAATCCCTGGTCCAACACGGCTACTCCTGGGAACGCGAACAGCGCGCACCTCGGGATGGCCTTTGTGGACTTGCGCTACGACTTGCCGTAAGCGGCTGATCGTCATGACTGTTCGAGGCGAAACAAATTACCGGGCCCCGAATTCCTACGATGAAAGAAGAGAAATTTACATGCGGGCAATAACTCAGAAGTTCTTGAAAAAGGAGAATCGAATCGTGAAACAATCCCTTTGCGCTCTGTTCCTCGCCATCCTGGCGGTGGCGGGTTGCTCTTCGAAGTCAGGCCAATCTTCCGAAAATGCACCCCAGGCTGTGCGTCTCACTGGCGCGGGCAGCACCTTCGTGTATCCCATCATGACGCAGTGGATCAGCCAATTTCAGTCCGCGCATGCGGGCACGCAGATCAATTATCAGTCCATCGGCAGCGGCGGCGGAATTCAGCAGGTCAAAGCCGGCTTGGTCGACTTCGGCGCCAGCGACGCCGCGCTTGACGACAAGCAGCTCGCCTCCATGCAGCCCATGATTCAAATCCCGGAAAGCGCCGGCCCCGTTTGCATCACCTACAACTTGCCGGAACTAAAACAACCGTTGCGCCTGACTGCGGCTGCGCTTTCAGGCATTTATCTCGGCACGATTAAGAACTGGCGAGACCCGGCAATTGCTCATAGCAACCCTGGCGTCACCCTGCCCAACAAGACAATCATCGTCGTTCATCGTTCCGAGGGCAGCGGAACCACCAACATCTTCACGACATACCTAAGCACTGTGAACGCCACTTGGGCCAAGAATGTCGGCAAAGGAATCGCCGTAAACTGGCCTGCTCCCGGTTCTCTGGGCGGGAAGGGAAGTGAAGGCGTTACTGGCATCGTCAAGCAAAGCGAAGGCTCGATCGGCTACACGGAGCTTAACTATGCGACTAACAACCGTCTTCCCGTTGCCATGATCGAAAATAAGGCCGGGAAATGGGTTACGCCTACATCGGCGGGTGCCACAGCCGCCATCGCAGCATTCACCGATTCTCTGGCGAAGGATGTAAGGACTCCCATCGTCGATCCTCCCGCATCCGCGCCCGATGCTTATCCCATCAGCGGTTTCACGTTCCTGTTAATCCCCAAAGACGGGGCCAACAAAGCTACTCGTGAAGCGCTCAAAGCCTTTGTGCAATTCATCATTACCACAGGACAGGATCAGGCAGATTCGCTCGACTATTCCAAGCTGCCCGATTCGGTCGTCCAGCTTGATGACACGTTGCTGAACCAGATGACTGCGGCTGGTCAGCCACTGCAGTAGCTCGATGGAATTTCGAACAACGGGCATCCCTCGCATCAAAAAGGGATGCCCTGTTTTCGAGCGGCATTTCTGTGCAGATCTTTACCTTGTTCGACGTGGGTTGTAGCATCTTCCGGCTGTCTCTGAGGGCAAAATGTCTGAATCTCGTAACGCGGCTACTTTGACATGACCACCACCGACTTGGCTGCCCCCACTGGCAGTGGTTTCGCAGGAGCCTGGCGGCGGTTAAGGAACTTTGATCTCGGTGATTCCGTTGCGCACGGCGTCACTCTGCTCGCCGGTGCCGGAATTTTTGTCCTGGTTGGCGTTCTCCTTGTCGAACTCTGGCTGGATTCCCGTCTGGCACGTCACGAATTCGGATGGAAATTCCTGGTCACCAGTGTCTGGGATCCCATCGCGCAGCATTTTGGCGCGCTGCCTTTCCTATACGGCACGCTCGTTACTTCGCTCCTCGCCCTCCTCATAGCAATTCCCCTTGGCCTCGGCACCGCAATTTTCCTCGTCGAGCTTGTTCCTGCATGGCTGTCCGACTGGCTTGCCTTCATTATTGACCTGTTGGCTGCCGTGCCCAGTGTCGTCTATGGATTGCTCGGTATTTTCGTCCTCGTTCCCATCATTCGTTCCAGCGTCGAGCCTTTCTTGCATTCAACTCTGGGTTCTCTCCCGCTTTTTCAGGGTCCTGCCTATGGCTTCGGCTTCCTCGCGGCGGGCGTGATTCTCGGAATCATGGTCGTTCCCTTCATCGTTTCCGTATCCCGCGAAGTGCTCCTCGCCGTCCCCCAGGAGCAGCGCGAGGCCGCCCTGTCCTTGGGCGCGACGCAATGGGAAGCGGCTTCGCAAGTTGTCGTCCCCTACGCTCGTTCCGGCATATTCGGCTCCATTTTTTTGGCCCTCGCCCGCGCCTTGGGCGAGACCATGGCCGTCACCATGGTCATCGGCAACGACCCTACCATTCACACATCGCTTTTCGCTTCCGGCTATTCCATTGCCGCCGTCATCGCCAATGAGTTCGCCGAGGCCACATCCACGCTTTACATTCACGTCCTCATCGAACTCGGTCTCATCCTCTTCGGACTTACGTTTGTACTCAACGCTCTCGCGCGATTGCTGATTCTTGCCACCGTCCGGCGCGGCACGGTGCGCCCATGAAGCCCACGTCCAAACGCCCGACGGGAAGCCCGTCCAAAAGCCTGTCCAGAAAAATGACCCGGCGCTCCGTTACCAACGTCGTCATGCTCACTCTCACTGGCGCCTGCGCTTTTCTCACAGTCTCGGTCATGTTTTACATTCTCGGCTATCTCGCCTGGCACGGCGCCAGCGCCTTGAGCTGGAATTTCTTCACGAAATTGCCCGCGCCCGTCAATGTCCCCGGTGGCGGCATGGCCAACGCAATCGTGGGCAGCGCCAAGCTATTGCTTCTTGCCTCTTGCATCGGAGTTCCCGTCGGAATCCTCGCGGGCATTTATCTGTCTGAATTTGCCGGCCACACAATCGCGTCCATCCTCCGTTTCACGGTGGACTTGCTCAACGGGGTCCCTTCCATCGTTATTGGCATCTTCGCCTATACCGTGATCGTCTTGCCGATGCATACTTTTTCCACTCTCGCCGGCGGCTTCGCCCTCGGAATCATGATGATTCCCATCTCCGTTCGCAGCACGGAGGAGTACCTTCGCGCCGTCCCTTCCAGCCTTCGCGAGGCTTCCCTTGCCCTTGGCGCGGCGCGATGGACTACGATTACCCGCGTGGTCGTTCCGGCGGCATTTCGCGGTATTCTCACGGGCGTAATGCTGGCGCTGGCCCGCGTGGCCGGCGAAACCGCTCCGCTCATTTTTACCGCTTTCGGCAACAATTCCTGGAGCCAGGGTTGGTCGCAGCCCACCGCATCATTGCCTTTCATGATTTACACATACGCCGTTTCGCCCTATGACGACTGGCACCGGCAAGCATGGGCGGCCGGGCTCGTGCTCGTGGCTCTCGTCCTGCTCGTCAATGTCATCACGCGCTTGGCCCTTGCGCGCAAGATGCCGTTATCGAGGTAGAAAATTATGGCCAGCGTAGGTACAGTACACAGTGGGAACAACGTGAACGTTAGATCGGAACAATCCGTGGACACCCCCCAGCGATTCTCGCTGCCGCCGAAGCCCTCTGTCACCGCGGACGGCAGCCTGCGCTTCAAAATCTCCGGCCTGAAAGTGTTCTACGGACCGAAAGAAGTTCTCCACGGAATCGACATCAATATTTCCTCGAAAGTTGTAACCGCGCTTATCGGTCCTTCCGGCTGCGGTAAATCCACATTCCTGCGCAGCTTGAATCGCATGACCGAAACGGTGCGCCACGCCCGCGTCGAAGGCGACATCCTCCTTGATGGCGAAGATATCGCGGACATGGACGTCGTGAAACTCCGCCGCCGCGTCGGCATGGTCTTTCAGCGCCCCAACCCATTTCCCAAATCCATTTTTGACAACGTCGCTTACGGCCTCCGCATCAATGGCCACCATGGCAGCCTTTCCGAATCTGTCGAGCACAGCTTGCGCCGCGCCGCTCTTTGGGACGAAGTGAAAGATCAGCTCCACAAATCGGCTTACACACTTTCCGGAGGCCAGCAGCAGCGCCTCTGCATCGCCCGCGCCCTTGCCGTCGACCCGGAAGTCCTCCTGCTCGACGAGCCCTGCTCCGCGCTCGATCCGGTCACCACTGCGAAAATCGAGGAGCTCCTGTTTCAGTTGAAGCCCTCTTGCACCATCGTGATCGTCACTCACAACATGCAACAGGCCGCGCGGGCCAGCGACTTCACCGCCTTTCTTCTCGAGGGCAAGCTCATCGAGTATCAGCCCACGCCGAAACTGTTTACCACGCCCTCCGATCCGCGCACGGAGGCCTACATCACCGGCCGCTTCGGCTAAAAGTTTTGCTGCATATTTTCGCCAAGGAGAAGCTTACGGCTTGTTGAAAAACCCATTTATCGTCATTCCGAGGAGCAATCGCGACGAGGAATCTGCATTCTCCTTGCATTTTTGCAAATCACGGTCGTTTCGCGGACAAGTCGGAATCACAACCGGGAGCACTTCTCAATAAAATATTAAGGAGCATTTATGGAGCGGCATTTTGAACACGATCTCGAGGAATTGAAGGAGCGCCTCCTCTGGATGGCCGGCCTCGCGGAGCGCGCCGTCCATCAAGCTGTACAGGCCGTGTTTCAAAAGGACGAGGCCCTCGCCACGCGCGTTCTCGACGAAGAAAAAGCCATCAATGAAATGCAGATCGAAATCGACGACCGCGTCATGCAGCTCGTCGCCTTGCAACAGCCCATGGCCGTCGACTTGCGCTTCATCCTTTCCGCCTCGCGCATCAATAATGACCTCGAACGCATCGGCGATCAGGCCGTCAATATCGCCCAATCCGCATTGCGCATTCTGCGTCACCCGCAGGTCAAGCCTTATGTGGATTTGCCGCGCATGAGCGAACTCGCCGAAGGGATGGTTCGGGACAGCCTGAATGCACTGGTCCATCGCGACGCGGAACTTGCAAAATCGGTCCTCGTCCGCGACGACGAAGTCGATCATCTCCGCGATCAGATTTTCCGCGAGCTCCTCACTTACATGATGGAAAATTCAGCGGTCATTTATCCGGCTTTCGAACTTGTTCTGATCACCAAGAATCTCGAGCGAATCGGCGACCACGCCACCAACATCGCCGAAGATGTCATTTACATGGTCGCCGGCCGCGACGTTCGCCACCTAGCCGCCGATCGCCGCTAGCCCTATCCAGAATTTCCTTGCCATCGCGCGCGCGAATAAAGAAACCTGGCACCTGTCCGGCGCGTAGTAACATCGAGGGCTTGGAAATGTCTTTCGGCCACAATGGTTTTGCAATTCACGCGGACAATGTCTCCCGCCATTACCAGATGGGCGCGGCCCTCATTCGTGCCGTTGACGATGTAAGCCTTCAGGTCCGTTCCGGCGAATTTCTCGCCTTGCTCGGCAGTTCCGGCTCGGGAAAATCCACGCTTCTGAATTTGCTCGCTGGCCTCGACCGCCCCACCGCCGGCGCGATTATTGTCGACGGACGCAACCTCGCGGAAATGAACACGCACGAACTCGCTCGTTACCGCAGCCTCACTGTCGGCATGGTTTTTCAAGCTTTCAATCTTCTTCCGCGCATGACCCTCGAGGAAAATGTCGAACTCCCTTTGCGTTTGGCCGAGGTCGAGCGCGCGGATCGCGCCGCTCGCGTGCGTGAAGCGCTCGAGCGCGTGCATTTGGAAAAGCGGCTCACGCATCGCCCGAGCGAGCTTTCTGGAGGCGAACAGCAGCGCGCCGCGCTCGCCCGCGCTTTGGTCAACCGTCCGACAATTTTGCTCGCCGACGAGCCTACGGGAAATTTGGACAGCGCCACGGGTGAGGGAATCATGCTCCTGCTCAAACATTTCAATCAGTCCATGGGCATGACTATCGTCATGGTCACGCATGAGCGTCCTCTCGCGGAGCGCTTCGCGGATCGCATTGCGACCGTGGCCGACGGCAAATTAATCGGCGTTATTGCAAAATCCAGCAGCGGAGCGCACTCATGAAAATCGGCGACTTGACCGAACTTGCTCTCCGCAACTTGCGCGAAGCCATTCTGCGGAATTCCCTCACCACTCTCGGTGTGGCCGTCGGCGTCGCTTCGCTCGTCGCCATGCTGTCGCTCGGCGTCGGTTTACAACAATTTGCTTCGCAGCGCCTCGCTAGCAGCGGCTTGTTCAACGCCATTTTTGTCGCTTCGCGCTACAACGCGCGCGATGAGGGCCGTTCTTCACGTCAAACGCCGCCCGCCGAATCTTCCATTCCGCCGCGTCCGCTCGACGAATCCGCTCGCCAGGAAATCGCACAACTGCCGAACGTCGGGGAGGTTTATCCCGAGATTCGTTTTATGACGGAAATCCGCTACGGCGATAAGCCGTACCCCACGATGGTCGCCGGCATGCCCGATTCCGCGCGCACAGACGGCGCATTCGACGGCATGCAAGGCAATTTCTTTTCTGGGCCCAGCGCCGATGAGGCCATTCTTCAAATCGAATTCGCCAAAGAACTTTCCACCCAGCCTTCCTCGCTGATTGGCAAAGATCTGATCTTACGCTACGCCGAACGGCAAGCCCTCCCGGAGCAAAGCGGCAAAGCCGCGCAATCTTCCTCCGCCGGCAACAGCAAAAATTCCGCTGGCGGGGGCTTTTCCGTTGTGCCGCATGAAAAGAAATTGCGCATCGTGGGCATCATCTCCACGGAACCCGCAGGCGGCTTCGGCGGTCTTGGCCGCAGCCGCGTATTCATTCCGCTCGCCGTCGCCGAAACTCTCAGCGCCACGCAAGTGAACGATCTTCGCGACGTCTTGAATGCTTCGAACAAGACGCACAGCTACGGAAGCCTCACCGTCCGTGTCAAGAGTCCCACGCTGGTGCCTCCCGTGGAAGCTGCGATCAAGAATATGGGCTTCAGCACTTTTTCTTTGCTCGACACCACTCGCAATCTCAGCTTGTTTTTCACCGTGATCGATCTGCTCCTGGGAATTTTCGGCAGCCTCGCATTGGTCGTCGCCACGCTGGGCATCGTCAATACGCTGGTGATGGCGATTCTCGAGCGCCGCCGCGAGATTGGAGTTTTCAAAGCCCTGGGCGCCGACGATCGCGACATCAAGCAGCTTTTTTTCGCCGAGGCTGGCGTGATGGGCCTTGTCGGAGGAATCGCGGGCGTGACGCTCGGCTGGCTCATTGGCAAAGGTGTCACATGGGGAACGAATATTTACCTGAGCCGCCGGAATCTCCCCCCAGTCAATATCTCATCCGTGCCGCTCTGGCTTGCGCTCGGCGCAATCGTTTTCGCCATCGCCGTCAGCCTCGCCGCGGGACTATATCCAGCGTCGCGTGCTGCTCATCTAAATCCCGTCGAGGCTCTCCGGTATGAATAGCCGGTGGCGCGCCGCGCTTCTCGCGGTGTTCGCCGCTCTCCTCGGCCTCGCGTTTGCTCAACCGGCGCGCGCCGCGCTGGGCCGCATCGAATGCCGCTCGACGCACAGCCAAATCCTGAAGCGTGCGGTGCGCTACTGCGCCATCTTGCCGCCCAGTTACGATGCGAGCAAGGGGAGGCGCTATCCGGTTCTCTATTTTCTTCACGGCCTCGGCGAAAACGAGCAGATGCTCGTCAGCTCCGGCGGCTGGAATTTGATCGAGGATCTTTGGGAGCAGCATCAGCTCGGCGAATTTCTGATCGTCACGCCCGATGCCGACACCAGTTTTTACATCAATTCGCATGATGGTCACGAGCGTTACGAGGATTTCTTCATCCGCGAATTTCTGCCATTCATCGAACGTACGTACCGCACGCGCCCGGGCCGCCATTATCGCGGCATCGGCGGAATTTCCATGGGCGGCTATGGCGCCTTGCATCTGGCTTTTCGCCATCCGGAATTATTCGTGTCTGTCAGCGCGAACAGCGCGGCGTTGCTTGGCAAGCTGCCTGACGTGAAATTCGCGAATCCCGGGCAGTCGCGTTTGCTGCGCGTCCTCGGCGTTTTCGGCACGCCACCCAATGCTGCGTTCTGGCAACGCAACGATCCCATCACGCTGGCGCGCACTGCACATCTGGCAGGTATGAAAATTTATTTTGATTGCGGAACGGAAGACGACTACGGTTTCGAGAAAGGAGCGCAGACGCTTCACAATGTGCTCGCGTCGCGCGGAATCCCGCACGAATTTCATCTTTATCCCGGCGGCCACGATTGGCGCTATTTCGCGGCGCATCTGCCCGCCGCGCTAGAGTTTCATTCGCGCGCCTTTGGCTTGGGGCCGTCACGATAGTGGATTCCATGTCTTGTGATCTCGCAACCCGCGATGCGATGTTGCATCCAATACAGCGGCTTTTCTGCATCTGGAGAATTGTATCGGGAACAAATGACGAAAACAGAGCTGCATCGTCTAATTTCGTGCAGCCTGCATTCTGATTTGTCGAGGTGATACCGTGAAAGAACAAACGCTGGCGAATCATTCCCGCATCGTACCCGCTTTTCACATGGTGGCTTTGCCGATTTTGCTCCTCAACTTCGTGTACTCAATTTATGAACTTGTGCATACATGGTTTTCGTTCGGAGCGCTGGTGTCGCTATTGGTTGCGATTGCTCTGTTGTTGATCGCATTGTATGGGAGGATGTTCGCGCTAACGGTACAGGACCGCGTGATCCGCCTCGAAATGCGTTTGCGTCTCGAAAAACTCTTGCCCGCTGACCTGAAGCCGCGCATCCCGGAGTTCACGGTGGACCAGTTGATCGCTTTGCGTTTTGCGAGCGATGCCGAATTGCCTGATCTCGCGCGCCGCGTCTTGGAGGAAAACATCAAGGATAGAAAGTCCATCAAGCAAATGATCAAGACGTGGAAGCCGGATCACCTTCGTGCTTAGCGCAGACTTTGATTTTATGGCTACCGCGCCCTGGGACTGGCGCGCAATTGTCCAAAGGAAGCACGGTTTCTGGGTGAAAGGTGTGAAAGTTATTTTTTGGTTTGGCCATTGTCGTGGCGAATGAAGAATTGCCATTTATCCACATTCGCCGGCACGGCCACGTCAAAAAATCCCACCATCATTTCGTCATACGTTTGATCGCCCCAGCGCACCGCCACCGTCGGATCGGGATTGTGCGGATTGCCGCGCGAATTGTCGTACCACGCGACGGCTTGCAGTTCCGTTCCTGCTTTCAGAAAACGCGGCTGCGCCAGGCGGTAACTCAGCTGCCAGTAAAAATTATAATTCACGCGCAGGAGCGTCTCGATCCTTCCGCCGCGATGAATGATGCGGTACTCAAATTTCTTTCCGCGCAGATGCATGTGCGGGAAAAAGCTGAGCAGCGTGCAATCATTCGGCAGCGTGCCATGAACCTCCACGCGAAAGTCGGGCACGCCCGGCGGAATAATGAAGCGGTCATTCGTCAGTTGCAAAGTCAGCACGCGTTGTTTTGGAGGCTGCTTTGCGAACAGAAGCCCGATGCTCGTCTGATCCGTTGCCGCATGTCCCTTCGTCACGTAGTGCATCTGAAAAACCAGGTCCGAGCCTGCGGGAATGAATTTCGCCATCCCCGCTGGCCATTCATCCGGCGAACTTCCCGGCGCGTAAACAAGCAGAATGTCGCTGTCGGTCCATTCCGCATCGCGCCGGTCCTGCGCGTTAGTCAAGGTTGAAGCCGTAAATGGACTTCCAATGGGCGCGTGTTGCAGCCATTTCGATCCCGGCGGCCGTACATACACGACAGCGTGGTGGACATTCTGCCGGCTGGACGGGCGAATCTCCGACATTTGCACCCATTCATCCTTCTTGAATCCTGTAGGAACAATTTCGTAAGTGTATTCAACATCGCCGCTCGCAGGAATCGCCACAGGCTTTGGCATGCGCACCACATCGTCCGGTTCAGGAATAATCCATCCTGTTGCCCAGTCGCGCGGTGGCGGCGCGTTGTGAGGATTGCCCGCGGGCGCACCGCCATCGACCCATGCCGCGAGCGTCGCGATCTGCTCCGGCCTTAACGACGGATCATCCGCAAAGTGGCCGCAGCACGGATCGGCAAACCACGGCGGCATAATATGTCGCGTGACTTTCTCTTTGATTTCGCGTGCATAACGCCGCGTCTGGTCATAAGTGACGAGCGGCATGGGCGCGATTTCCCCCGTGCGATGGCACGCCTGGCAATGCTGCTGCAAAATCGGCGCAACATCTTTATAGAATGTTGGTGTTGCATGAGCACCGCTCCCACCATGGTGAATTGCGGCGCCTCCAAGGCCCACTGTTACGCAACCCCACGCCGCAACCGTCGTCAGCGCAAGCATTGTTGCTGGTATGTGTCGAATTTTCGCTTGGCGTTTATTCATTCCGTTTCGCAGTCAGCCTGTTCAATTCAAACTCCAGCCGCGCGACATCAGCGGATCCCGGACGCGGGCAACGCGATCTATAACCCTCGAATGGATGCCACGCCATCGCAACTTGCCGCCTGGGCACCCGTTTGTCCCTGGGTGTGACGAAACCGCTGAAAAATCCTGGAACTTTCGATCTCGCCCGTTTGAATACAATATGTAAGGCTGCGGTACGCTGAGTTCTGCCCGCTTCGACGCTCTACATTACCAGCATGTATGATCCGCCGACGACACTGCCCAGCCAGAAATTATTGCCAAAACAGGAGGAAAGTCGAATGGGAAAAGAAATTCGGCGGTTTTTAGGGATTTATTCTTTACTGGCAGGTTTAGTTTTCTTTGCAGGCGCATCCATTCGCGCATCGGTGCCCCCACAGCGGCCGCAAGGCCAGGCTGGCCCCCGGCGGGGAATGCCGTCCGCGGATCAGCGACTGCAAATGATGACTAAGCAGCTCAGTTTGACGAGCGACGAACAAGCGAAAATCAAGCCCATCCTGGAAGATGAGCAAAAAAAAATGGAAGACCTGCGGAACGACTCCACTCTCTCCCGCCAGGATCGCTTTCAGAAGATGCGGGACATTCGTGAGGACTCTTCAAAGCAAATTCGTTCCAATCTCGACG
>Ga0307373_10010683_pt1 | contig 13460 bp, 7 predicted proteins | sample OX2MG_FD_202534 | JGI IMG/M metagenome (GOLD analysis project Ga0307373, IMG submission 202534) | Soil microbial communities from Risofladan, Vaasa, Finland - OX-2 | ecosystem: Environmental > Terrestrial > Soil > Coastal area > Acid sulfate soil | place: Finland: Risofladan, Vaasa | collected... | reverse complement strand
GAATTTGCGAAACTGCGATGGCGCCCCGATTCAGGACCGCTTGTTTGCAATCTTCAAACTGCCGAGCTTCATTGTACGTCCAATGCGAAAGACCCAAGCCAACTGGTCAAGGTGGACATGGCTCTGGACCGCCCGTTCGGATTTTTGTGGCCGATCTCGCCCTTCTCTCTGACCAGCCTGGCGAATGCTGGGGAAAAGATCCCCGAAGAAGTGACGCCGGTACAGGTCATTACGATTGAACAGCCGAGCCCGCAAAATCCCGTTGCCCCAATGGTGATCGAGGGACGCCTCCGGTTTATTGGGAAAGTGGATGTCACCACGGCAGGGCGGAAATGGAGGGCCAATGAGTTCGAGCTAAAGGCCGTCCTGCATCCGAAATTTCTGATCTTAACGGCGCCCGACGGCTTTCTGGTGGATTTGATTGTCGAGGGTCCGGCGTCGGCGAGCCCCGTCGCCGAAATGAAGTTGGTTCGCTATAAGCAATATGCCGATTTCTCTCCGCCTGCCAATCATTAGAATAAGCGATGCCCAAGCATGACGCGGAAAATGTCGGCGAATTCGCAAGTGGGCCAGCCTGATTGGGTGATTTGCCGCGTGCCACCGTGTGATTTCCATCACTTTCGAGCATCGCTGCTTAGGCATGACAGGTCTCCCTACAATCTAAGCGCCAGAGAGTCAGTAGCTTGCATGGACTTTTTAACACCAGGCCAGTTGGCCGGCAGGTTGCAAACTCTTCTACGAACGGCATTAGAAATAAGAAAAACTGACAGTCGATTTACCCGGGACCGAATGCTTCGCCGATGAATCGGGGGCAAGTCGGCCAGAGTCAGAGGAGGAATTACAAAATGCGATGGCCTTACGGTTTTGAATTGAACGAAGGTTGTCGGACGTGCAAGCTTCGGTCGGCAGGGTTCTTCTGCCAGATATCGCCGCCCGTCACGAATGATATTGGCGCTGTGAAGTCTCTTTCGGCTTATCCGGCCGGTGCGGTTCTGTTCCTCGAAAAGCAGGAACCCCGAGGGGTTTTTGTCCTGTGCCGGGGCCAAGTGAAACTCACCGTCAGTTCCAGTGCGGGTAAGATTCTCATTGTGCGGATCGCCAGAGCTGGCGAAGTTCTTGGCCTAATGGCCACACTTTCTGGTAAGCCATATGAGGTGACCGCCGAAACCCTCCACCCTTGCCAGGTCGCGTTCGTCCATCGCGACGATTTCCTGCGCATTGTTTCGCGGCACCCGGAGATGTACCTGGGAGTCGTAGGGCAGTTGACAACGCTCTACGCCGCCGCCTGCGATCAGTTGCGAATGGTTGGACTTACCCTTTCGGCGCCGGAAAAACTGGCCAAGCTATTGCTGCATTGGTCCCTCACGGGCGAACAAACGACCCAGGGTTCGGGGATCAAATTTTCGCTGACCCACGAGGAAATTGCCGAATTCATTGGGAGTTCTCGAGAGACGGTCACGCGCACGTTAAGTGAATTCAAGAATCAGCATCTGGTCTCGCTGCAAGGCTCGACTCTGATGATTTCAAATCGAGCGGCATTGGAGAGGCTCGCGAGCATCTAAGGCTTGGTCACAACCTTGGGGGCCACCCAAGCTCTTCACGGTACAGCAACAAACGGTACAGCAACAAACGGTACAGCAACAAACGGTACAGCAACAAACGATACAGCAACAAACGATACAGCAACAAACGATACAGCAACAAACGATACAGCAACAAACGATACAGCAACAAACGATACAGCAACAAACGATACAGCAACAAACTGGTAAAGGCTCCGCTCTTGGGACGCGGGACCGAAGCGCGATCTAGTGGCTTCGGCACAGCGAGACGTCACGATACTGGAGGCGCATATGAGTTCGAACGAAAAGGGGAAGCAGGGCAACGCACCGACTGCCACCGAGCCCGAACGGCGAGTCTGCAAGATATGCGGCAAGCCCTCTGAAATCAGTATCTGTCCTGCATGCGCGGATAAAATTCGCGCAGAAGCCGTGGGCAGGAAAAAACGGGAGGACCGTGGACTCGAGTGACTCCTGGAGAAACTCAAAAGTGCTCGAAAACTCCATCCCAGGAAGGAACGAGGCCCGCTCCGCTCGCAAGCAAAAAGCCAGTGTGACGAGGTGCCCCGCCGCGACAAGGATTCATCTCCGTGCAATCCGCAGATCTACTGCGGTGCGAACGCCCCAATTGCGGCGGCTCATTTAAGAAACGCTCGCTGCCGGAAGTAGTCTTTTGATTCCGAGTTCGCGTTCTAACTTTCTGCAAACGTCCGTACAGGAGCATCAGCTTGCATCCCTGTGCCAGCGTAGAATCGCTTGGAATACCGTGAACATGGAAGATCCCATCAGCCCCCAAAAGATTCTAACCGGCCTCACCACAGGCGAAGCACATGAGCGGCTGCACCAATGCGGTCCCAACCGCGTAGCTGAAGAGAGTCGCTATCCAGTGCTTACGCTTCTCGGCAAATTCTGGGCTCCAGTGGCCTGGATGCTCGAAGCCACAATCGTGCTTGAACTTCTGCTGGGCAAGCTGGATGAGGCCGTCATCATCGGCGCGTTGCTGATTTTCAACGCTATCCTGGGTTTTTTTCAGGAGAGCCAGGCAAATCGCGCCTTGGCTCTTTTGCGCAGCCGGCTGTCGGTCCAGGCGCGAGCGCTGCGCGACGGCCACTGGAAGCTCATTCCGGCAGAGGAACTGGTTCCCGGAGATGTGGCCCATCTTCGCCTGGGAGACCTCGCGCCTGCGGACGTTCGACTCTTTGACGGTGCTGTGCTATCCGACGAATCGGAGTTGACCGGCGAATCGCTGCCAGTAGAAAAAGGCACGGGATCGACCGTATACGCAGGCTCCCGGCTCAAGCGCGGCGAAGCGAGCGGCGAAGTCACGGCCACGGGACCGCGCACGTATTTCGGCAAGACGGCAGAGCTCGTGAAAACGGCGAAGACGGTGAGCCATTTGCAGGAAATCATCTTCTCCATCGTCAAGTATCTGGTCATCCTGGATGGTGCGCTGGTTGGAGCGCTGCTTGTGTACGCAGCCATCGCGCACCTCGCGTGGCCGGAAATCCTCCCATTCGCGTTGATCCTTCTGGTGGCTTCAGTGCCCGTGGCGCTGCCAGCAACCTTCACCGTTGCGTCATCGATGGGAGCGCTCGAGATGTCGCATCGAGGTGTGCTGGTAACGCGGCTTTCGGCCATCGAGGAAGCGGCGGCAATGGATGTGCTCTGTACAGATAAGACGGGAACGATTACGCAGAATCGGCTCGCGCTGGCGCAACTCTGCCCGCTTGGAGGGCGCAGCGAACAAGACCTGCTGCGCCTGGCGGTTCTCGCATCAGACGCGGCTACACAGGATCCCATCGACATGGCGATCCTCGAAGCCGCGCAAGCTAAGAATATGTTGGGCGATACTCTGCACCGGACGCAATTCATTCCATTCGATCCAGCAATCAAGCGATCCGAAGCGGTCTACGCGCAGGGAGCTGGTTTTTTGCGCGTTGTGAAAGGAGCACCGGATGCAATCAGCCGCTTAGTTCCGAATGCTAGCAACATTACCTCCGATGTCGAACGCCTGGCCGCGCAAGGCGCTCGAGTGCTGGCCGTTGCTTCGAGTACGGATGACTCATTACAACTCGCAGGACTACTTGCGTTGGTAGACCAGCTTCGAGAAGATTCGAAAGCGCTGGTGCAAAACCTGCAGAGTCTCGGCGTGCGCGTGATTATGGTTACGGGAGACGGCTTGGCTACAGCTCGCGCAGTTTCAGCGCAAGTGAGTATCGGCGACCGCGTGGGCACGGCGGAAGCATTGCGCAGCGGGGCTGCCGAAACGGTTGAGAATTGTGATGTGTTCGCGGGAGTTTTTCCGGAAGACAAGTTTCTGCTCGTGGAAGCGCTCCAGCGCCACGGACACGTCGTGGGAATGACAGGCGATGGCGTAAACGATGCCCCAGCGCTGAAGCAGGCGGAAGCTGGCATTGCTGTTTCCACAGCGACGGACGTGGCCAAGGCTGCGGCAAGTATTGTTCTGACCAGGAGCGGTCTCTCGGGCGTGGTCGATGCCGTCGAGACCGGCCGGAGAATTTATCAGCGAATGCTGACGTACACACTCAACAAGATTATCAAGACGCTTGAAATCGGCATCTTTCTGAGTCTTGGCGTGATGCTAACCGGCACGTTCGTCATCACGCCGCTGCTCATTGTTCTCCTGCTATTCACCAATGATTTCGTCACCATGTCGATCGCGACGGACCGTGTGTCATTTTCTTCGCAGCCCGACCGATGGAACATTCGTACGCTGATGTTCACCGCTGGCCTGCTGGCCGCGGTGATTTTGACCCTTTCGTTCGCGGTGTTCTTTGCCGGACGCGATATTCTCCACCTGCCTCTCGGTCAGCTTCAGACTCTGGTCTTCGTGATGCTTGTTTTCACCGGACAAGGCAATGTGTATCTGGTGCGTGAGAGAAATCGCCTGTGGCATTCCCGGCCAAGCCAGTGGTTAATGCTAAGTTCAGTTGCGGATGTAATCGCCGTCAGCGTGATGGCCATGAAGGGAATCCTGATGACTGCCATTCCCTTCCATCTGATTGCTTCTTTGCTTGCTGTGGTACTCGCATTTTTGCTTCTCGTGGACGGCCTGAAGGTACATATTTTCAGGCTTTTCGGCGTTCGATAAGCAAGATGGGTTGAGGCCAATAGAATGCGGGGATTCAAAGCGGTCAAAAGGTTTTCTGTCATGGTGGCTCCGAACTCTCTTGCTGTCCTGGCAATAGCGGGTATTCTCCTCCATCTCATTCTTCGATACGTCGCACATGTTCCAAAGACTGCCTGGCAGAGCCCCTTAATTGCGGTCCTCGTTCTCGGAGGAGTTCCGCTCATCGTGCCGCTGACGCGCAAGTTGCTGGCGGGCGAATTCGGCGCTGACCACCTTGCGGGAATTTCAATCGTCACATCTGTTTTGCTCGGGGAGTATCTGGTAGGGACGATTGTGATTCTGATGCTTTCCGGCGGAACCGCGCTGGAACAATTCGCAAGCCGTCGAGCATCGTCGGTTCTGGATGCATTGGCGAAGCGCATGCCGCAAACGGCGCACCGCAAAATCGGAGCCACTATTTCCGACGTGAAGCTTGCCGAAATCGCGATCGGGGACACGCTCGCCATTTTTCCGCATGAAGTATGTCCGGTCGATGGAACGGTCATCGAAGGCCACGGGGAAATGAATGAAGCCTATCTGACCGGTGAACCGTTCGAGATCGCGAAAACCCCCGGTTCGGAAGTCCTTTCTGGCGCCATCAATGGCGATACGGCTTTGAACATTCGCGCCGAAAAACTGGCGGTAGATTCCCGCTACGCAAGGATCATGCGCGTAATGCAAGAAACGGAACAGCGGCGTCCGCACCTGCGCCGATTGGGAGATAAACTTGGCGCATGGTATACGCCTGTGGCGCTGGCACTTGCGGCAGTCGCGTGGGCTGCAAGTGGCCAATCGCATCGGTTTCTGGCCGTTCTTGTTGTTGCTACTCCATGTCCTCTTCTCATCGGTATTCCCGTGGCCGTGATCGGTGCTATCTCGCTTTCGGCGCGACGCGGCATCATCATTAAGAACCCGGCCGTGCTGGAACAGATCAGCCGGTGCCACACGTTGATCTTTGATAAGACAGGGACGCTGACGTACGGAAAACCATCCCTCTCCGAGATTGTTTGCGAACCTGGCTTCGACACAAACACGATCTTGCAACTGGCCGCGAGCCTCGAGCGCTACTCGAAACATCCGCTCTCGAACGCCATTCTGGAAGCAGCGCGAAAAGCCAATCTCTTCACGCAGCCCGTAGCAGAAATCAGTGAACGCCCAGGCGAAGGACTGCGCGGAATTGTGGGAGGTAAGGACGTGCGGATTACAGGTCGGGGAAAGATTGCCGGCTCAAATCTTTTTCTGCCGCCCCCAGGTCCGGGGTTGGAATGTCTTGTGTTTCTAGACAATGCGTATGCCGCTCTGTTTCGATTTCACGATGATCCTCGAAGCGAAAGCCTCCCATTCATCCGGCATCTGAAACCGCATCATGACGTGAACCGAATCTTGATTGTTTCGGGAGACCGCGACAGAGAAGTTCGCGATCTCGCAAGACAAGTCGGCATCAAGGAAATTTATGCTGCAAAGAGTCCCGAAGAAAAAGTCGAAATCGTGCGGGCCGAAACCGACCAGGGTCCAACATTATTCCTGGGAGATGGCATCAACGACGCTCCGGCAATGCAGGCGGCCACAGTGGGTGTGGCATTCGGAGTAAAAAGTGACATCACATCTGAGGCTGCCGATGCAGTGATCCTCGAAACTTCGCTCGGCCGGGTAGATGAGCTCATGCATATCAGCCGCCGTATGCGCCGGATTGCGCTTCAAACTGCCGTCGGCGGCATGGCCCTCAGCGTTATCGGAATGTTCGCTGCGGCGTTCGGGTACTTGCCGGCGATTGACGGCGCCATTGCGCAGGAGATTATTGACCTTGCGGCGGTGTTGAATGCCGTGCGCGTCGCCTTACCCACCACTACCCTTACCGACTTTTGAGTGCTGATGTTTCCACTCTAGCCGAGCGGCCGAATTTGATTGGCCGTCAGATTTTACAACTCAGCGTGCCCCTCGAGAAGATAGTTCGCCAGGCGACGGTTCTGCTCGTACTTTGATTGAGCAACCGAGGACTCATCATCCTCGATAATTCAAATCTTATGTCTCCGCTCAATCGTGTAGTACAGCAGCGGTACAGTCAGGAACGACAGCATTGCGGAAACTAGCCCGCCCGCCATCAACGAGATAGCCAGGCCCTGGAAAATCGGATCGAACAAAATGGGGCTCGCGCCCACAACCACGGCCAGCGCGGTCAACATCACGGGTCGGAAGCGTACTGCGCCTGCATCCACGACCGCCTCTTCAAGCGGTATTCCCTCTGCAAGGCGGAGCTGGATGAAGTCCACCAAAATAATCGAATTGCGCACGATGATGCCTGCGCCGGCAATAAACCCGATCATGGATGTGGCCGTGAAGAATGCGCCAGCCAGAGCGTGCGCCGGCAGGATGCCGATGAGCGTGAGTGGGATCGGAGCCATGATTACGAGAGGAGTGGTGTACGACTCGAACCATCCCACCACGAGGACATAAATGAGCGCCAGCACAGCGGCAAACGCGAGTCCCAGGTCGAGAAACACCTCATAGGTGATGTGCCACTCGCCGTCCCATGTGACCGCGAGCTTGTTCGTTGAGGGCGGCGGACCTGTGTAGTATTGCGTGACTCCGTAGCCTTCCGGGAGCTTCAGCGCCGCAATTTTTTGCTTCAGCTTCAGAATGGCGTACACCGGGCTTTCTTCCCCACCGGCTACATCCCCGGTCACGTAGACCACCGAACGCAGATTCTTCCGATAAATGTCCTTATCCACGAGCGAATGGTCGACGCGGACAACTTCTCCCAAAGGAACCATCTGGCCGTTGGGGGAGTTCAGGTAAACCCCGCGCAGGGCGTCCTCATTCGACCGGCTCGCTCGCGCCAGTTGGATGTGTATCGGCACGTCCTCACGACTATCCGGCACGTGCATCAGACCCACATTGTCTCCGCCAAGCGCAATCGCGAGCGACTCGGAGGCATCCGCGGCAGAAATGCCCAAGAGCGCTGCTTTATCCTGCTCGACTTTGAAGTCGAGCTTTTTCTGATTTGCGTTCACAAGCCAGTCCACGTCCACCACGCCCGGAGTTTGCTGAAAGAGCTGGCGAATCTGGCGAGCCAGAGCGATTTGCTGCGGATATGAGGGGCCGTAGACTTCTGCCACGAGCGTCGCGAGAACGGGCGGGCCGGGAGGAACTTCAGCAATCTTCACCCGCGCGTTCCATCGCTGCGCGATTTCATCGATAGGGTCGCGCATCTCGAGGGCAATCGCGTGGCTTTGTTCGCGCCGCTTCGAAATGGGGAGAAGATTGACCTGGATATCGCCCTGGTAGGGCGCCTGGCGCAAGTAGTAGTGCCGCACCATGCCATTGAAATTGTATGGGCTGGAAGCGCCGGCATAAATTTGGTAGTTCTCAACCAGCGGCTGCGTGTGGAGATAGCGGCCAATCTCTTGTTCGACAGCCAGCGTGCGCTCGAGGGGCGTGCCAGCCGGCATGTCCACCACCACCTGAAACTCGCTCTTGTTATCAAAGGGAAGCATCTTCACCAGAACGAGCTTGAGCGGAACCAGTAGGCACGCCACCAGCAACAGACCGGCGACGCCGCCAAGAAAAATCCAGCGCCGCCGAGCGTTGGTGACCAGCGGTGTAATGGCCCTGCGGAAGAGCCGCCGGGTCCATCCCTGGCTCTCATCCGCAGGGGCAGCGGCAGCCGCATGGCGTCCCAAGAGACGAAGGGCCGCCCAAGGTGAAACGATGAAAGCGATCGCCAGGGAAAACAACATTGCCGCCGAAGCCCCCACCGGGATGGGCCGCATGTACGGACCCATCAGGCCGCGGACGAAAGCCATCGGCAGAATCGCGGCGATCACCGCGAACGTCGCCAGAATGGTCGGGTTGCCGACCTCGTCCACAGCCTCGATCGCCACCTCGCTCAATGGCCGCCCTTTGTTCCCAGGCAGGCGCAAGTGGCGCACCACGTTCTCGACTACTACGATTGCATCGTCGACCAGGATGCCGATGGAAAAGATCAGCGCGAACAGCGTCACGCGGTTCAGCGTGTAACCGTGAAAGTAAAAGATGAACAGGGTCAGCGCGAGCGTCACCGGCACGGCCACCAGCACTACGCCTGATTCCCGCCAGCCCAGCACGAGTGCCACTAGCAGAGTCACCGAGAGCGTTGCAAGAAGGAGGTGCTTGAGCAGGTCATTCGATTTCTGCTCGGCCGTCTTACCGTAGTCACGCGTAACCGTAACCTGCACATTGTCCGGAATAACGATCCCGCGAAGCGAATCTACCTTGGCGATTACATCCTGAGCGACGACCGTAGCGTTCGTTCCCTGGCGCTTGGCGACTGCCAGCGTAACTGCAGGAGACTCATTGGAGCTGGCATTCTTTGCGGCTGCGCCCAGGCCGAAATAAACGTAATTCTGAGGTTCTTCCGCGCCGTCTTGCACATCCGCGACATCCCGGAGATAAACAGGCTGCCCGTTGAACACTCCCACCACTAGCTGCCTTGCGTCCTGGACGCTGCCTACGAAGCTTCCGGCCTCAACAACAAGCTCCTGGTTTTTCTCGGCAAACGAACCGGCGACTGTCCGTTGATTCGAGACTTGAAATGCGCGGGCGATCGAACCGGGACTGAGATGGTAAGCAGCCAGCCGCTGTGGGTTCAGCACCACGCGAAGTTGGCGGCGATCACCTCCGATAACAGTGGTCTCGGAAACATTGTTCACTTGTTTTACAGCGAGATTCACTTCCTCAACAATCTGGCGAAGCTGGGCATTGCCCGTCTGGCTCCAAAAGGTCAGCGCCAGAACCGGTACGTGATAGATGGACCGTACTTTGATGAGCGGCCGCGACGCGCCGGGCGGGATGCGGTCGAAATTCGAATAGAGCTTGTTATAGGTTTGAACTACGGCGTCTTCTTCTTTGACTCCCACATCGTACCGGACTGTCACCAGCGCGGAACCCGGCATGCTGGTCGAATAGATATATTTCGCATCAGGAATTTCCGCGAGCAGTTTTTCCATGGGGATGGATACACGCTGTTCGACTTCCTGTGCCGATGCGCCGGGCATGGAAACGAAAATGTCCAGCATGGGAACCACGATCTGGGGATCCTCTTCGCGGGGCGTTTTCAGGATCGCGAGGGCACCGAGCATCAGAGACGCAACGATCAAGAGCGGTGTCAGCCGCGAGTTGATGAATGCCTGCGCAATTCTTCCCGCTAAGCCGCGCTTCACTGTCCCGCCTCCACTCGTTTGCCGTCCAACTCGCGTCCGTCAGGATCCGTCACGAATCGTTCTCCAGCGCCCAGTCCGGAGAGGACTTCGCGGAGTTGGCCCGCCTGTGCTCCCAGTGTCACCAAACGCAAATGCGCGATGCCCCCGGCGTCCACGATGTAAACCTCGCGCAGTTGTCCCCGCTCGAGGAGCGCACCGTTCGGGACAACAATGGCTTCCCGTTTGCCGTTCTGGAACCATGCCCTCCCGAACAATCCCGACCGCATCGCGGGATCTCGCGGCAAATCAATTTTCACCTGGACCGTATGCGACATCGGATTCGCGCCCGGTTCCACATCCGCGACTCTTCCTGAAAATATTTTCCCAGGGAAAGCATCGAGCTCGACTGGCGCCAGAGTTCCGCGATGCACTTTGGCCGTAGCTTCCGCGTCCACGTCGGCCAGCAAACGGTATTGGGAGGGATCTTCCACTACAAGCAGGGGAGTGCCTGGTGCGGCCATGGAACCGGGATCGACATAGCGGTGCAGTACGACGCCGTCAAATGGCGCCAGAATGCGTGCGTAACCGGCCACAGTATCAGACGCCCGCAGTTCTTGCCGGGCCTGCGCGTAAGCCGCCGCGGCCTGCTGCTGATTCGCGCGGGCCTCCGCGAGCGCAGCTTGCGCTCCGCTTTGTTTCGCTTGCACTTCATCAAATTCCTGCGGGCTGACGGATTTTTGTTTGCGCAAGAACACAAAGCGGCCGTAGGTTTTCTGGACTATTGCCGCCTGTGATTCGGCGGCAGCAACAGCCTGGGCAGCGGCCCCTTGGGCCGCGCGGGCCTGGTCGAGGCCTGCCTGGGCGGCGTTCCAACGCGCCAAACTTTCCTGATCGTCGAGTTGAACGAGCAACTGGCCTCGGCGGACGCGGTCTCCTTCGTGTACAGTCACCTCCAGCACCGTCCCTATTACACGCGCAGCCACTTGGGCGGTACGGACAGCAATCACGGTACCGGGCGCCCCCACTTGGTTTGTGACGTTCCGCGGTTGCACCGTTTCAACCTTCAAGCCCTTCACTGTTTCAGGCGGTGAGGGCCGTGCAGGTGCAGACCCACCGCAACCAGCCAGCATCGTCACGACGATCCAGAGCAAACCCGCACGAACGGCGGCGTTTCCCAACCGCAGCTTATCTCTCATTGTGCTTCTCCTCCGCGGATGAGTTTCGACTGCGGCGTTAATTGCCCAGCAGCATGTTCCAACTGCGCGCGCGCCACCTGCCAATCGTGCAAAGCAGCCAGATAGCTGGTTCTCGCTTCGAGTTGTTCGGTCTGGGCGCGCAGCAGATCTGTGATCGTGACCAGACCGGCCTCATAGCGATTTTGGATGATGCGCAAACTGTCTTGTGCCTCGCCAACTGCGTCCCGTGCCGCGGCTGCCCGCTCGGCTGCAGCCGCTGTTTCCAGATAGGATTGCCGCACTTGGAGCTCCACCCCGGAACGCAGCCAAGCGAGTTGGTCCTTAGCCTTGCGCTCGCGTGCCACGGTTTCCGCCAGACGGTAACGGTCAGCGCCGCCAGCGAATAGATTGATGTCTACCCGCGCGCCCGCTGTCCAGTTCGTTCCGGAAGGACCGCCCAGTGTCTCCGCGTCGCGTTCAATATCTGCGAACAAATCCACTTGCGGGCCAAACGCCGCTTTTGCCAGCTTTCGGTTCGTCGCCGCGGCTTCTCCTCCAAGCTCTGCGGCGCGCAGGAGTGGGCGCTGGGTGAGCCCAGCACGTTGCCATTCTTCGAGATTTCTCAAAGCTGCAACCGGCTCACCGAGCGTTGCCATCGGCTCCGGCATGGCTCCCGGAGGCAATCCGAGTTCACGGCCAAGATTGAGTTGCGCCACTTCCAGCGTGTTTTCCGCGCGAATTTCCCGGTCATTCATCTGCGCGTGGAAGACTTGTGCGCTCAATAAATCGGAGGAAACCACTTGGCCTGCTTGCTCGAGCGCATGGACGCGTTGCTCGTTGGCTTCGGCCGTATGCAGCGCCTCCTGCGCCGCTTTCAGATCTTCGCGCGCCACGATCACTCCGTAATAGGATTGCGCAACCCGCAGGATCAGATCCTGGCGTGCCTGCTCAGTCTGATAATCTGCGGCCGTAGCCAGCTTCCGCGCGCCTTTTTCCCGCAGATACGTCTTGCCGGAATCGAACAGCGTCATTTGCGCGTCGAGTCGTGTCTGAAAATTGTCGAGCGGCGCTGGCGCGTTAAGCCCAGCCGGAGCAAAATTGGCGGCGGTGAAGTTTCGCTGAGTCAGCAAAGCCCCAAACACGTATACGGGATTGTTGCCGCGCGTAAATCCCTGACTCGCATCCAGGCGCGGGAACCACGCTGCGCGAGCCTGACCGACGCGCGCCCTCGCGGCATCCGCTTCGTCTTCCGTCGCATGAAGTGCGGGATTACTCTGCAGGGCCATCGCCACCGCTTGTTCTAAAGTGAGCGGTTCCGTCTTGGCGGCCGCGGATCCTTCCTGACCGTACATCCTGGCGGAAACAGCCAAAAGGAAAAAAATAGCAGCAAATCCCCGAAAGGCCATTCTTCTCATGCGTGCTCACCTTTCCTTGAAATATTCCCGGGCGGCGTTAAATATGTGGCCTCGCCCCGGCTGGAAACAATTGCGCGATCGAGTTTCGCGGCCGAAGATTCGCACGCCCGGGTTGGCTACAATGCTTTCCAGGGCAGCACCAGAACGTTAGAGTCTGCATAGCGGACGACTCGCTCGGTCGTAGTGCCCAAGGTCGTGAATTCGAAAAACGGCCTGTGCTCGGCGCCCAAAACGATCAGGTCGACACCCTGCTCCCGAGCTACTAGAACGATTTGCTCAGCCGCATTTCCACGGCGGACAACTTCCACAAGATCGCAGTGAGCTTGCACATCCTCAGGCACCCACTGGCAGAGTCGCTCATGAGTTGGTTGAAGATCACCGGTCTCCTGTTCGACAGTGTGCACGACAAAAAGTTTCGCTTGGAAGGCGCTGGCTACGCTCGCCGATAATTCGAGACAGCGAGAGGCCGATCTTGTGAAGTTGACCGGACAGAGCACGCTCGATATTTTCGGCATGTGCGGATTGCGGGCTGCCTTGACAACCAATGTGGGAATCGCCGCTTCCCTCACGACGTTCTCGGCGACCGAGCCCAGCCGCAGGCGCGCCATGCCGCTGCGGCCGTGGCTCCCCATGACAATCAGTTCTGGCGAATGCACGGAAGCATGTTCCAGGATCGCCGTCACGGGGTAACCTTCCACGGCAGCAGTTGAATACGGAGCCTTCATGCCAAGCGCTTCCCGGGCTGCTCGGTCCAGATCGCGGCGCAGGGCTGTTAAATGCTCCCGATTCTCTTTGACCAAGGTTTGTATCTGCGCGGCAGTGAAATAGGGCGGCCATTCCTGCCAATCAGCATGGAGGATTTCCAGTTTCGCGCCGTAGGTCCGAGCGAACAGTCCGGCCCAGCGGAGTACGGCGGAAGTTGCCGTGCTGAAATCTACTGCACATAGAATACTGCGTGGTGCGAAGCGCGACATTTCCCTCTCCTCGGTCGCCTCAGAAAGCTT
>Ga0307373_10010682_pt1 | contig 13460 bp, 9 predicted proteins | sample OX2MG_FD_202534 | JGI IMG/M metagenome (GOLD analysis project Ga0307373, IMG submission 202534) | Soil microbial communities from Risofladan, Vaasa, Finland - OX-2 | ecosystem: Environmental > Terrestrial > Soil > Coastal area > Acid sulfate soil | place: Finland: Risofladan, Vaasa | collected... | reverse complement strand
CATCGTGGTGTCGAACTTGGCGACAAAGGTGTCGATGCCGTTGGCGTTTCCGCCCGGGTTGAGATCGGCCTGGTCGGGGCCGCCGGCGTTGGGACTCCGGGTCGGCAGATCGTCGGCCAGGTCGGTCCATCCGCTGACGTAGACACCGCCGCTCGAGTCGACCGCGATGCCCCGGCCGAAGGCGCTGCGCCCGCCAAGGTAGCTGGAGTAGGTCAGCACCGTGGGATCAATCACCAGCGGCCGGCGATGGTCGTAGGCGGCGACCTCGAAGCCGATCGTCGAAGGACCGAGCATTCGAAAACGGCCGTCGATCGCGCGCCGGCCCGCAGCGGTTTCCTGGTAGACCAGCGGCTTGCGCAGGATCACGTGATCGTCGCGGTCGATCACGAGATCACCGGCGCGGTTCAAAGTCGGTCGCGCGCCACCCTCGATCGCGAAACGTATCCGGTCCGGGTCGGCCTGCGGCGCTACCACCAGGTCGAACTCGAGCTTGCCCTGCGCGCCGTAATAGACCATGTCGATACCCGGGTAGATCGAGCTGTATCGGACGCGCGCGTAGTTCGGGACTCGACGATGCCATTTCGACGGATCGCGGCCGACCAAGTAATTGCTCACCGCGCGCAGTCGCGCGACGCCCGCGACTATCGCGCTCTGGTCGGCGCCGATAAACCGGACCGACACGATGCGGGCCGGCTTTGAGTACGACGATGGCTTCAGGCCCCGCGCCGCGATCATTAGCGGCCTCGGCGCAGTGTGAGTGAGCCTCAGCGTCGCGCTGGTGGCGGACAGCAGCAACGTGTAGCCGCGGCCACGCGCGAGATATTTTACGCCGGGCCGGGATTGCCCGACGTTGGGCTCGAAGGCAAGGGGCTGATGGGCGAAGCGATTCCGCAGCGCACTAGTCGTCGCGGCGACGGGTGGATGCAGCGGCGTCGCCCCCGGCTCGGGCGCGAGCGCGACGCCGATCAACAAAACCGCCCCTGCTACCGACAGACCATAGATGAAACGGCTGCCTGACATAGCTCCTCCCCCTCGGGAACCATGTTCTTCGGCGCTAATCGCACGCCGTGATGGTCCCCAACTGAAGTGAATTCCGGCCGGCCGCTACATCATTCGCGGCCGGCCGCGAAGCTCAGGGCGTTACCATCCCATCGAGCGAGCTTTGAATGGTTCCCACCAGTCCGTTGCCCGGGCCGGTCAATCCGGCAAATAACGTCACCCCGCCAAAAGTTGCGGTAACGGTACCGCTGGCGCCGTTGAACTTGCGCGTCCCGCCGGCGATCGCGAAGGTTGCGGTTCCGGCGAAGAACCCGGTGGTGGTGCTTACGCACTGGCCGCCGCTGGTCGCTTCGGCGATGAGCTGTGCGCCGTTCTTGTAGGTAGTGATCGACCAGGCGTTGACCAGATAGAACTGCTCGCCGCTCGTGCTATCGGGCGCCGTGCAAGTAGTACTGGCGTCGATATATTCCGAGTAAACCTGGGAGTTGAATGCTCCGTTGAGGTTGTCTTTGCCGGACAGGATGCTCACGCTCCCCGGCACCGACCCGTCATAACTGAAATTGGTGGTGGAGAAGCTGCCCGCCGAGCTGCCCTTCACGTGTTTGGGTCTTTTTGCCAGCGCAGCCGGCGCTGCAGAGATGATCAACGCCGCAATTGCGATTCCGATCACGATCCCTCTCGACTTCACGTTCCCAGCCATAGCTCCCTCCCTGGTTGGTGCGCCTTTGCGCGTCAAGAGAACCCGCGACGATCCTCATTAATAATCTATAACTCTATATTACATCCTTGTTTAAGCTCTTTGCGGCAACTTGGATATCCATCGGGCTATCGCAAAGTCAAGAGCATTCTAACCAACGTTGTGAATGTCTATGTGCCGACTAGCTAGTGGAAGTCAGTAAGCCACGATCAAGCCAATCGGCTTCGGGCATCCTTCAATCGGGGACGACGGAACTTAACAGGCGAGTCCGCGCACAAGCATCGGCAAAAAAATTACGGGCGCAGGCCGAAACCCGCGCCCGTAATGCGCGATTCGTATGTCGATCGAGCCCGCCTAGCGCAGCATCACGTTGACCGACTTGTGCTCGACGTAACTCATCAGTTCTGAGAGACCCTCTTCGCGCCCAGTGCCGCTGTTGCCATAACCGCCGAACGGGACGCCGATATAGTGCGCCGAGACCTGGTTGATCCAGACGAAGCCGGAGCGCACGCGACGCGCGGCGTTGAGTGCGGTCTTCAGGTCGTTGGTCCAGATCGAGGCCGTCAGTCCGTAATCGGTCGAGTTGGCGAGCTTCATCACGTCGTCGACCTTGTCCCAGCGGAAGACCGACAACACCGGGCCGAAAATCTCCTCGCGTGCGATCCGCATATCGCCCTGCACGTCGGCGAAAATCGTCGGCTCGATCCAGTAACCGCGCTCGAAATCCTTGCCCGACGGACGGCTGCCGCCGGTCACCAGCCGAGCGCCTTCTTCCTTGCCCTGGCCGATATAGTACTTGACCTTTTCGTATTGGCGGGCCGAGTTGATCGGACCCATCTGCGAGGTCGGGTCATTGGGACTGCCGACCTTGAGCGAGCGGGTGATATCGGCGACGCGTTCGAGCACGCGCGGATAGATCGACTCGTGTACCATCAGGCGGCTGGTCGAGCCGCACGACTGCCCCTGCCATGAGAAGTTCATGCCGCCGACGGCGGCCTTCGCGACGGTATCGAGATCGACATCGGGGAAGACGATCAGCGGATTCTTGCCGCCCAGCTCCAGGGTGACGTTCTTGACGCCGGTCTCGGCGGCCGAGCGCTGAATCGCCATCCCGGTCGCGACCGAGCCGGTGAACGCGATGCGCTTGACGCGCGGATGACGCACCAGCGCGTCGCCGGCCGGATTACCCAGCCCGGTGACGATATTGACCACCCCGGGCGGCAGTATCTGGCGGCAGATATCGCCGAAAATCGAGGCTGAGAGCGGACTGGTTTCGGCCGGCTTGATCACGATCGCGTTGCCCGCCATCAACGGCGCGGCCATCCGCGACGCGGCGAACAGGATCGGATGGTTGAACGGGATGATGCGGCCGACTACGCCGTACGGTTCGCACAGCGTGAAATGCAGATTGGCGGACGTCGCCGGGATGGTCTCGCCTTTCATCTCGGTGCCGAGGCCGGCGTAATATTCCAGTCCCGAGGCGGCGAATTCGACGTCGGCGGCCAGCGATCCGATGGTGTTACCGGTGTCGGCGACCTCGACCTCGAGCAGTTCCTTGGCGCGCTCACGCAGCCCGGCGGCCACTTTGCGCAGCATCTTGCCGCGCTCGGTCACGGTGAGCTCGTTCCATGCGGGTTGCGCCGCCTCGGCGGCCTCGACCGCGCGATTGACGTCTTCGGCGGCGCCGGCCGGCGTGCGGCCGAGCTCGGTCTCGTCGGCCGGGTTGATCGAGGTCAGCCACTGGGCGTTGCGGCTGGCGGTCATCTCGCCGCCGATCAACATCGGAAAATCTTTCAGATTCGCGGCCATCCTGGCCTCCTTATGCTGCTGGAAAGTTCAATCCGGGATGCCGACGCGAGTGCGCGCCGACTGGAAAACCCTGTTGTGCGCTGATTCTACTCAAACCTTCCCGATCCGCAAACGCCGAAGCGCAATGATCGCTCAGGCCAGCGCCGGAGGCGGCGGAGGAGTGAAAATTTCACGCTGAAACGCGTCGGCCAGCCGCAAGATGGTCGCATCTTCGCCGCGCCGGCCGATCATCATCATCCCGACCGGCAGCCCGCGCGACATCGCGCACGGCACGCTGAGTGCGGGATGGCCGCTGATATTGGTCGGCGCGGTGTTGACGATATTCTCGACCGCCCGCAGCAGCTGCTCTTCGAGCGAGGCGTTGGGCGGCGGAATCAGCGGCGCCACCATCGCCTCGGTCGGCATCACCAGCACGTCGAAGCGGGTCAGCGCCTCGTCATGCGCGGCGACCAGCAAGCGGCTCAGGTTCTGCGCCTTGGCGTAATAGTGGCCGTAGGTAGTCTCGTGGATATAGCGCCCCAGCATCGCAAACGCCTTGGCGCTGACCGATAACTGATCGGCTTTGGTATGCATCGCGCGGTCAAAGGTTTCGATCAGCGCGGTCGGGTAGGCGCCTTTCCAATGGCGGCCGGAGCCGCCGCCCTCGAACATGAAGCCCAGGATTCCCTCGCAGGCGATCGCCGACCAGACGTGGAAGCCGTCGCGATGCCACGGCAGCGAAAGCTCGCCGACCTCGCAGCCGAGACGCGTCAGCGCGTGGGCGGCCTCGCGCACTGCGTCATCGACCTCGGGCTCGGAGGTCGGCACGCCGGTCAGGCCGAAGCCCTCCTTGACGATCCCGACCCGCATCCCGCGCACCTTGCCGGTCAGCGCCTCGCGATACTTTCCGGCCACCAGGTTACCGGGCTGTCGCGGATCGAGGCCGTCGGGTCCGGCGATCACATCCAGCAGCAGGGCGACGTCGGCGGCGGTGCGCGCCATCGGTCCGGCGTGATCGAACGTCAGCTCCATCGGACCCATGCCGGTATACGGCACCAGGCCGTAAGTCGGTTTGAGTCCGACGATTCCGCTCCACGAAGCCGGGCATCGCACCGAGCCGGCCTGATCGGCGCCGATCGCAAGATCGACGGAGCCGGCCGCGACCAGCGCGCCGCAGCCGGTCGACGAGCCGCCCGGAGTACGCGCGAGGTCGTATGGATTACGCACGATGCCGCTGTCGCTGGTATGGCTGTTGCCGGCGAAGCACAAACTCTCGCACACCGCCTTGCCGAGAATCGTGCCGCCCGCCTCGAGGATGCGCGTCACCAGCGTGGCGTCGAAATCCGGGACGAAGCCGCGCAGCAGGTTCGACCCGCACATCATCGGCATCCCGGCGCAGCAGATATTGTCCTTGAGCGCGACGGTCTTGCCGGCCAGCGGACCGCTAGCGGCGCCCCTGACCTCGCATCGCCAGGCCCATCCGCCGTACGGATTTTCCTGTTCGCTCGGCTGCCAGTTCTTGCGATCGGGATATTTAACTTCGAGCGTCGGTTCGGCGAGCTGATCGAGCCGATCGTAGGTCGCCATCATCGGATCGATGATCGCCTTGAAGTCGGCGATCTGCGCGGCCGAGAGCTTCATGCCGAAGCTGTCGGCGATACGGGTGAGATCTTCAGGAGTAGGTTTTCGAATCGGCATAGGTTGTAAAGCGGTCGCGCTTACAGCATCGCGTCCCAGGCGCCGCGTTGTAGCTGCGCCCAGCATCGCGCCTCCAGCACGAAATCCTCGCGATCGCGATCGGTCGCGGCAAGTTCCGACAGTAAATCGTGGCCTTCCTCGGAATGCTCGCGATCCTCTTCGACGTGGACCGAGAAGAATCTGAGCGCCTCGGGTTCCATATGATAGTGGCGGATGAGGCCGTCGTAGAGGCGCTGGCAGACGTTGGAGAAGATGCCTTCGCCGAGGTAGCCGGGGATTCCGCAGTAACGGATCTTGCGCGTCATCACCGTCCAGTACTCGGCGTTGAAGGCGCGCACCGCGGCCGGCGCGATCGAGCTTTCGAGTTCCGGGCGCTGGCGGCCGAGGCCGCGTTCCCAAAACTCGAACAGCAGTTCAGCGTGGCCGGCGGTGTGGCTGTGGATGCCGAGCGCTTCCTCGGCGAAGGCGTGGGCCAGCCGCGTCGACGCTTGCGGGTTGAGGGCGGCGAGGTTGATGAAGCCGGAGGCGGTGTAGACGTCGGCGTCGCGCACGGTCATGTGGTAATTGCAGATCGCGATGCGCTCGAGTTGGGCGTGCGTCGCGCTGCCATTTTGCACCAGCTCGACGATGGGAGATCGATGGTAGCCGATTTCGTCACGGATGCTGCCCAGTTCGCGCCAGAACGACTGCACGTCCATGATCGGGACCTCCTGTTCAGCGGATTCCGATTATCATCTGGTGGCCCAAAATACGTCTATCTCAACTACTCCACTCCATCGGTTCGCGCTCGAGCGGAAAGTGCCAGTTCCGCTACCTGAGAATCTGGCTCAGGCCGGAGGCCAGGCTGTAGCGGCCGATATCATCGAAATTCTGGCCCTGATAGTTGCCGCAGTCCTGATTGAACTTCCAAGGGTCGCCTTCGGGATCGGTCGACATGCCCATGGTCAGATGGCCGCTCTGCATATCCCAGATCGGGCCGAACCAGTTATCGGTGGAGTCGGTGTAGCCCTCGTGTGGCACATCGCGCGCGATGTAGAACTCTGCCGCCAGCTTCCAGAGCTTGCCAGTCGCGTCGTAGGCCTCCTTGGTCTGGCTCACGTAGGTTTCCTTGTCGACGTAGAAGATGCTCTTGGCATAGCAATAACCCTTGGCCCGCGACGGGATACGTCTGACGTCGAGCTTCCAGGTCGGACGGATCTCGAACTTTCCGATGGTGGGCTTGGGAAAAAATAACGGCTGAAAGTAGTTATTGAGGTTCCCGACATTCTTCCAGCTCGAGATCGTCATGAGCTGGATGGTCTGCTGTTCGCCGATCACCTTGGCATCGAAAATCCGCCAATCGCCGTTGAAGTTACTCTTGTTGGCATCATCCTGGGCGAAATCCGTGCCGATAATCGGCGAGCACCGCGCCGCGGCGGAGAGCCGCAGCGAACGGCGCAGCGAGGGGATGAAGAGGAAAGTGTCTATCGGCTTGGACAAGTCGGTGTAATAGAGAGTCAAGTTGGCAGTATACTTAACCTGCTCAGGTGCGGTCAGCATTACATATTCACTGTAATAGATGCCCGAGGCCTGCGGATCGGTGACTGGTTGTCCGAAATCGCTGACATGGCTCAGCTTGCGGTAGATCTGGATCGCTTTCTCGGACTGCATATTGCCGAAGCGATCCTTCAGATAGAAAGTGTCGTAGCCGCACAGCAGGTGAGGCACGTAGACGTACCACATGTCGACCAGAATCTTCCAACCCTTGTCGGGGCCCGATGGATTCGGAAACGGCAGCCCCGCGACGTAGCCAGTGATGGTTCGGGCGCCGTTGGGAAGATTAACGATCTTCACCTGATTGCTGTATTTCTCCGTGTCGCTAACGAATTCCTTGGGCAGCTGGAAATGATGGGTGGGGCCGATTTCGATCTGAAAGTCGGCCGGCATCTTCCAGTAGTACTTGCCGGCGATGGTCTGCTGCAGCCCGTACGGGAGATATTGCCGGTACTGCTGCCAGTTCTGCATGTTGATTATCGTCCCGGGCGGCACCGGGCCGGGGCTGGTCGACACGCCGGCATAGCTGAATTCATTACTGCCGGCGGCGGCCTGAGCGATTCCGAGTCCGAGGCAGAGCAGGGTAACTACAAGCACAGTTCCAATTCCAGTCAGGCGTCGCATTTCATCCCTCCGGCCGGTTCCTGTCCGGCCTTCTTCTTTAGTTTCCATACTCTCCGCGAGTCAGCGCGTATTTCGTCAGCTGCTCAGGCGGCCTTGTGCTGCGGCACCGGCGTATCGAAGATGTTCTTCTGAAAAACATCCCCCGCCCGCAGCAACGTCGCATCCTCGCCCATCCGCCCGACGAACATCATCCCGACCGGCAAGCCCTCGGACATCGCGCACGGCACGTTGAGTCCCGGCAGTCCGACGGCGTTGAACGGGCAGGTATTCGGCACCGCCTCGATCGCACACTGCACCGATTCGGCGAGCGTGCAGTCCTTGGACGGAATCTTGCCCGCTTTGATCGGCACCGTCGGCATCACCAGGATGTCGCACTCCTTGAGCGCGTCGTTGTATGCGGCGAGCAGCGCCCGGCTCAGATTCTGGGCCTTGGCGTAGTAGCGATTGTGATACTGCTCGCGCATGTAGCGGCCGATCAGCGAGAAAGCCTTGGCGCTGTCGGAAAGGTAGTCGGCATGGGCCGCGACGTTGCGGGAAAAGGTCTCGATCATCTCGGTCGGATAGAAGCCCTTCCAATGGCGGCCGGCGCCACCGCCCTCGATCATGAAGGCGAGGATGCCTTCGCTGGCGATACCCGCCCAGATATGGAAACCGTCCGGATGCATCGGCACCGAGATTTCCTTGACCTGCGCGCCGCACTTGGCGAGCGCATGGGCGGCTTCGCGCACCGCGTCATCGACGTCCTTCTCGGAGCGGACCGGCGCGGTCAGGCCGAAGCCTTCCTTGACGATACCCAGGCGCAGCCCCTTGATATCGCCGGTCAGCGCGGCGCTGTATTTCTGCGGCATCAGGCCGGCGCGCTGGCGCGGGTCGAGGCCGTCGGGCCCGGCGATCGCTTCGAGCAGCAGGGCGGTATCGCGCGCGCTGCGCGCCATCGGACCGGTATGATCGATAGTCAGCTCCATCGGGCCGATTCCGGTGTACGGTACCAACCCATAGCTGGGCTTGAGGCCGTAGATTCCCGACCATGCGGAGGGGATGCGAATCGAGCCGGCCTGATCGGCGCCGATCGCGACGTCGACCGCGCCGGAGGCGACCAGCGCGCCGCTGCCGGTCGACGAGCCGCCCGGCGAACGCGACAGATCGTGCGGATTGCGCACGATGCCGGATTCGCAGGTATGGCTGTTGCCCGAGAAGCACAGGCTTTCGCAGTTTGACTTGCCCAGGATAGTGCCGCCGGCATCGAGGATGCGCGTCACGATGGTCGCGTCGACCTTGGGGACGAAGCCCTCCAGCAGCCGCGTCCCGCACATCAGCGGCACGCCCGCCACGCAGACGTTATCCTTGATCGCGACGGTCTTGCCCTTGAGCAGGCCGTTGGCGGCGCCCTTGATCTCGCATCGCCAGTACCAGGCGCCGAGCGGATTTTCCTTTTCGGATGGCTTCCAGTTCTTGCGATCCGGATACTTGACCTCCAGCGTCGGCTCCTGGAGCTGGTCGAGCCGATCGTACGTGGCGAGCATCGGGTCGAGAATCTGTTTGAACTCCTGGATCTGCTCGCGCGTGAGACGCATCCCGAAGCTGTCGGAAATGCGCGAGAGATCTTCGATCGTGGGGGGCTTTACGGCCATGATTTACCTCCGAAATTGACGCCGCGCCGATCGATCATCAGGCGCGATCGAGTTTGCGGCTGTAATACTGCCAGTACGACTCCAGTTGCGCCGGGCTGTGCAGCGACTTGAGCTTGCGCTTGACCTCGCCGTCATCCGGCCACACCGTCTTCACGCCCATCTGCGCCAGCGTTACATGGAGGCGGCAGGCCTCGTTCAGGAAAATCCCGCACAGGCACAGCTCCTGCGATGATTTGCCGACGAAGGCGCAGCCATGATTACGAATCAACACCGTCCGCGACTTGCCGAGCACGCGCGCCAGGTCGCCGCCCATCTTGCGCGTGGTGATCAACTCGCTGGTCTCGGTATAGCGCGGCGGAGCACCTTCGAGCCAGATTCCGGAGTGCGTGTAAGGATGCAGCTCCTCGCTGATACACGACATCAGCGCGATGTAGAAGGCGTGGGTGTGGCCGACGAAGTTGACCTCGGGGCGCGCCAGCATGATCTCCGAATGGATCGGCCATTCGGCGTGGCGCGGACCCTTGCCGCCCAGCGTCTGGCCGTCGAAGTCGATCAGTACGAAGTCGTCGTCGGCGATTTCTTCGAGTCCGAGCGTCGCGCGCTTCATCCACAGGCCGCGCCCCTTGGGATCCCGCATCGAGACGTGTCCCAGCGTCAGGTCGCCATGACCTTCCATGTGCAGGATGCGGGCGGCGCGGCCCAGCGCGCGCAATTCGCGTTGAAGTTCGGGGCTCTCCGGCATTCCGGCGTCTCCTGAGTTGTCGCTGGCAGGCCCGGCCCGTAGTCGTCGACCGTCCCGCAATCGTGCGAGTAGCATACGAGACGGTGACATGACCAGCCGATATGCTAAAAGTTCGACCCAGTCGATCCGACATCGGGAGAGAATGCTATGGCGCAGCTAACGACATTGGTCGAGGGATTGTGTTTCGGCGAGGCACCGCGCTGGCACGACGGTCAGCTCTGGTACTCGGACTTCCACGCGCAGCGGGTCTATCGTGCCGATCTCGCGGGCAAGACCACCGAGGTATGCGAGGTGCCCAACTGGCCCTCCGGGCTGGGATGGACCCCCGACGGCCGTATGCTGGTGGTTTCGATGCGCGATCGCAGGCTGCTGCGGCTCGATCCCGACGGCCTCAAGCCGGTCGCCGATCTGAGCAAGCTCGCGTCATTCTGGTGCAACGACATGGTGGTCGATCGCAATGGCCGCGCTTACATCGGAAACTTCGGCTTCGATCTGATGGGCGGCGCGGCGCCGCAAACCGCCGAGCTTATCCTGGTCGAAGCCGACGGGCGGGCGCGCGTGGTGGCCCACGATCTGATGTTTCCCAACGGCACGGTGATCACGCCTGACGGCGCGACGCTGATTATCGGCGAATCGTTCGCCAATCGGCTGACCGCATTCAAGATTCAGCCCGATGGCTCGCTGAGCGACCGCCGCGTATGGGCGCAGGTCGGCGAGGCGACTCCCGACGGCATCTCGATGGACGCCGAGGGCGCCATCTGGTTCGCCTCTCCGCAAACCGGCGAAGTGCTGCGGGTGCGCGAGGGCGGGCAGGTGCTGGAACGCTTCAAGCCAAGCCATCCGCCGTACGCGGTGATGCTGGGCGGACCGGATCGCAAGACCCTGTTCGTCGTCACCACCCCGACGCCCGATCCTGACGAGGCCAGGAAAAATCGGGGCGGCAAGATCGAAATGATGCCGGTCAAGGCGGGCGGAGTCGGCTGGCCGTAAGCCGGGAATCGCGCTCAGCGCAACGCCGGCATCACCTGCTCCGCGAAGTCGCGGAACACCTTGCGCTGGTAATCGGCCGGCGGCAGCAGGGTGACTTCGGTCATCCCTTCCGCCTCCATCGCGCGGATGCGACTGACGACGTAATCCGGCTCGCCGGTGATGGTGATTTCGGCGATCGCCTCGGGCGTCACGAAGCGCCGCTCCTCGGGCTGCAGGAAGGTGCAGTGGCCGTTGTGGATCTGCCGGAAGCGGGTGCGCTCCGGATAATTTTCGACGCGCTTGACGTAGTCGCCCCACAGGTTGGCGAAGTAGGGCGGAATAATTTCGTCCTTGCGTCCCAGGTAATCCCAAATCTCGTACAAAAAATGTAGCACGCAGGTGACCTGCGAGCCGGTCTCGTTGATGACCCGCTCGTCGGTCAGCTTCTCACCCGGCCGGAGCACGCAGACGCTGGTAACGAAGCTGCGATGGAAATTCTTCGGGATGGTCCGGCCCGCCTTAGCGGCCCCGGCCGCCAGATGGGCGGTGAAGGCGCGCGCCTCGTGCGGCTGCGCGGTGGTCGTAATCCAGCCGTCGCCGGCCTCGCCCGCCAGCTCGATCGCGCGCGGTCCGTTGGCCGCGATGTAGATCGGAATCGGGTCGTCGAGATTGACGAAGTGGCGATCGCGATGCAGAAAAGTTATCGGCCGGGTCTTGCCGCGATAATCGTAATCGACCTCTTCGCCGCGCAACAGCCCGCGCACCACCCGCACATGCTCGCGCATCTCGGCGATCGAGACCGGGTTCTGCCCCATCACCCGCATCGAGGTGTGCCCCGATCCGATGCCTAAAAAGACGCGGCCCGGCGCGAGCTGATTGATCGAGGCGATCGAATGGGCCGTCACCGGCGGGATGCGCGTGCCGGGCGCGGCGATACCGGTGCCGATCTTGATGCGCTTGGTGTTGACCGCGGCCAGCCCCAGCGTGACGTAGCAATCGGACCAGATCAGATGCGAGTCCGGCACATAAGCGCGGTCATAGCCGAGCTCCTCGGCGTAACGAATCAGGTCCCACTTGTCGACGTGAGTATCGAACATGATCGCAAACTGCATTTTTCACCTCTTCGGTAACGGGCGGTTCCCGCGCGGCGCAATCACCGCGGGATGATCGGCAGGATCACGCGCGAGGGGCGCAGCGCATCGTGGAAGATGGTCTGCTCGGCCTTTTGCCAGCGCGTGCCGGTCGCCTGATCTTCGCCGGTGTTGAGATTCCGATCGAAGCGCGGAAAGTTGCTCGAAGTGATATCGAGCCGGATCCGATGGCCGGCGAAGAAGACGTGGCCGATGGCCCATAGATCGATCGTGAACTCGTAGACCGTGCCGGCCGTCAGCAGCGTCGGGCGCATCGTCGATTGCCGGTAGCGGGCGCGGATGATGCCGTCGGCGAGGTTCTGCGCGTAGCCGTCGGGCCGCACGTCGACCAGCTTGGCGGTGAAGTCGGTGTCGGGCGCGCTGCTGGCGGCGTAAAGCTTGACGATCACCGGGCCGGTCACTTCGAGCGGTGCGCTCAGCGTTTCGCTGGTGTAGACCAGCACGTCGCGCCGGCCTTCGAGCGGGCGCTGATCCTGCACCCCGGTGGAGATGATGAGCGTATTGCCGCCGCAGGTCGGCACCGGATCGTCCGGATCGTAGATGAAACGGTCGGCAGGCTCTTCGGCGGGCGCTTGGGGAGCCAGCCGGCCGTCGCCGAGCGCACTGTTGGCGCCGCCGCCACCGTGTAGATACCAGGGCGTATAACGGGTGCGCGCCAGCGGCCATTCGCGCTCGTCGCGCCAGGTATTCTCGCCCATCAGGAAAATTTTGACCGGCGCGTCGTCGAGGATTCCGCTCGCCATCCCCTTGAGCCAGTAGTCGAACCATCGGAGCTGGATTTCGTGCAGCTCGATTTTCGCGGCCGGGCCGAAATCGATATCGCCGGTGCCGCGCGAGGTCGGCACGGTATACGGAAAAATATGCGCCCACGGTCCGATCAGCAGCCGCTGATTAGCGCGCGCCTCGGGCGTCATCGCCTGGTCGCGTACCGCCCCGTAATTCGTGAGCGTTCCCCATTGCACGAAGTCGTACCACGAGGTGACGTGGTACATCGGCACGTTCACGTTGTAGGCCTGGCGGGTCGCGTTCATCGACCACCAGAACGGACCGTCTTCGGGATGGCGCAGGTAATCGGTCAGATAGGGCGCGATCGGCCGCAGCGCGTCGGCCCAGTACATCAAAGGTAGCCGCCGATAGGCCGCATCGGTCAGCGGACGGGCCAGTACGTTCTTCATGTCCGCAAGTTGGCGCTCGAGCGGTTCGATCGCGTCGACCCGGCCCAGCCGTTCGGCCGTGTTGCGCGCCATGAAGATGATATTCGGCACGCGCCAGCCGAGCTCGAGCGCGCCGCCGGTGTGATAGGCGAAGTTCTGCTGGTAATCGCCCGGGCATGAGACCGGAAAGCAGGTCACCAGATGCGGCGGGCGGGTGGGGGCGAGCAGGTACTGCGTGATGCCGAGATACGACTGGCCCATCGTGCCGACCCGGCCGTTGGACCACGGCAGCGCCGCCGCCCATTCGACCGCGTCGTAGCCGTCGACCCCCTCCCAGATGAGCGGGTAGTACTCGTCGCCGTCGGAGGCGAAGCGGCCGCGCACGTCCTGCATGATGACGACGTAGCCGCGCTCGACGAAGTAATCGACATCGCCGGGGCGGGCGCGCAGATTTTTGTCATATGGCAGGCGCGA
>Ga0307373_10010680_pt1 | contig 13462 bp, 22 predicted proteins | sample OX2MG_FD_202534 | JGI IMG/M metagenome (GOLD analysis project Ga0307373, IMG submission 202534) | Soil microbial communities from Risofladan, Vaasa, Finland - OX-2 | ecosystem: Environmental > Terrestrial > Soil > Coastal area > Acid sulfate soil | place: Finland: Risofladan, Vaasa | collected... | reverse complement strand
CGGGCGAAGGTCGATGGTCGCCCGTTCGCCGAACCACGCGCCCAGCCCCTCGGCGGTGGTGAGCGCCTTCCACACCTCGCTTGGTGCGTCATTCAAGGTCACCGTGCGCTCGATGCGGTCAGGGAACGCCATGATTGCCTCCTTTGGCCGTGAGAACGGATTATGCCGAACATCGATCGCCGACCCGGGGACTGCCTGGTCCCAAGTGACAGTCCCTGGGGGACCGGGATCAGCCGTTCTCTTCGACGGCTCGGCGGGCGAGGTCACGAGGACTGCGGTTGGGAGCACCCGTGCCTCCCTCGGCCAGTTCGCGCAGGCTGGTGCCGACAAAATGGTCCCAGCTGCGGCTGCATATCTCCTTGCACTCGAGCCGGTCGTCGAGGCCGCGGTGCTCGAAGACGAGCTCGCAAGAACCGTCGTCGATCGGCGTGATGGTGAACGTCGGCTGTGTGCCCTCCCAGTCCTCCATGAACGTGCACTCGGTCACGGTCCAGCGGACGGTCGTCGGGCGGGTTGCCTCATCAACGTGGATGAGAAGGGGCCGCTGATCCGCCACCATCGGGAATCGCAGTTCGCCATCGGTCATGCCCGAACCCGTCACCGGGCTCCACCAGGCGGTGAGCGCCTCGGTCGTGGTGACGGCGTCGAAGACGACGCCAGCTGGGGCGTTGATTCGGACGCCGATGCGGTAGTCGGTGCTTGTGGTCATTGAGTCCCTCCTTGAGGCGAAATGGGAATAGTGCAACCTGCTGGTTGCTACACTATGGCAACCAGTGGGTTGCGTCAAGGGGGTTAGGCGCGAGCCGCCATTTCGGTGCACTCGGGCGGCTTGAGAGGCTCCCTATCTCGGTCCATTGGGTCAGCAGTTGATGGGGCGGACGAACTCGAGGGCCTCCTCGGCCAGAGTCGTCCACATTGCCGCATCGTCGGTGAGCAGCACGGCCCACTCCTTCATCGGTCGTCCACGATTGGCGGAGAAGCGCTTGGCTTGTCCGTCCGCCACGAGAACGTCGACCCGGTCCTTGGGCAGTTTGACCACGAGGTTGCCCCTGACGTACATCGCGAAGATCGACCCTCCGATCCGTAACGCATCCGACCCGAATCCCCGAGACGGGGATTCTCCGGGCAACGTGACGCCATCTCTGCCGGCGAACTCGTGGGCAAGGCGCGCGAACTGGTCGCTGGTCCCGTGCCGAGGAGGGCCGCTCATCGTCGGAACTCCTTGCCACTCCGGTTGCCGGGACCGGGATCGGCCAAAACGTCGCCGGCTTGGATGACACGGTCGCAGCCCGAGCAGCGAAGATCGACGGTGACCGGACCGCCACACGAGGCATGGTGAAACTGGATGGGAGGACCGTCTGGTGCGCTCCACCTGTCTCCCCACGCCGCTAGGGCGACCACCACCCCCTCGAAGTCGCGCCCCTTCGCTGTGAGCCGGTACTCGAGCTGCCCGGTGTGACCAGACGCCGGAACAAGCTCCATGAGTTCTTCGGCGACGAAGAGATCCAGCCGCGAGGCCAGCACGTTGGTGGCAAGACCGAGGCTCCGCTCGAACTCCGAGAACCGTGTCAGTCCACGGAAGATTGCATCCCGCAAGATGAGCAGACTCCACCGTTCGCCGGCGACCTCGAGCGCTCTGGCCGCTGAGCAGTTCTCGTGTTCGTAGGTCCGACCCAACATCTACCGACGCAACCGTGCTTGTTTCATGCAAGTTATGATAGTAGCTTGCATCACACAGGCGAACGATCTTGATAGGGGGAACACCTTGACGCTTGAACAGGAAACTCAACCAGCGGTGACAGGTCGGGCGCTGGTCAACCGTTACCTCGACGCCTTCTACCTCGGTGACTTCGAAACGGCCCGGCTGGTCCTGGCCGAGGACTTCTCCTTTCGCGGCCCGTTCATCGAGGTCACGGGCTTGGGATCCTTCCTGACGAGCGCCGATGGGCTACGTCGCATTTGCAAGGGCCACCGCCTGCTCCGCCAGTGGGAGGATGACAATGAGGTGTTGTCGGTCTACGAGGTGCAGATCGAGACTCCGACAGGAGCTGGAGCAGTCACGATGAGCGAGTGGCACATCGTCCGGAACGACCAACTGGTCTCTGCGCTTGTCCTGTTCGACACCGCTTCCTTCCGAGCGTTGGTACCGGCCACCTGACTTGACGGCTTCCGCCACTAGTGGCGGCCAACCATGGAACTCTCGTCCCCCAGACTCCTGGCAAGTACGTAGCTGTGGTGGGACCTGCCACGTCGAGCCTGCTTCGATCCCGCGTGCGGAGCCCTGGTGCAACTGATTGCTGAGGAACCTCCCGAGAGAGGCGATGGCGGTGGAGGGTTGCCCATGTCCCGGGGAGTGTCCCGCAACTCTCAAACGAATCACCGTTGCCCTCGGTGCCGGCGCTCGCGATAGTTGCCTGCCCGTGTAACAACACTTATGCCACGCCGCCTGAACCGGCACGAAGTCTTCCGACAACCCGACGTAGCAACTTCACGGAGTGGTATGCGATGACCGCGGACACCGCAAGGGCGGCGGTTGGGTCGAGCCAAAAGTTTCCGCTGGTACCGAGGATGAATGCACCCGTTACAGCGACACCGCCAGCAGCACCGGCATCGGCCACTGTGTCGAGGAGAACAGCACGCATGTTGAGATTCCCGCCTTCGTCGTCCTCGTCGTCGTCACCGCCGAGGATGACGGCCCCTGCAACCATTGTCAATGCGGCAATGGCGCTCACTATGAGTACTGGAAGACCGTGGACCTCCCGTGTCCCGAAAAGGAGTCGGGCGATCGCCACAGCCGAGACGAGCACCGCCAGCATCAGTAGCCATCCAGCATTGACCAGTGCCGCCCATGCTGTCGCCATGGGATAGCCATCTGGGCGAGCAACTGTCGGTGGTCGTCCTGACAGCCAGATGGCCATAAGGGCGACGCCAATCCCAGCGGCATCTGCGAGGTAGTCCGCCCCCTCCGCCATGACGCCAAGAGAGTGCGCACCGATGCCAACCGCCGCAAGCACTCCAACGAGGGTCAGATTCAGAACGAGAACGAGCCATAGGCGAGTCGATCGACTCATGACTCGGTCCGTCGTAGAGACGGGAGATCAGTGGGCAAGCGCCTCACGTGCCTCCCGGACGGCGTAGTAGAGGAGCACATAGCCAGCCAGCGGGTCAGCCCACCACCAGCCAATGGAGGCGTTCAGCACCAACCCGATAAGCACTGCTGTCGCCAAGATGCTGTCGATCATGGTGATCCGACCTTCAGCGCTGAGTACTGGATTCCGAAGTGCCGCTCCGGTCTTTGACTTTCCCGCCGCCAGGGCGAACATCACCACGGCCGTGACCCCTGTCCAGGCGATTCCGAGCGGGCTGTGTCGGGGATGAAAGCCAATCGCAAGGACGACAGTGCTCTGAATGGCCAGGTAAACCGCCAATCCCACGAATGCGATCCCGATGAGGCGCATTGCCCGTTGTCGGCGTTCGTGTGCAATGCCAGCGAGTTCCCAAAGGACGACCGTCGAAGCACCAATCTCGATGAGGCTGTCGAGTCCAAAACCGGCCAGGGCTACGGAGCGTGCCTCGATAGCCGCCAACGCAAGCACGACAACACCCACCGCATTCCAGCTGAGCGTCGCCGTCTCCAGCAGACGTCCTCGCCTCAGCAGCCGATGCTGATCTTCTTTAGCGGGCGGCCTGGTCACTGGGTCAGTGTGTCAGACCCTGCTGATTCAGAGTGATGCTGAAGAAGGCCCCCCTGTCCCCAAACGCTGCCGGGTCGGTGGCTGCGTCGTTGCCCCATCCGGCCGACCTTCGTAGCATCGGGAGCGTGTCTCGAACCGACACTGCTTCGCTGCCCATCCCCGCCCCAGTCACCGAGGTCTACTCAGCGCTCATCGATCCCGAGGCCTTGTCCTCCTGGCTGGCTCCTGGTGACATGATCGGCATGATCGAACGATTTGATCCACGTCCGGGGGGTTCGTTCCGAATGGTGTTGAAGTACCCCGACCACCTCGCGTCGATGGGCAAGACGACCTCGAATACGGATGTCGTCGAAGCACGATTCATCGACCTCAAAGCCAACGAGAGGGTCGTCTTTGCTGTGGATTTCGTCTCTGACGATCCTCACTATCAAGGCACGATGACCATGACGTGGGCGGTCACAGCGATAGTTGCCGGCACTCTCGTCGAGATCACAGCCGACAACGTCCCTGACGCCGTTTCAGCAGAGGATCATGCTGCAGGCATGAAGTCGTCGCTGGAAAAGCTCGCTGAGCACTTCGCCAAGTAGCGGAGTCGTATCCCTAAACGCCGGTTACGCGCCGCAATATCTCGGGCTCACCTGACGGCACGCTTGCTACCGCGAGCAACCCGGTGGCGTCACCACTCCCGCTGGTGACTGTCCCAGTGAACTGGAGCAAGTCCGGCTAATCGGTGCCCTGAACTGCGGTTTCACGCCTCGAAGCCGTGTTTCGCGCCCTGCACGGGAACCATGGTGCAACTGAATCCTAAGCAACGTGGGCGTGACCCAGCGCAGCAGGCCAGCGCAGTGCAACCTTCGTCGCCAATGCCTTCACTCGAGCGCCGCGCCGCATCGCCGTCCGATTTTGGGCATTCAATCGGTGCCCCGGGTAGAGCAGACTCCTACTGATGAAGGCGCTCATGGTGGCTGGAACGTCGTCGTGGGCGGGAAAGAGCCTCCTAGCGACGGCACTTTGTGCTTCCCTTCGTCGACGGGGTGTAAGGGTGGCTCCGTTCAAAGCTCAGAACATGTCCAACAATGCCCGGGTGGTCATCGGTGGTGAGATCGGCGCTGCCCAGTACTTCCAGGCGCTAGCCGCTGGGGTCGAGCCCAGCACCGATCACAATCCCGTGCTCTTGAAGCCGGAATCCGACACCTCGAGTCAGGTCGTAGTGAATGGACAGGTCGACTGGGATCTCAGCCGGATGGCGTGGAGGGAGCGGGCCCCACTGCTGTGGGGGGCCATGACCGACGCCTTCGACCGGGTGGCCTCCAGCGCCGACGTAGTGATCCTGGAGGGGGCCGGCAGCCCGGCCGAGATCAATCTGGCCGATGTGGACCTGGTCAATCTGCGTATGGCTCGGCACGCCGGGGCCGACCTCGTAGTGGTATGCGACATCGATCGCGGCGGAGCCTTTGCCCACCTTTACGGAACGTGGGCACTCCTACTCGAGAAGGACCGAGCTCGTGTGCGAGGGTTCATCCTCAACAAGTTCCGGGGGGAGGTTGCCCTCCTCGAGCCCGGGCCCTCCCAGCTCCAGGCCCTCACCGGTCTTCCGATGCTCGGCGTGGTGCCCATGGTCGACCACGGCCTTCCCGATGAAGACGGTGCCGAACCGTATCCTCGGTCGGCCGGAGGCAAACGCGTCCGGGTCATTCGCGGACCGGCGGCATCGAATCTGGACGAGTGGTGGCCCCTGCTGCAGACGTCTGACTTCCGATGGGCCACCGGCCCGAGCGACCTTGCCGACGCCGAGCTGATCGTCCTCCCAGGCTCCAAGGCCGTCGCCGCCGATCTCCAGTGGATCCGGTCGACCGGGATCCACCATGCCCTCCTCGCTGCCTACCAGCGGGATACCCCGATCCTGGCTGTCTGTGGCGGCGTCCAGATGCTAGGGGGTGACATACTCGATCCTCACGGGGTCGAGGGCGCCGGCAGGGGACTTGGTCTGATTCCGACCACCACCTCCTTCGGAGCGACGAAGCGAGTCCATCGTCGTTCGGCGACCTTTGCCGACGCTCTGAGCGAGCCCTGGTCCGATCTCTCGGGACGGACCATCGAGGGGTACGAGATCCGTTTCGGGGAGACCTCATTCGGCGGTCCGGCCACTCCTGTGCTTCCCGACGGGCTCGGCTTCACCTGTGGCAGCGTGCTGGCCGTCTATCTGCACGGCCTCGCCGAGATCCCGGCGATCACGAACTCGCTGACGGGCAGGAAACCCACTCGCTCCTTGGACGAGGTCTTCGAGGGCTTGGCCGACCTCGCGGACGACGCCGTGGACAGGACCTGGCTCGACGCCCTCGCGTCTCCGTAGGAACAATGGCCTCCCGCGGTGGACCCTCAGTCCCAGTGGCTATCGGGCGACTCGCTGATGGGCAACGTTCGGACTACGGAATCGGCTGTTGATCAACGAGAGTCAGACTGGCCCCCTCTGGAGAGAGGTCGAGGTCCACGAGGTAGACGGTTGGAACGTCATTGGTCATGGTCGCGATGCGGCGTCCGCCTGCCACGAGCACACTCTCGGAATCGACGAAACTGACGTCGCCATCGGCACCTGCCCGGTTGCACACGATGAGCGGCAGCCGCGCCTCGTCGCTGCGAGCCTCCCACTCTCCCGACGGGCCCCACTCCCCTGGATGCCAGGCCGCCGAGGACATGAGGACCTGAGCCCCCATCTCCTTGAGGCGGGTGGTGATCTCCGGAGGGTAGGCATCTGCACAGTCGAGGAGGCCCACGCTCACGCCGTCCACAATGACCGGGTCCACGCCTTCGCCCGGAGTAGACCATTCTTCGGCCACCGGTGTGACGCACAGCTTTCGATGTCTGCCGCACATGGCACCATTCCCATCGAAGGGGAATAGGGTGTTGAAGCAGCGATCACCCTCGCGCTCAGGGTGATTTACAAAGACCGACACGCCAAGTTGTTGGCCAGGGATCCATAGCTGAGCAGCCACTCGCCGGGTTCTTCTACGATCCAGTCGGTTCCGATCAGCTGATCGAAGTGGAATCCAGGGACAACGTGCTCACCTGAGAGAACCCAGTCCGCACCGAGGGAGGCAGCCAGTCTGGTTCCTCGTTCAATCGCGCCCCGATTTCTCACTGACCTTGCCCGGAGTCGGTGGCAGATGAAGCAAAGCGACCCGCTTCTTGACGCGGTCCACACCGGGCTCGACTCACCGAGAGCCGGTCGGCCAAAGGGAGGCCGCTCGTGGATTGCCTCACCCCCCGGAATTGTGGCACTGAAATGGCTCGTTAGAGTCTTGGACTGGGTTCAGGCTCATTCCCAAGGCATGGGTTAGCCGCATGCTGCGGAACCACGGCATAGAGGGGATGGCTGCAGAGGATGGCCCGGGTAGCTCGCCCATCTGAAACGGTCGCCCTGGCCGTCACCCGCAAGGTGTCGGGACGCTCAGGCGCTGACACGCTCGCGAAGGTTGCATACGCCCGGAATCCTCTGCCATACCCAGCCGGGCAGCGAGCTGTTGACACATACCTATATGGGAATATGATGTCGATGTGGCCCGCCTTCCGACGACGACTGACGCATTCAACGCTATTGCTGACCGCAGCCGACGTGCGCTACTCGACGCCCTCGGAACGAACGAGGCCACCGTCGGCGATCTTGTTGACCGGCTAGGGCTGAGCCAGCCTCAGGTGTCGAAGCACCTTGCCGTACTTCGAGCGGTGGGGTTGGTATCGGTCCGAATCGATGGCCGACATCGCTGGTACCAGGTGATTGGACCCATGCTGCAACCCATCTACCAATGGGTGTGCGGCTTCGAGTCCACCTGGAATGACCGACTCGATCAGCTCGACGACGTGCTGGTTGAACTTCACACAAAGGAGATGCAGACATGAAGAACACGATCGGCAACCGGCACGGCTCCGCTGTCTTCACATTGCCTTCCGACACGGAAATCCTGATCACGAGGGAATTCGACGCTTCGGCGGACCTCCTCTTTGAGGCTTGGACGACACCCGAACTCGTGATGCGTTGGTGGGCCGGCACACGAGGTGAGGTGACCAGTGCCCAGATCGACCTGCGGGTTGGTGGTGCCTGGCGGTGGGTCATGACCGCAAATGGCGGGTTCGAGGTGGCCTTTAGCGGCAAGTATCTCGAAATCGATCGGCCGTACCGCATCGTCAGGACCGAGGTGTTCGAGATAGTCCCCGATGCCGAGTCCGTCAGCACCACTACATTCGAGGAGACAAATGGAGTGACCACTCTGGCGATTCTGGGCCGATACCCGAACCAAGAGCACCGCGACGCAGCGCTCGCCTCGGGAGTGGAAGGTGGCTTGCAGACCTCGCTCGATGAGCTGGAGGATCTCATTCGGCAAGGGGCGTAGCCGACAGCAGTGTGGAGGGTGAGTGGGCCTCCACCCGCATGATTCGGTGGTGGCCCACAACGCTGGGCTCGATTCCGGGGGCCCGCTAACTATCGCGAGTACTTCTGTGGAGTTCGGGAACCTGCGCCGAGGCATGGGTTTACTGAATCCTCGGCAAGATGGGCATCGCCCCAAGCGGTGGTGGCAAAGGGTGGCCCACGACTAGGTGCTCTTTCCGCACGACGAGCATTCGCACTTCATTCGTGTTGGCTGGCGCCAGCGATCATGCCGACGTGCCGATAGATGCGCTGCGGCCAGGATTCCGACGGGCGGTGGCCGGCGCCTGAGCGATTTCGCTGATGACCGACTCGCCCAGTTCCGGGTTCCCATGACGGGAGAGCTGGCAGGTAGGGCCATCTGGCCCTACCTGCACCACAGCGTGATCGCTACCATCGGAATAGAGGAGTCAATCCCTGGCTTCTTAGAAAGAGGTACGGCATGTCTCTCGCCCATGATGTACTCGAGCGGATACCCGCCGAACAAGGTGCGAGTCAGGCTACGCCGGCTCCCCTCGATCCGGGGCTCGAGAGGAATGCACGACACCGCTGGGCGGTTGTAGGTCTCGTCGGGCTCAGGCTCGCCTTGGGATTCGAGTTCCTCTGGGCCTTTCTGGATAAGACGTTCGGCCTTGGCTACTCAACTCCGAGCGCCAAGTCCTGGATCAACGGTGGATCGCCGACCAAGGGATTCCTCAGCGGCGCCAATGTTGGACCCTTCCAGGGAATCTTCCGTTGGCTTGCCGGGGTGCCAGGAATGGACTGGCTCTTCATGATCGGGCTACTGGGCGTGGGTCTGGCGTTCATCCTCGGGGTCGCAATCCGGCCCGCTGCGGTCTCCGGTGCACTGATGTTGGCCTTGATGTGGGCTGCCGTGTGGGTGCCGGCAAAGATGGCAGGAGGCCAACCAAGTGGGTCCACCAACCCGATCGTGGACGAGCACATCGTCGGCATCTTCGGTTTCATCGTGGTCGGTGCCTTGGCCACGTGGGGGGCTGGATACCTGGGGCGGAAGTGGGGATCGCTCAAGATCGTCCAAGCTAGGTCATGGCTGCGATGAGCAGTGAGAACGCGATCGCCGGTTGAGCAGGCGTTGCTTGTCCGGCTGGGGCTGGCTCGGTTCCCAACACAGGCTGAACGGGCCTGGGATCTCCGGAGACTCTCGGTGTCGACTGGGGCGAGATCGGCCAGAGTTGTCCGATTTGCGATATCAGAACGTCACTAGATGTTCTGCCCACAGACCTTGTTGACGCGGCGATCCCCCAGATGAAGTGAGCCCCCGAGGAAGTGTGGAGCTGTCTAAACACCCACACAGCCACCGGGAGGCTCACCGTGCACCGTAATGCTCCGCTCACACCAGAAGGCCGACTTCGGCTCTGTAACCTTGATCGAAGAGGGATGTCCGGTGGCCACTGCTGCCGAGTCCATGCGCATCTCCCGCCAGACCGCCCACAAGTGGTGGCGGCGCTGCCAGGACGCCGGGGTTGCCGGCCTGGAGGACCGCTCCAGCCGGCCCCGACGGTGCCCGACCAAGACGTCGGATGGCATGGAGCGCCGGATCGTCGAGCTGCGGCGACGTCACCAGCTCGGTCCGGGCCGACTGGCCCCGAGGGTCGGCATGCCTGCCTCCACGTTCCACCGGGTGCTCCAGCGTCACGGCGTCAGTCGGCTCTCCGACCTCGACCGCAAGGGAGGTCGGATCATCCGGCGTATCGAGACCACCCGCCCGGGCGAGCTGGTCCACATCGATGTGAAGGAGCAGGCCAAGATCCCCAAAGGCGGTGGCTGGCGAGTGAACGGCAGAGCGCGCAAGAACTACAACGGAAGAGCAGGAGCAGGTCGCCCCCGCCTCGGCTAGGCCTACATCCACTCGGCCATCGACGCCCACAGCCGGCTGGCCTACTCCGAGATCCACACCGACGAACGGGCCACCACGGCCATCGGGTTCTGGCAGCGGGCCCGGGCGTTCTTCGCCAGCTACGGCATCACCGTGGAGCGGGTGCTCTCAGACAACGGCTCCTGCTATCGGGCCACTCGCCGCCTGCGCCTCAGTGTCGATGCCTTCCTGACGTATCCGTTCGGCCGTCCCGGCTACAGGTTTGACGACGTACCGGAGAACGAAGGGCGCTCCTTGAACATGCTGCGCTGTCCTGTCGCTGACTATCTGGGCCAGCAAGGCGCTTCGGACCTCTGTGCGGGCTCGTGGTGCAACCTCGATTATGCCCTTGCGGAGATGTGGGGAGGCACCCTGCAGCGGTCAAGCACCTTGGTCCTGGGAGCTGACTGCTGTGACTTCCGCTTCCATGCTCTGCCCGTCGGAGAGCAGGTACCCGTGCACGTAGACAAGTCGGGCGAATCGGCCAAGCCGCATGGGGGCTGTCCCGTAACGCGCATGCCCATCTCCGTATTGCAAACGTCTCCGAACGCCGGGAGCGGGACTAGTCGGACCTGGGCAGTCGCTCGGTGAGCGTGACGACGACTTCGTCTCCTTCAGCCTTGCCGATCTTCTCCCGAATCTCGGCCTTGATCGGGAGCTTGTGCGTACCGTCACCCAGCGCCATGAAGGAACTCTGGAATGGTTGGCCGTCAACCGTTCCGCGCACTTTCACGAGGCCCTTGGTCCCGAAGTACTCGGCCGAACCATCCATGACCACGTAGGTCCAGCCTCCCTTGTTGGAACTCTTCTGAATGGTGGCCCTAAAGGTCTTGTCCATGTCCTTGATTGTCCACCTGAGCCGGGGATCTGTCGACCCCCGACCTGACCTACAATGCCGGTTCTTCGGGCTACGGCGCGGACGCACTGTCGAGCCAGTCTTCTTCGGGTGATGTCCACGCGGCCTTCATTGGCAGAGGGCAAACTGCAACCATGACCATGGAAGTTCTCTTCGCCAGCGTGCCCGTTGCGGACCTCCGGGCCGCCCTGAGCTGGTATGAGAGTCTGTTCGGACGGGAGGCCGACATCGTTCCCAATGAGAGCGAGGTCATGTGGCGCGTTGCTGGAAACGGCTGGCTGTACGTCATCGAGGACCCCGATCGTGCTGGTCTGACGGTCGTGACCATTGCGGTCGATGATCTGGATCGGTTGGTTTCTGAGTTGGCCACTCGGGGCATCGCCTCAGGGCCGATCGAGCCGGTCGGCGATGTGGGACGGAAAGCCAACTCGCCAGATTCGGACGGCAACGTGATCAGTTGGATCCAAGTCAACGCGGCCGAATAAGGGGGCCGCGCCCCAACTCGAGATATGTGGGTGCCTCCTAACGCCGACAAGATGGGACAGGACGGCCTGGCGGCGGCGTTCGTAGTGAGGCTCAGCGAGCGGTCATTTTGGCGAGAGCTACTGGTGGGCCATCTGGGTCAGCAACAACCACAAATCGCCCCCAGGTGGCCTCCTGGTGGGCCACAGGACAGGTACACCAGACCGCCTCGCCTCCTCCTCCCATGCGTCAGGATCCTCAACCTTGAAGCGCACGGATGCCGCTCCGGCCCTTGTCCCCGCTGGAAAGATTCCTCTCTCATCGTGGCCTCGGTCGTTCCGATGCAAGACGATCTGTCCCGAAGGTCCCCCAATCACGACGATGATCTCGTCTTCAAAGCGCACGGGGAGCCCGAGAGTGTCGGCGTAGAACGCCCTCGCTTGGCTGAGGTCGCCGACGTAGAGGAATCAGGCTGTCGTAGTCGTCAACTTTCATGCTTATGATGCTACCGAGAGGGATTGGTCCCCCTGACTCCGAACGCCCGGGATGAGGGGGGCAGCCAGGCTGCCACCGACCGGCATGACCGCGGCTAGTCCTGCAAGCGAAAATCCCGCTCGGTAGCCGGCAATCATCGATCAAAGCCGACCCAGCCGGGACGACCGGTAGGGTCCCAACCGAGAAGGGAGAGTGACCAATGAGCGACGTCCAGGACTGGAACAGCAAGATCATTGAGGAGTTTCGGGCGAACGAGGGCGAGGTGGCCGGACCTTTCGCTGGTGCGCCGATTCTGCTCCTTCACACAACTGGGGCGAAGACCGGCCGGGAACGGGTGAATCCGATGATGTACCTGGACCTTGACGGACACCGCTACGTCTTTGCAAGCAAGGCAGGTGCCGACACGAACCCGGACTGGTACTGGAACCTTGTGGCCCATACCGACGTGACCGTTGAGGTGGGAACCGAGACATATGAAGTCTCCGCTAGGCCGGTGACCGGAGACGATCGGGATCGGGTCTACTCAGAGCAGGCTCGGCGATACCCAGGGTTCGCCGAATACGAGCAAAAGACCAGCCGGGTGATACCCGTGGTCGAACTCATTCCGAAGGGCTGACGGAGCACTCGGGTGCCCCCGACCGCCGGATGGGCGGGCACGCGAAGGTGACGGTGCCAATCAGAACGTGATCTGGATCTCCACGCCCGGACCCAGCTCATGCCGAACCAGTGGCAGCAATCTCTGCCCCTCGGACTGCCACTCCTCCCACTCGACTTCTGGCCATACCTCGCTGCCGTGATCGTCGTATGTGTCTTGCCATGTCAAAGAGGGCGTGCAGTAGCTCCATGCTGAACGGTGGGTTTTGCCAATCGACCCCCCAGACAGGCAGGTGGGCGGCATAGTCCGGACCGAACTGGATTCGCGCAGGGATCCGAGGCGGCCCGGGCCGCTTCCAGTTACGCGACAGCCATGCTCGCCTCGGAGGCAGATCCGGCTGGGGATCGACGGCGCGATAGGTGAACCTATTCCCACCCTTGGTCACAGGCCCTCCCGTCATGGCTCGCCTCACCGAATCTGCCGGACCAAGCGCGCCCCCGACCGCCGGTTGGAGGGGATATGGAAGTACGCCGCTCCAAAGCGGGCGATGTGGCGGTTCAGTTGGCGTCGTAGGTTTCGGATGGAGTCACGAGGCGAAGCATCGGAGCGATTTCAGTAGTGAATCCGAATTGCGATCGGATGGCGGGGTCCCGATCACGGAGTACCTCTGCTTCGGCCTGGTTCTCTGCCAGGACGATACCGATCCCATAGGCCCCATCAGGATCGCCGACCGGACCAAATACCAGTACCCGGCCCTGTTCCGTCAAGTTCGACCAATAGCCGATGTGATCCATCATTGTGGTCCGCTCGTCCACTGACATGTCCATCGGAAAACTGGGGCGAGGCGGAATGAGCCGAAATACGAAACCCATCATCAGTCGAACGATAACGACTGGGGTGAGGTGCTTGGTGCCCCCGATCGCTTAATACACATGTGATCCTTTTGGTGTCTCAGTGCTTCCTGCACAGCGCTGGGAACATGCCCGGATGAGCTCCTTCCCTGTCCTCGTCCGAACGTCATCTCCCACGGGTGAGACCCGATTCGAGTTGGGTCATCCGC
>Ga0307373_10010677_pt1 | contig 13463 bp, 13 predicted proteins | sample OX2MG_FD_202534 | JGI IMG/M metagenome (GOLD analysis project Ga0307373, IMG submission 202534) | Soil microbial communities from Risofladan, Vaasa, Finland - OX-2 | ecosystem: Environmental > Terrestrial > Soil > Coastal area > Acid sulfate soil | place: Finland: Risofladan, Vaasa | collected... | reverse complement strand
TCCGTTCAAACTTGTATTCGATCGTCTTCGTGGACTTGTTCATTTCTTCTTCTCCTTCTTCACTCTTTTGTCTTTGAAATACTGCTCGAACTGGTCGAGGTGTTGGTTCCAGAACCGCTCGTACTCGTGCACCCATCCCGCTACCTGGCGGAGCGGTTCAGCTCGTAAAGAAATGAGGACTTCCCGGCCCTGTTTCCGGCGTTCGATGAGCCCGGCTCTTTCGAGCAACTTGAGATGCTTGGTGACGGCATTCAGGGCCACGTCGAGCGGTCTTGCCACGTCGGTGAAGCGCGTCGGTCCGGAAGCCGCTAGCCGCCCGATAATTGCCCGCCTGGACGGGTGCGATATGGCTGTGAGCACGTCGCTTAGTTGGTCCACGAGAAACATTACACCATAAAGTGTAATGTTTTGCAAGCCCTATTTTCAAACGAGGGACAAGGGGTCGGCGCTTAAGGATTCGCCTCAAATCGGCGGTTCGAGCATGGTCTGTGCCCGCGCGTTCGCGTTCTTCTAGCCTCTCGTCTTTACATCCGAGTCGTCCTTCGCCCACGGCGGGATGCGACCCCATGAAGCGAACGGCCACACGGCCGCGCTTCCAAGACCGATGTCGTCAAGCGGATGCTCTTGCCGAAAGCCGCCGTCTTCGCGCGAGGGGCAGGCCGGACGGCGCCCGACTCACTCGGGCGCCGGTTCGCGGGCTTCGGAGAGCCGGTAGACTTCCAGCCGACAAAGGCCGCGAACGGAACTCCGGCCTCGACCCGACCCTCGGCGGCGCAGCCGAAGTCCTGGCCCACCTTTCCGGTGCGCGGCTCGCGCGCTGCGACCACGGTACCACCGCGCGGGGAGATGAGAGGCAGCGCGCGCACTCGCGCTGGTTTTCGGCCAGACCGCTCGATGAGCGGCTCTTCGCGCGAAGGCGAACGATCGCAGGTGGAAAGAAAGGGAGAAGCGGCGAAACCGACAAAGAGGGCGAGCAGGGCTGCGCAGCGTTGGCGCTTCGGCGCGCCGGAGCACGCTGCCTCTCATCTCCCCGCGCGGAACCAGTTGGGACCGCCGCCGAGGGGCGCGCCTAGTAGTCGGTGAGGATGAGGATCTCCTTGAACCCCTCGCTGCGATCGGGCAGCTCCATCGAGGCGTAGAGGTTGGTGATGATCCCTTCGGACATCTGGTCCTGCCGGCCGCGATTGCGCTCGAGGCACTTCTTCAGGGGAAGGTTCAGAAATATCGCGCCGACGCTCCGGTGCATCTGGCGGGCGACGGTCAGGTAGTACTCGCGCGAGTCGACCGTCACGCTCGTGTTGTCGACGAGGATAGGCGATTTGTTCTGCAACAGGTGCTCGATGATCTTCCGCTCGACGTGTTTTACGAGCATCTCGTCGTGGTCGCTGAAGTAGTCCTCCCGCCACTGGTTGCCGAAGGAGGTCATCTCATAGAGGAGGCGGCGCAGCTCCTTGCGGTTGATGCGCTTGCGTCCGTTTCGGTTGAAATAGGTCGCCGAGAAGTGCGACTTGCCCGAGCCCGGAAGCCCGCACACGAGCACAATATCAATAGCATCGAAACGTCCAAGGTCCATGAGTTCCTCCTCATAGTATCGGCGCTTCAGTGCTGCAACCTGCGGTTTATTGCCGGCGCGCTTCCCGCGTGCTCGAGGTCCGCTGCGGCGCCGCATTCTCGCGCTCCTGCAGCCGTTCGTAGACTATGCGGCCCCCGACCACCGTCATCTCCACGCGGAGCTTGCGAATGGTCGCAGGCGGAACAATGAGGGGATCGGCGGACAGCACCACTAGATCGGCGAGCCGACCCGGCTCGATCGTCCCCTTTTCCCCCTCCTCGAACTCGGCGTACGCGGAGCCCCGGGTGTAGCAGCGCAGCGCCTCCTGCACGGTGATCCGCTCAGGGGAGTCCCGGTTCACGACGTTGTGGATCGCTCCCAGGGGGTCGAAGGTCGACTCGCCGGGAACGTCGGAGCCGAAGGCGAGGTGCACCCCCGCGTCGAGAAGGGAACGGTAGGGATAGGCGGCCCGAGCGCGCCGCGCGCCGAGCAGGCGCTCGTCCTTCTCCGGCTGGATGAGGGCGGTCGGCTGCGCGGATACGACCATCCCGAGATCGCGAATGCGCGGGATGTCGGCGGCGTCGATGAGCTGGCCATGCTCGATCCGCACCCGTAGCGAGCGCACCGCAGGGTAGCGCGCGGCCGCCTCCGCGACGGAGTCGATGAGCTCCCGTACCGCCCGGTCACCGATCGCGTGGAAGGCAGTCTGCCGCCGCGCGGCCGCCGATCGGCGGACCAGCTCGCGCATCCACGGAATCGTCCCCATCGGCAGCCCGAGGTTCTCCGGCTCTGCGGCGTAGGGCGAAAGAAGCCAGGCCGTGCGAGTCGAGAAGGTGCCATCGAGAAAGTACTTGACCGGCCCGCGGGTAACGAGGCCTCGCGCGCCATCGTCCGAGGCCCGGCCCGCGACGCGGCGCTCGGCGGGCGGGAGATCGAAGCGGCGGTGGTCCACGAGCCATCGCCGCCACGGCGAGCGCCCGTCGGCCCAGCACGAGAGGCGCACCGTCAGCTTTCCCTCGCGCTCGAGGCTCAGGTACTCGTCCACCACCGCCGGATACCAGGTGTTGTCCTGGGCCGTCGTGATTCCGTGCTCGGCAAGGAGCTTCAGCGAGCGCTCGATCAGCAGCATCCGCAGATGCGGATCTCCAATCTGCCGCCGGGTCCGCCGGCGGCCGAAGGGCCGCGCGGCAGCGTCGAGAAGGATGCCGGTCGGCTCGCCTCTCTCGTCGCGCTCGATCTTGCCTCCGACCGGATCGCGCGTCGAGCGGCGCACTCCGATCATCGCGAGGGCGCTCGAGCTCGCCCACGCGCCGTGGCCCGAATACTGATAGAGCACAACCGGGTTGTCCGGGAAGGCGCGGTCGAGGAGGTTGCGATGGGGATCGACTACGGCCGGATAGTCCCAGCCCTGTCCGTAGAGCACCTCGCCCGGCCGAGCGTCGCGGTAGAACTCGCGCACCCGCTCGATCGCCTCCTCGGTCGACAGGCCGTGGAGGTGCGGCCGGGAGAAGTAGTCGCCGGTCGAAAGTACGTGGAGGTGATCGTCGTTGAAACCGGGAAGGAGGGTCCGGCCACGGAGGTCGATGCTCGTCGCGCCGGGCCCTGCCGCCGCGCGAACCTCTTCGATCGCCCCCGCGGCAACGATGCGGTCGCCCACGATGGCAACCGCCTCGACGGTTGGACGCTCGTCGCTCAAGGTGCGAATGGTACCGCCAGAAAAAACGATGCTCGCCATATTGGTGACAAAGATACTGTTGTTCGCCGGTCTTTCCAAGGCGGGACTTGGTTGCGACGACCCTCCGGCCGAGGTGGGTCCGCGGCCGACCGCCGCCGCGGTCAACCGCCGGGTCGGGAAACGAGACGGGAAAACGCCGGCGGGATCGGACTCTCGAAGCTCATGGGCTTGCCCGTGACGGGGTGGCGGAAGGAGAGGAGGTGCGCATGGAGCGCGAGGCGTCCGAGGGGATTGCCGCTTGCACCGTACTTCGCGTCGCCGACGACGCTGTGGCCGATCGCCTGCATATGCGCCCGAATCTGGTTCTTGCGACCGGTCTCGAGCTCCACCGCGAGGAGGGTATGGCCCGCGCTACGCTTCACCACGCGGTAGTGCGAGACCGCCCGCTGCCCCCCGTTGTCGACCGGGCTCGAACGCATGATGAGGGAGCGGTCCTCCTTCAGCCAGGAGATGACCGTACCGTTCTGCTTGGTGACAGCTCCCTCGACGACGACGGCGTAGCTCCGCTTTTCCACCGCCTCGCGCCAGGCATCCTGGAGCCCCCGTTTCGCCTCTGCGCTCTTCGCGTAGACCATCACCCCGGAGCTCTCCCGGTCCAGGCGGTGAACGACAAAGACGCGCCCGTTCGCGTTCTCCCGGCGCACGTGGTCCCAGAGGATGCTGTAGGCGGTCCGCTGCCGCTCCTTTCCGGTCGCGATAGAGAGCAGCCCAGCTTCTTTGTCGATGACGATGAGATGGGCATCCTCGAAGAGGATGCGGAGCCCCACAAGCGACTCACGGGTGCCGGTGCCTCGCTCTGCATCGCGCGAGGACGATCCGGGAGCGGAAGCCACCGTCTCGGGGCCTCGCTCCGTCGAGCGACCGCGGGCGATGACCACTCGCTCGCCCGACGCGAGGAGATGATTGAAGCGCGTGACCACCTCGCCGTCGACCGAGATCTGGTGATGGGAAAGGAGCGATTTGATTGAGTTTCGCCCTTCATCCGGCAGCTGGGCAAAAAGGAAGGCAAGGAGGAGCGAGGGCTCGGTGACACGAAGCGAGGTGACGCCTCGCCGAGAGAGGCGCGCACGTCGAGGCGCAGGGACTGTCGTCTCTCCCCGGCGCGCGCGCCCCTTGTTGCCGCGCGCCGGGCTGTCATGTCGGCCCATCAACCCTTTACTCCCTTAAGCGAAAGCGTCGCACCGTTAGGAGTACTTCCGCGCGATCAGCCAAAGCGCAGCGAGAACGATGGCGTGCGGGGAGAGCTGCGCGAGCCACACGAGTAGATCGGGCTTGAAAACGTCGTTCAGAAAAAAAACGTAGAGGATGCGCAGTGACCATAAAATGAGAGCGCCCATGCCGGCCGCGTACATCACTCGAGACTCGATGCGGAATACGAGCCCGCCAAGCAGGATCAGGCCGGCGACAACGGCAAGGATCGCGATGATGAGACTTATCGGATCGTTACTGCCCCCGAAGGTGCGCACGACCGAGCGGCCGAAGCGGTTCAGGTCCGAATTGTAGTTGACGATGGCTGCGAGCCCGACAAGCACAAAGAAGGCCGACACCGAAGCCTGCAGGAAGACGAGCGAGCCGTTCTTACTCGTTTTTGCCATGACCTCTCCCTTTTTCGAATGGTATAGAACACCACTATGCCGCGACCCGCAACAGTTTGACAAGCGGCGGCGAGAGGCGCGGCGCACTCAAGGGGTGCGCCGCGCGATTCTCTCAGTAGGAAGCACTCTCTAGTCGTCGCCGGATGCACCGCCGGAGCCGTGTCCGCCTGAATCCGCGCCATCGCTTTGATGAGACGCCTCCGCCTCGCCGCTTCCGCCCGCGGCGGCCGCGTCGTGGGAGTCGCTGCCGTTCTTCTCGGCAACCGCAGTATCGGGGCTGTTGTCGAACTTCGCGCCGTCCACGTCGAGGCTGTGAGCCTCCATCGCCTTCGATCCGTCGGCGCTCTCCTGGAGGTCACCCTTGACCCCGATCTTTTGCCCGACGTGGAGAGAAGCCGCCGTGGCGAGCGACGTGTCGACCGTGACTGTAACCGTGCCGTCCTTCGTCGCGAGAGCCACCGTCACGGTTTTCCCGTTGCTGTTAGGCTGGACGCTGGTGATCGTTCCGTTGAGTCCGCTCGCTTCATGCTGTCCGTTCGCAAATGCCGAAATGGCGCTGAAGGTCAGAAGAATGAGAGTCACGACCAGCGCCCGCTTCAAACTGTGCATCTATGCACCTCCGCATAAGAATGCACCAGAACCTAACACATAGACTACCAAAAAACTAATATCTGAAGCCTCCTTCCCGCTTCAGCCTCCGATCTGATAGCCTGTCGTTATGGGTGATCCCAAGGTCGGTCTTCGAACCTCGATCCGCGAGCAGCTTCGCCTCCTCCCGCGCTCGACCGTCGCCGCAAGAAGCGAGCGTATTGCCGGGCTGCTCTTCGAAAGCGAGCTGTGGCGCGACTCCGGCGCCATCTTCTCGTTTCTCTCCCTGTCGACCGAGGTGGACACCGAGCTCATAAACGATGCAACGCTCGCCGCTGGCAAGCTCCTCGCCCTCCCGCGGATCGAGGGGGAGCATTTATCCTTCCGGCGAGTGACGAACCTGGCGGGACCCTGGGAGCGCAACAGCTACCGCATTCGGGAGCCCCCCGCCGGGCTACCTCCAATATCACCCGGTGCGCTCGGCGAAGCGGCGTTGCCTGCGCTTCTCCTCGTCCCCGGGCTCGCCTTCGACCGGCGGGGAAATCGACTCGGCCGCGGAAAGGGCTTTTACGACCGCCTCCTGGCTGCAACCGGCGCGCCGGGCGGTATTTCAGGACGGAACGGGCGCGAGGCCGCCGCTTCTACACTTCGCGGGATGGCGGCGGGCTTAACCTCGGTCGGGCTCTGCTTCGCCGCCCAGCTCGCCAGGGAGGTTCCGGTCGGTCCACTCGACCGCCGAGTCGATCTCCTTTTGACCGAAGAGGGGCTTCTCCGGTCCGAAGCCCTTGAACAGCAGGGAGATCATCGCTAAATTCATGCAACGGCAGGAGGAGTGCAATGGCACGTATCAAGTCCGCTTTGGAGCTTGCGCTCGAGCGCACCGAAGGAGTCGTGGGTGACAAGGAAAAGATCGAGGCAGACGGGGTCATCAAAGAGGGCAAGAAGATCGCCTCCTCCATCCTGAACGGCCCCGCGTCAGGCGAAGCGCAGGGACTCCGTGAGGCTCTGAAGGGTTTCTCGGGCAAGCAGCTTGGATGGATAAAGGAGGGGGTCTTCCAGACTCTCCTCGCCAACGTCGTCCTGCCCATCGACGACACCTACGGCCCGCGGCTCCAGACAATCGAAGGCACCCTCCCGGAGCTCGTCGCGGACAAGAAGAAAGCCGGGCTGCTGCTGCAGCAGCTCGGGAAGTTCTTTCAGCAGTACCTCGACAATCGCAAGACGGTACGGGAGCAGCTCGAGCAGCAGTTTGCTCCACGACTGCGGCAGCGCGAAGCGCAGCTCGCCCAGCAGGTGGGGTCGAAGGTCCGTCTCAATCCGCTCCAAGACCCCGAGTTCGTCGCCGCCCTCCAAAAGAACTACGGTGTCCTCGACGAGCGCTACCAGGAGGCCCTGGCCGGCCTCAAGGACGAGCTCAAGAGAATGTTCGAAGCTACTCGTTAAGGAGTTCAACGCATGGAACGCACCCTCGCCTTGCTCAAACCCGGCGTCCTCGACCGCAGGATTGTCGGAGAGCTCTTGACCCGACTCGAGCGGAAAGGCTTCGAAGTCATCGGAATGAAACTGATGCACATCTCGCGTAGCCTCGCGGAGACCCATTATGCCGAGCACCGCGGGAAACCCTTCTTCGAGCCGCTCGTCACCTACATGACATCCAAGCCCGTCGTCGCGATGGTGCTCGAACGAAGGGAGGCAGTGCGGGTCCTGAGGACCATCGTCGGAGCCACCGATCCCGACAATGCCCAGCCGGGGACCATTCGCGGCGATTACGGGAACATCACCCGGGAGAATCTCGTGCACGCTTCGGATTCACCCGAGAATGCGAAGCGGGAGATCGATCTTTTCTTCCGGGACGAGGAGCTCTTCCCTTGGGGGAGCGAGACGGTCGGATGAGCGAACCCGGCCGAGGCGATCCCCTTCCCCTCTGGAATCTCGATCCCATCTTCCCCGGCTTCGACTCTCCAAAATACCTCGGAGCGAAGGCCAGCCTTCGCTCCGCTGTTTCGCAGCTCCTCGCGGCGATCGGCGACGGGAACGAACGCTCCGCCCGGCCGGCCACGTGGATAGCCGGCTGCATCGAGCACTACAATCGGAGCGCAGACCTCTACGAGGAGCTTTCCTCCTACGCCTACGCACGCTACTCCACCGACACACGCGAGGTCGCATCCCAGCGGGAGATCAATCGACTCGAAGAGGAGGGGCTCCCCTTCAAGAATGCGATCGTTCTTTTCCGAAACGCCCTTGCGGAGCTTTCGCCGCGCCTTCCGGAGATCTTCAAGGGCGCACCCGATCTCGCGCAGTATCGCTTTTTTCTGGAAGAGCAGCTTACCCTGCAGCGCCACCAGATGAGCCCCGCCGAAGAGGCGCTCGCGGCAGACCTCGCGCGCGCAGGCGGGGACGCCTGGACGCGCCTCCACGAGGCGGTTTCGTCGACCCTCACGGTCGAGTGGGACGAGAAGAGCGGCGAGCGGAAGACCGTCACGCAGCTGCGCGCCTTCGCTTTTGATCGCGACCGCTCGGTGCGCGAGCGCGCCTTCCGCACGGAGATCGCCGCGTGGAAGACGATGGAGGTTCCCCTCGCCTTCGCCCTCAACGGCGTAAAGGGTTTTTCCGTAATTCTTAACCCCCGTCGCAGCTGGGCGAGCACCCTCGAGCGAACGATCGTGCAGTCGCGGATTACCAAGAAAACGCTTGAGTCGCTCATCGGGGTAATGCGGGACTCGCTCCCTCTCTTTCGCCGCTATCTTGCAGCCAAGGCGACCGCCTTGCGGCTGCCAAAGCTCGCCTTCTTCGACCTCTTCGCCCCCGTCGGCAACTCCCTCGAGGCATGGCCCTACGAGCGCTCCCGCGATTTCATCGTCGAGCAGCTTGGGCGCTTCTCGCCGGAGATGGGCACCTTTGCTCGCGGCGCCTTCGACGCCGGCTGGATCGACGCCCGCCCGCGCGAGGGCAAGGTGGGAGGAGCCTACTGCACCAGCTTCCCCTTGAGCCGCGCGAGCCGCGTACTCGCCAACTACAGCAACGACTTCTCGAGTCTCACGACTATCGGGCACGAGCTTGGCCACGCCTACCACCACCACGTACTGAAGGATGCTCCGGCGGTCCATCGCCAATACCCGATGACCCTCGCGGAGACGGCGTCGATCTTCTCCGAGAGCCTCATCTACACCAGTGCCCTCGAGGTCGTCCCGCCAGAACAGCAGATCACGATTCTCGAGGATTTCCTCCAGGGCTGCACGCAGGTGGTGGTCGACATCCTCTCGCGCTATCTCTTCGAGAATCGCCTTCTCGAGCGCCGCACCGCGGGCGAGCTTTCGCCCGGCGAGCTGTGCGAGCTCATGCTCGGCGCACAGCGCGAAGCCTACGGGGAGGCCCTCGACGGACAGGAGCTCCATCCCTACATGTGGGCGGTCAAAGGTCACTACTATAATCAGGATTTCGCGTTCTACAACTTCCCCTACGCCTTTGGGCAGCTCTTCGGACTGGGGCTCAACGCTCTTTACCGCGCCGAAGGGCCCTCCTTCGCGAGGCGCTACCGCTCGCTGCTCGCCGAAACCGGGAAGAGCGACGCGGTGTCGCTCATCCGCGGCGTAGGCTTCGACATCGAGGAGCCGAACTTCTGGCGCCAAGGAGTGGCCATGATCGGCGAACGCGTTGACCGCTTTGCCGAGCTGGTGGGCGCCGAAAAATAGGGCTGCTGCCCCATCGCACACCGTTGTCGTGGTATAGTAAAGATGATGAACGGCGACCAATACAGCTACGACACCCTCGTGCAGCTGTTCGAGCGCACTCCATCCCTGCCCCTCGCACCGGAGGATCGCTGGGTCATCTTTTCGGATCTCCATCTCGGCAACGGCGGCCGTAACGACGACTTTCGGGCCAACTCCGGGCTCTTCACGACCATCCTTCGCGACTACTATCTCGCCGGGCGCTACGGTCTGATCCTCAACGGAGATATCGAAGAGCTCCAGCGCTTTTCCATCGAGGCGATCAAACGGCGCTGGGAAGAGGTCTATCGGCTCTTTGACGAGTTCGCCCGCGCGGGTGCGCTCCACCGTCTCGTGGGCAATCACGACCTTCTCCTCGGGTGGGATCCGGCGACCGCTCATCTGGTCCACGATGCCCTTCGATTTCGCTATCAGGACGACGAGATCTTCATCTTCCACGGCCACCAGACCAAGAAGGCCTACGCGAAACCGAACCTCTGGATCTACCTGACGCTCCGTTACCTCGCCAACCCCTTGCGGATTCAGAACGTCTCGGTCTCTCAAGACAGCACGAAGCAGTTCAGGACCGAACGGCGGGTCTACCGTTTTGCCTCGAAGCAGAAGCTCCTCACAATCATCGGGCACACCCACCGGCCGCTCTTTGAGTCGATGTCGAAGCTCGACACGATAAAGTTCCGCGTCGAGCAGCTTTGTCGCGCCTACAGCGAAGCCTCCGCCGCCGAGAAGGAGCAGATCGAAGCCTCGATTCTCGAATACCGCGCCGATCTCCAGCGATTAAGCCAGCGCAAGAACGACACGGCAACGATGAGCAGCCTCTACAATGCGGACCTCGTGGTTCCCTGTATGTTCAATTCGGGCTGCGTCGTGGGCAAGCACGGGCTGACCTGCCTCGAGTTGGGCGACGGCGACATCACCCTCGTTCACTGGTTCGACCGGGGACGAGCCCAGAAATACCTTCGCTACGACAACTACGAAGCGCGCCAGCTTGCGGACACCAACTACTATCGGGTGGAGATCAAGCGCGACTCGCTCGACTACATCTTTACGAGGATCAACCTGCTTGCGGGTGTCGGGATGCGCCGACGCCGCCGCAGGAGCCGCCACTCTCACCGGGCCGACCGAGGATAGGGCGCTACGGTCTATCGGGGCCGGACGAAGGGACCGCCGACAAGCTCCTTCACCTTGGTGACGAAGATGCCGAGATCGAGGGGCTTCTCGACGAGCCCATCGGCACCGCTTGCTGCGAGCTCGCGCGCAAGATCCTCGGTGGTGTAGCCTGTTACCACGAGGACGGCCACGTGCGGGCTGAGCTGTTTCAGCCGCTGGAGCGTCTCGGCGCCGCCCATCGTCGGCATCACCATGTCGAGCACTACGAGATCGACCTCTCGCCGCCGCTCTTCGAATAGGGCGAGGGCATCCATTCCGTTCGGGGCGGCAAGCACCGTATAGCCGGACTGGCCGAGCGCGCGAACGATCACCTCGCGCACCTGCTCGTCGTCGTCCACGACCAGCACCGTTCCCTGGGCTGCGGCGCCGGTGTTCGGGCGGCGGCTATCGCCGCCTGTACTTTCTCCCGGGGTCTCGACGACTGGCAGGTAGACCGAGAAGGTCGTCCCCTCCCCGATGGTGCTGGTGACATCGATGAAGCCCCGGTGGCGCTGCACTATTCCGTAGACCACGGCAAGCCCCAACCCGGCCCCGGTCTTTGAGGCCTTTGTCGTCACAAAGGGGATGAAGAGCCGGTTCACGAGCTCCTCGGGCATCCCGATGCCGGTGTCGCTCACGCACAGGCGCACATAGCGCCCCGGCATTCCGTTCACGAACCGACGGGCCATGCCTTCGCCGAGGAGCACATTCTCCGTGACGATGGAAAGCCTTCCCTTGACGGGCTCCTCCCGCATGAGAGCCTTTCGCTCCATGATGGCGTCGCGCGCGTTCACGCACAGGTTGACGAGCACCTGGCTCATCTGCGTGGGGTCGGCCTCGACGGTCCACGGCGTCGCCGCAAGCTCAAGCCCAAAGGAGATCTCAAGCGGGAAGGTATGCTTCAGCAGCTCGTAGGTTTCGGCGACCACCTCGTTTACATTCGTCGGCTGCCGCTTGCCGGTGGCCGGCCGCGTAAAGTAGCGAAGCTGCTTTGTGAAGCCCGCGCCTCGGTCGACCGCCGCGCGTATCTGAAGGAGATCGTGCTGGAGCTGGGTTCCTGGCTCCGCGTCCATGAGCAGAAGCTGCAGATATCCGCTCACGGCCATGAGGAGGTTGTTGAAGTCATGGACGATTCCGCCGGCTATCTGACCCAGCGCGTCGATCTTCTGGATTTGCTGGATCTGCGCTTCGAGCCGTTTGCTTTCAGTGATGTCGATGAAGGAGGCCATGATCCCAATGGGGGAGCCCACTCCGTTCTTCACAAGCGAAGTCGCGAGTGACACTGTGAAGGTCGATCCGTTCTTCCTGCGCGCTGCGAGCTCGCCGTGCCATCCGTCGGTCCGGGAAAGACTCGCGAGCACGCTCTGCACCTCGCCACCGCTCCAGAAGTCGGTCATCTGCACCCCAACGACCTCCGCCGCCGATTCGTATCCCCACAGTCCCAGAAAGGAGCTGTTTACGTAGGTCACGCGACCGCCCAGGTCCGCCAGCATGATCCCGTTGATCGAGGTATCGACCGCGTGGTTCTTGACGAGAAGCTCCTCGCGCTGGGTCTGCAGGGCTCTCGAGAGCGCTCGGCGCAGCTCCTCCTGCTCGGTGAGAGTCTCCTCCTCCCGGGCAGCCATATACCCGACCAAGAGCCCTGCGGTGTAGCGATCGACCCCTTCGATCGCGGCGGCCAGCAGCCCGGGCTCGGCGGCAGCAAGCGCCTCGCGGCAGAAGAGCCGAAGCTCCGCTCCGAGGTTGGCGATCGATCGATCTCCAACCCCCATGCGTGCGAGGACTCGCCCCCTTCGCTCCGCGCGCGCCTCCTCCGGGTTCCGGAAAAAGGCGAGACAGCTCTCTGCCTCCTCGGCGGAGAGAAGATCGAGCTTGCGCGGGTGGAGGGTAAAGCGGTTCGTGAACATGTGCTTCTTGAGGAATTCGAGGAGGCGGGCGGACAACTCCGCGTGACGGGGCGAAAGACACCGGCCAATCTCCTGGCTCATCTCTTCAAACGCGCTCACTTCGGCACACCCCTACCTGACGAAGAAGGCCCCGTAGAGACCTAAGCCCTTCCATTCGCGGGCGAGATCCTTGTTGACGCTGACCTCGACGTCGAGCCACTCCTCCACGAGGCGGAATCCGCGCTCGGTCAGCCTCCACGGCGCCATAAGCTCGATCAGTCGCTCTCTGCTGCGCGGATAGATCGGCTGGCCGATCTTTCTATATCGCTCGGCGAAAATAGCCATCTGAGGATCGCCCTCATCAAAAAGCTGCGTAGTCTCGTCAGTCGTCAGAAAGAGCGTGGAGCCGGGATCGGCCCAATCGGCGAGAACCTTCATCGCATTGCCGACCTGCTCATCGGTAAGAAACCACATGATCCCGTTGTACCCGATCGCCACCCGTCGAACAGGGCCGAAAAGACGCTGCAAAGCCTCGGACTGGAGAACGATCTCGGGCTGCGCAGCATCGCACAAGAGGTAGCGGACCTCCGGGAACTCCTTGACGATCTCCTCCCCATAGGTCACCGTCACCGGGTCGATGTCCGAATAGATGATCTTGGTGCCCTTCGGGGTGATTTCGTGGATGTGATCAATAGTCGGCAGGCCGGAGGCAAAGTCGAGCATGTGATCGAAACCCTCCGCCGCGAGTCGCCGCACCGCCTCGCCCAAGAACCAACGAATCAGCTTGAAGGTTCCGGGCATGAGCGGAGCGATTTCGAGGAGTACGCTGGCGGCGGCGCGATCGACCTGGAAGTTGTGATTCCCCCCAAGCAGATAGTCGTAGATCCTGCCGGCATTCGGCTGGCTTGCGTCGGCTATCGACCGGGGCTGTTCGCTCGCGTTCTGCATTGCAGCAATGATCGTTGAATCGATGTGAGAATGCAAGCCCTCTCGCCGCGCGGCCGGACCTATGCGGGCTCGACTCCTACCCAGCCTCCGCCCTGCGCCGACGCGTAGGCCGCCTCGAGCACAAGCTGGACCGCGAGGCCGTCGGCTATCCCGGGCAGCGGCTCCTCCCCGGCGAGAACCGCCTTCAGGAAGCGGTACTGGCACTCCGCGTGCGTCCGCGTCCAGCCGAGGATCGTCCGCCCTGGAGGTATTGCCGCGCCGGGGTACTGATGGACCGTTTCCAGC